>TARA_R110002020_G_scaffold142800_4_pt1 | contig 10761 bp, 19 predicted proteins | sample TARA_R110002020 | Tara Oceans TARA_R110002020 (sample SAMEA4396489) | marine metagenome | biome: Westerlies Biome; feature: [MES] marine water layer (ENVO:01000295) within the mesopelagic zone...; material: water (ENVO:00002006), including particulate matter (ENVO:01000060) such...
GCGACCAGCCACCACCACGTTCGAATCTGTAAGTGTCGTTCTGGATGAGTGTCATGCTGCACCTCCTTGCAGTCTCTCGATGACTGACTCGATTGCTTCGTTCGTTGTGACAATTGCGTGGGATGAGAAATGGGAGGCCATCTGTATTCCGGTTCCGATTATGCCCCGGTCCTTGTGGCCGATGTTCGTCGTGAACACGGTGAGCACATGCTCAGGGTTTATCCAAGCGGTGCCCTCGTCGCCGTTCAGGTTGATTGGTATGAGTGTCATGGTGTTCCTCTTGGTGGTTGGATTGAGTAGTCATTGTAGCATCTGTTGACAGCACTGTCTACAACTTTATTTAATAAGTGTGCCCTTACATTCATAATCTTTGACCTGACATCACATTGCGGGACATGGTCTGGGTGGTCATTGCTGACCATATAAGGGTAGCATAGGGTGGGGTTAATGTCTATATCTTTCTGCATGAGAGGGTTTTGTCCAGAGTAGTGGGACAGTTGTCCCTACAGGGGGACAGGTGATTTGGTAGGTTGAACCTCTCTTATCCTTACTGTCCCTACTGTCCCTACCTTAGTAGTCTAATAGGTAAATAGAGAGGGGGGTAATAAGATAATGGGTAGAATAGTGGGTACAGAAAGCAACTTATAGGGAGGAGTAGGGCCGGTAGGGACAGGTAGGGACAGCACCTCACTCACCCTCTATGTCCAGGATTGGCTCGATGACCCCAGTAGGATGACACAACAAGTACAATCGAATACCATCAGCAACCCAATAGGCACTCAGCATCCCAGACCAACCATGCAACAGGTCAACAGTGTACCGCTTCAACCCAGCTGTGCCCTTCATCCAGTTGAATACCAAACGCTCATCACTGCCCAACAACGATGCAAAACTACCTAAGCATCCCTCCCGGCCAAGCGATTCCTCCAACTCGCGGTACAATAGGTACAACCGTACACCACATGCCTGAACCTCGGATTTCAATAATGAACCATCAAGATGAACCCCAACATCCTCAAAGAACCGCTCCCGCTCCAGTGGAGTCGAACCTCCAACCGTCCTCGGTACTAAACGAAGCGAACGATGCCAAGGGCGCGCTCCTCCAAAATGTCCGTCGCCTGTCTTCATTTGATAACCTCCTTGCACTTACCACTAATGTGGTCACACAAAATGAGAATCCTTGGATTAATCGTTATTCTGCCTGCGGTGGAATATGGGTGCGGGCGGCCTTCGCAAGTGTCCGTCCATCCGTTTGGGATGCCGCTTATCTGCAGCACGCCGTAAGTGTAGGTTTAACCTGCCTTATTGACGAGCGCCACCGCATAGAATCCCTCGTGAACCCGAAATCTGGGGGGAGCGCCAGTGTGTCAGCCTCCCGGCGCGTGAAGAAAGTGCTGCGTCGTGGTCGCCGCCGACAACAGGATTGACCCCTTGGAGCGAGCGCCCGCGTGTGGGATGTGCTGCTGGCTTGGTTCCTGTGTGACACCACCCCGAATGATGGGGGAGCGCGAGCGCGAGCGAGTTTGTGATAGGGCCGCGCTCGGCGGCAGCCCGCTGCAGCTGGGGAAAAGGCGACGGGGGGAGGACACCACATCGTACCCCCGTCGCCAGGCCTCGAGGCCAAGTGTCAAACTGGTTCTGCTCGGCCTTCCCAGTCTGGAATCACGTTTCGAATCTTCTCACCTCCTTCGGAGATGCGTTCGTATTCTTCGTCAGTGATGCCGAGTGTGTAGGCGCAGATGCCCCACGTTTCTCCGTCGTTAAGCATCACAATGGTCTTTGTCACTGGTGGCGGGTACAGTCGTTTCATCGTTTCGATTACGACGTTTCTCATTGCTTGCAGGTAGATTTCCACATCGTATTTGACATCGCCGGTCCACTCGATTCCATCGACATCGCCGGTATCGTCAACGCCGACACCCTCATCTACATCGCATACTTGCCACATGATAGCGTTGTCTGGGCCTCCATCGAATCCGGGTGTGGCCACGATTTCCCAGTCATCGCCGGGATCGCTACGGCCCATCAAGTTGATGTAGACGAACGTGCCTGACCTGCCGCATTCGCGCACACTGACACGGAATGTCCTGTCGGTTGTTTTGATGCGTTGCTCATGCAGTGCTGGCACGAGTGTTTCTCTCAGGTATGTGGGTAGAATGTTCATGCTTCACCTCCTTCTTCCCAGTCTTTTTGGAACTTGTCGCACCGTGCTTTGTAGTCATCCCACGATTCACCTTTGAGCGGTGGACCGGGACTGGCGGGGCAGTCGTGAAAGTTGTCAAACTCAACGTGAGTCATGACCTTCTTGCATCCAGTACATCGTGCCATGCTCATGATGCACCTCCCTTGATGATGGCCTCAACTGTCTCTGCTTCAATGAGCGACATGACCCGCTGGGATATGTCGAACATATTCTTCCAAATGTCTGCCATTTCCAACTCGTGTTTAGACAGGTTCTCTGGATAATCGACGCGGCACTCCATGTCCTTACTGGTATGCTCCAGTACATCGAACAGGGCGTGCGCCTCGTCTGCTGTGAGTGTGAGTGTGATATTCATGGTGGTCCTCTTGTTTGTGGTGAGTAGTCATTATCGCATATGGTGACGCGACTGTCAACAAGTATCTTCGACTATCTTGAGGGCGCGCTCGCGTGCGCCCGTCCTGTGATAGGGCCGGAAGGCCTACGACAAGAGTCGCAGGGCCAGGCCGAGAGAGAGGTATACGCAGGCGACATACGCCAGGGTGCATACGACATTGATGGCAGCTTCGGCTATCCGTGGAATCATTAGGAGCCCCCTTCGTTCTCAGTGCTGTTGGGCTCAAGGTTTCGAGCGAAGCCTACATGCTTTTCGCAGTCTAAACACCACGGGTCAATGGCCGCATCGCCATGTTCATCGCCTGTATTTGGGTTGACCCACACCGCTACGTGTACGTTGATTCCGTTGCACTCTTTACAGCGATACATCACACACCCCCGTTAGCGTTTGGTCCGTGGTCAGGGAAGCCGATAACCGGGCCAGCCTTGGAACCGTCGCAGAGTCGGCAACTGTTACAGGTGACAATCTCAGGCTTCAGGATAGCGGGACAGACTACACCCGTGTGTCCGTCCGGTGTGTTGAACGTTCGGGCCGCGTGTTCTGCTGGTAGCAGTACCGACGCCCTCCATCCATCGGCTATGGCCTTGTCAGCCTGCGCCAGTGTCTCGCATGAGGCCATTAGGGAACCGCGCCAGTGTTGGGCCGTGTCGAGTTCCCAACCGTGGGTGAATCCTACAAGTGCGAGCCCCGCACGTTTGATAGTCTGGCGAATGTACGCGCCGTCAATGGGGGACAGCGCCGCCGGGTCTCCAATGACGCCGACCCGAACCATCTTTGCGGCCCGTGAAGCGTTGTTGATAGCGTGGGACAGGCTGTAATCTTTGCCCTTTGCGGCTGCTTTGGTCATTGATATGTGCGCGAATGAGGGCGACCCGTGTTGTGCGTAGCATATGGGATTATCTCCGCCGCCTTGCCCCCCGTGTTTTTTGTGGAGTAGTGGACAGCCTACGTCCCGGCATGACTGGAGGCTATCGGCCCGCGTGTCCCCGATGGAGATGCCGGGGACGTTACCCGTTTTGATGTTTCGGCTGGTAGATGTGCAAAGGTATCTCATTTGTGGTGGTCCTCTTGTGTGGTGTTGAGTGGTCATTGTAGCCGGAAGCGTCACCGACTGTCAAGGGTTTATTTTGTTAATCTCCAATGAACCCGGAGGGCGCGAGCGCGAGCCCGTGTCTTATGATAGGGCGCGGTGGTTTGGGCCGGGGTCCGAAGACCCCGACCGCAGGACACCACTCCTTAAAGCCTGTGGACGTTGTCCAGGTCGCCGCCGTCTTGGGCTGCACACCTGCGACCATAGAGCCCGTCATTGTCCCATGCCGGGTCATCGATGTGGACATCGAACCCCTGTGTTCGGAGGAAGGCAAGGAGAGCGTTTACATCACCCATGAGTTTGATGTCCATCTTCTCCATCAAGTACCCAGCGGATACTGTACCTCCATCGAACCGGAAGGCACCGCCGCCGCTTCCGCCCCTGTGGAGCCAGACCAGCAGGTAGCCCCCATCTTTTATTCCCTTTGCGCGATTCATCAAAACACCGTCGCCCGTTGGCGTCCATGTTTCAGAGACAGCAAGGGTCTCGCCTTGTCTGGTATCAGGGCACTGTACATAGGCTGGTACTTGGCCGAATAGAATGTCGTAACTGCCCATGTTTCCAGGGCAAAAGTTGTATCGCTTCATCATAGTGGTGGTCCTCTTGTGTTTGGTGTGCTTCACTGCACAGGGTCATTGTAGCCGCAAATGTCACCATCCGCAGTTTTATTTTCACTTTGGGTGTATTTTCTTTTGAACCCGGAGGGCGCGCACGCGACCCGGTGGGCTGTGATAGGGCGCGGCCCCGGGGGGCCTATTCACCTCCCGCTTTGCGCAGCTCGAGCTGCTGGCCCTTGCCGGTCCCCAGGTCGTTGTACATCCCGAGTGATTCCCAGCAGGGTCGACACATGTTGGCCCAAGGCCCCCATATGGTTTTGGCGTCGTACTCCGCTACCGTGGACCGCCCCTTTTGTTCGCAAGTGTCGCACCAGGGCAGCGTGGTCATTGATACTTTAGTCCCCATCAGGAACCTCCGTCGTAATCTTCAATAAGGAATTGATCAGGCATGTGGCACCCTCAGACAGAAGCTGAAGCCGTAGCCGTGGCACTTGTGGCACTTGCGTGCTTGGCCCATGTTGACGGTTCCGCAGAGTCGACAGATCCAACCCATCATTCACCCCCTTGCATAGTCACGCGGCACGTAGACCCAGCATATTTATAGACGTTGTTTCGCCAGCCCGTCGCGTACTCAGTTGTAGGCGGGTCGGCCTTGTCGAGTAGTGACACCGGGCAGTCGTGATGGACGGGCCCCATAGACTCATCAACTGGCTTGTATCCCCAGTCTCCACCATATGACGATAGTTTGAATAGACAGATAAACGATGGCCCCTCACTTGGTTGAATGAGCATCCATAGATGCCGCCCAAAGTTTGTGGCTTTGCGGTCTATGATGTGGAATATGTCGTTGCTGTACATGTTGATGAGAGTATCAACGACATCTTTTCGATTGTAGAATCCTGAAAATGTACCCATTGTGGTGTCCTGTTTTATTGTGGTGTCTGTTAAGGGCAGGGGCCACCATTGACCCCCGCCCAAGGACAGACGTTATACGAGGCCGAGTGCGAGCAACCACGACGGGCATCCATCGCAGTCATACCCATCGGGTTCAATCCTCCCTCCGTCAAGTGTCTCGACCACACTGTCGAATACCCAGCCTTCCAAGGTGTCAAGGTCCGGTACGTCGTATACCTCTCCGCGCCACTCGACGGTTTCAGGGAAGCCGTCCTCTCGGCATCCATGCAGTGTGATTGACCCGATTGCTTCGTTTATTGTGAATGTGTTCATTGTGGTTGTCCTCTTTTTTGTTTGTACCTTTGTGGTACCTGTTTAATATACTTGACTGTTGACGGGAGTGTCAACAACTATCTCATCTATTTTGTGGTGGGCTCCTCTTGGTGACCAGGGCGCGCACGCGCAACCCTGTGTTGTGATAGGGCAGGGCCGCGCCACCCCGAAGGGTGACGCAGCTTGGCTTCAGTTCTGGGCTCGCATTCTGCAGCATCCGATGATGACATATGTGCAGGCCATTATCCAGAGTAGACCCATGGGTCCGTTGATTACACTGGACAACTCTATGATGAACCTATCCATCGTTGATGAGTTCCTTGCACCACTGGGCGATGGTCGCCAGTTCGACAAGGTCGCACCCACTGTCGAGTACCCCCTTGGTGATACTGACATTCGCAGAGCCTTCAACGTCCTTGGATATGCATATGCTGTCCCGTTCTATCTCCAGGTCGATGTCACAATCCTCGATGTATACATCGACTCCTTCTATGGTTACGCTTTTTATTCCGTGTACTTTCATGGTGTTGTCCTCTTGTTGTTGATTGTCGTTGTTGGTTGAAAGAAAGGGGTCGGGAGGTAACCACACCCCCCGACCCGGTACCAGTCAGAGACTGGCGACCATAGGAACGATGTCCGATGGGGTCAAGACATCCTTGCCGAATGTCAGAGACTCAAAGTTGTCGGCCCTGAGATTGTAGGTTCGGAAGGAACCGATTGGAGCCTTGCGACGGATGTAGGCCTTGACCTGAGCCTTGGCACTCTTGGGACCGGGCTTGACCTCGCCCTGTACGTGGACCTCTGAACCTTCGCGCATAGCGTTAAAGTACAGGCCCTTCTCTCTGAGTTGGTTGCCGTCCTTGTCTGTCTTGAGACTGAAGATACGGCGGCCACTCTTGGCAGTTGCCACGGTGTCGTAGTTGTCGGCCCGTTGCTGGCCATTGAGCGACTTGCGCCAAGAGGCGACTTGCTCAGCCAGTCCGATACGGGCCGTGTCTTCCTCGACTCCGGTAGCCTGAGCCAGTGCCTTGAAACTCACACTGTCGGCCCAGAGGATTGACTGCTCAAGGGCATAGGACCGGGTGACCCCGAGCCTCAGATAGTAAGTGGTACAGGAACCGCTCGAAGCTTCGTAGCGATGGAGACAGGCGTACTGTCCTCCCGACTTGGATGCTGCGGTTCTCATTTGTTTTGCGTTCATGGTTATTTCCCTATGGGTGTCCTTGATTGGACTCCCTCAGTGTAGCCGCAAATGACCACACCCGATACAGTTAAATGTCAGAGAGATGTCAAGTGTTGCCAGACCCGACACCGGACGAAGCTGTGGACCCGGACACCCGGACCCCCCGACCCCCCAGACCCGACCCCCCGAACCCAGCCCAGACCAGACCCCAGACCAATCCAGACCCCGCCGCCCTATCACACCCCGATGTGTGCCCAGAGTGAGTGGTATTGCGTTGAGTGTGTCTCTTGGCTACACTTGTATCTATGGGAGAGATTGGTACCAACAAACTACAGTATCAACATCATCGTAGAGAACGAGGTATGTCGGTGTCTGTTGGAGATTGGAACCATGAGTTCTCGGAAAGGTGAAGATTACATGATCATAAATGTAGATGATGAAGATGAACTTGAGTTCTATCCAGTAGACAACATAGAGTTCTCTGCGGATACCGAGTGGTTCTTTGAGGGTACGTGGCTGTCTATGTTGCAGCTTATCGATCATGCATTTCCATCATTAGACATTGGTGATCCAATGTGTAGTCAAGACGATGATGGTGACTTGGGCATATGGGTCCGTGTTGACTGTGGCAGTTCTGCTCTATGGCTTCGCATCATGACGCTATCTGCGCTTCATTGGACATGGAATGATGGAGTCTACAACTGATGGAGTGCATGGTTCTATCTCAGTTCTTTCCATCGAATGGTATCGATGGTGTGATTGAGGAACCGATATATGGTCCAGAGATAGATGATCTTCGTGATGCTGTTGATGCTCAATACTCTGAGGAGATATTCTTTCATCGATTGGTAAAGTCTAAGGGTAGAGCCAATGACTGGTTCTTACCAGGTGATGTCGTATGCCGTCGTCTTAGTCTTGATGAGGAGCGCAGTGATGTACTCAGGAAACTACAAGACAAGATCTTTGTATCGTCTTCGTATGACTGGTCATTGTATGAAGATGAACTTGAGACGATGCGAACAGAGGCTATTGAATATCACCGATGGAAGATCCATCGTGGTGATGTTTGGTGTGCGATCATTGATCCGCAAGGTAGAGCTTTGGTCGTTGTCAGAACTCATGCGAACACACAGTGGCGTAAAGCGATGGAGCAGATTGTACCGAGGATGGTGGGTAGTAAGAATGCTGCTACTCCACACCATCGTGTATCAGCTGCATGGTGTGCATTGAAAGCACTACATCGTTTCTTTATTAATGAACATAAGGGAACATTATCTATTAGCGATGTATACGAGTCAGAGCATTTCGTTCGTCAGGTCTACAACCATAGACTGGACATTGGTCAGTTCTCTGGCAGTGGACGAATCATCAAGATGTACAAGTATCGCAACAAGTTGTTTGATCCGTTTTGGCAACGATGCTTTGATCTATTGGAGTCAGGAGAACAAGTACCATTTGTGGTTCGTCACATCTATAGACATCCATGCACAAGATGGGTTGCTATCAGTGTCGATGATGCTGAGTGGTTACTGAGTTGTTCATGGTGGTCAGAGTGGAAGAAGTTTGGTCCGATAAGATTCGACAAGTTTAAGAAGGAGGCATGGGATGCAAACCATAACTGGCATTGATGCAGATAGAGAGATTGACATTCTATGTGGGAGTATCCAACGATTGCTTCGTATGGCGATCAGTGATTGGCATGGATACTTAGCGAGACAAGCGTTGCATGATGATACATGGAATGATCAAGTACCGTGGTGGTCTAAGAAGGTACCGGATCGTTTGGATAAAGCTTGGGCATTGAACGATCTGAAGTCATCAGTACAGAGGCCAGGTCTATTGGCATCATTGGTATCGGTGGTAGAGGAGACTCGATTGTCTATGAAGCGTGATGCTGAGAAGTTGGATCATCCACCGAACATTGACAAGTTGTGTGATGCTGTTGATTCACTGTGTACGAAGGTAGGTGGCTACGATGTCTTGGGAGTTTGATTGTTTGATACCAGGTCCACCGATTGGTAAGGGTAGACCAAGAGCAGCGAAGATGGGTTCTCACATTCGTTTGTATACGCCGAAGAAGACTGCTGATTGGGAGAGATCAGCAGCATTGTTAGCGAGGAATGCATGGTGTCGTCCACCGAGTGATGACTTATGCAGGGCAGAGATTGTTGCAGTCTTTCCGAGACCGAAGAGATTACTTCGTAAGAAGGATCCAGTTCATAGACTGTGGCATGGTTCTAAGCCAGACATAGACAACATCTGTAAGAGTGTTCTGGATTCTTTGGTAATGGGGGGGATAATCCGAGATGACACACAGGTGGTTCTTCTTATGGCGAGTACTGTATATGCATCAAAGCTTGAGGGTCCGTGTGTCGAGGTAAGACTAAGTAGTATTGACGGTGAGCCAACCACTGGGTAGTTTGTTTATGCTAGCGGGTCTGATGTTTATTCGAGTGGTGTCGGTAAGCGTCGATAAGGGCTCGTTGGTGAACACATAAGTGTTGTTTCTCTTACCTCCGACTGCTTTTGGTAGTCGGGGGTTTTCTTTATGAGTTACTGCAGTGTAGTATGATGTAGTTCGGAGGCTGACGTGAACAAGGATGCTACTTTAGTTGTAGTTAGCATTGACACTGGGACACCGGAAGATCGAGAGAACGATCGTCTTCGAGAGTATGCTCAATCATCAGGACCAGCAGGAGTTGGTATGGCAGAAGAGAGACCGGAAGATAAGAAAGAAGAGAGCTTACTGGACATGGCCAAGAGATATGGTCAGGAGTTCGTTGATTATAGTGAGGAGACTGTGGACATACTCCGTGGTCATCGTCCACCGGGTGGGGTTCGGGAGAGTACTCTGCCGAAGCGTACTGGTCCTTCGATCATTCGAGGGGCTGACGAGGCTGGTTTCACGATGATGGTACCGATGTCTGGTTTAGGTCCAATTGATCCATCTTTATTGGAGGAAGTTAATCCGATAGATGATGTACATGGTCGTGATCCAGACATGGTGTTGATGGATTGGATGGGTGATGAGGACCAGGTTGATTCTCAACACTTGTCTGATCTGTCTGGTTTGTATCCATCGGATGAGCGTATTGATTACTTGTCAAGAAGGGCTGGTGGTGAGACGTTGATTCCGATTCGTCCAGGTTCTGTTCGTCCAGAGTCAGTTCGTCAGATGACTGAGGATATGCGCGACTACAACCGATTTGGTGGTGACGCGGTGTCGATGGAATTGGATCGTCGTGACGTTGAGGATTCTGTTAGGCACGCGGTTGGTGAGCACTTCGATAGCCATGGTAGAGAGTTCACAGACGCGGACAATGACTCGATGTTGCAAGCATTGATGGAGGCCAACGTTGAGTATGCTGGTATTCAGGATTCGAAAGAGGGTTTTGCTGCAGTTCGCGAGGATTTGGGTCGTAATGTAGAGATTAAACTGGTGGGTAGGGACGGCACTAAGACTGTATATAGTGCATATTCTCCACAGATTGGTCGGTTGCGGTATTCGTATGACTCTGCGACTGGTGTTGGTCGCATTTTGGGGAGTGAGTAATGAGCAAAGTAGATGATATTCGGGCAAGGATGCGTGGTCACCAGGCGGGTACAAATGTTCATGCTCAGGCTGCATTGGGTTTGGCTCTTGCTGAGGAAGACATTTCTCAGGAGCAGGCAGACACGGTTGCTTCTGAGAAGGCGATGTTGGCAAATACGAAGTCTGCAGCGAAGCAGAGTAACATTGCGAGCATTATCGGTGGTGTAACGACTACTGCTAAGGCTGCTGGTAAGGCTGTACAGTCTGGCAGGGATGCAAAGGAACTAGAGTTGGCCGAACTTGGTACCGACCGGAAGACTGTAAGGCAGGAGAAGAAGGCAGCACGGGTTGAGGCTCGTGGTGGTAAGCCGAAGATGAAGGGCTTCATGGCTCCAATTCTCAGTGGTGGTAGGGTCAACACTAAGGGTGAGTGGACATCGAAGGGTTACGAAGGTCTTAGTGCAGAGCAGCAGCAGCAATATATGAGTTCAATGGGTGATGCTGGTGAACTCGCGTTTGACAAGAAGGGTTGGGGTTCTGCGGAGGCTCCAGAGCCGGATGTTGACGAGCCGACT
>TARA_R110002020_G_scaffold99601_2_pt1 | contig 10761 bp, 4 predicted proteins | sample TARA_R110002020 | Tara Oceans TARA_R110002020 (sample SAMEA4396489) | marine metagenome | biome: Westerlies Biome; feature: [MES] marine water layer (ENVO:01000295) within the mesopelagic zone...; material: water (ENVO:00002006), including particulate matter (ENVO:01000060) such...
TAAATCTATTAAATCTCAAGAAATAGAATTACCACCATCATTAACTATGATGTTACCTCACGATTATGTGAACTACACTAAAATCTGTTGGTCAGATAGTAACGGTATAAAGCGCCCTTTATATCCAACTAGACATACTTCTAACCCTTTCAATATTCTTCAAGAAGATGATAAAACTTATGATTTCACTATCCCGTCTACAGCTGTATTAATCAACGGTGATTTTAGTCAAAACTTTGGGCAAAACGGTGGTTGGATTTCATCACCACATTACGGAAATCAATATGGCTCTGCTTTAGGAATTGTAAATGGACAATACGAGTGGACACATACTACACAACCGTTAAGCGGGTCGTATAGCGGTAGACATTTTGCAATATGGCAAGAAATAGACGTTTCCGAGATAGAAACACTCACACTGTCTGCGAAAGGATTGTCTTCTAGTGCTAGTGGCACCGCTGGGATAGTTAGAGTTGGAATTTCTACTATAGTAGATTTTAATCAAATTAATTTTACTACAGGATACGATCCAAACCGTACAAATCCTAACCTACCATCAAATCCTTCCAGAAATCTAGATCCAACAATATATGACACACAAACATTAGGAGGAGCCCCTGGTTATATTGAGTTTAACGCTGGGGACAATACTTTATCAGCTGCTACAGAATTAGCAGATATAGATGTGAGTGCTTTTACAACGGTACATATAGTAGCAGTAAGTAGCGGTGGACAATCGACATCTTCTTCAGCGAATAGCACTAACGCTATAGATGATATAGTCTTAACGTATGACGCCGATACAAATAGTCTTCAGTCTTCTGGAAACTCTGATACTTGGACAAATTACTCTACGGATACATCTAATAGTACTAGTGATGCTATGGCTTATAGCCACGACACAGACATACGTGATGTAAACATAGGGCAAAGATACGGTATAGAGAGTCCTTTAGCGCAGGATAATGGATCTTTTTATATAGATAATTTAAGAGGATTAATTCATTTTTCATCTAATATATCTGGAAGAACCGTAGTGTTAGATTATATAAGTGATGGTCTAGGAACAGATGGAGAAATGCAAGTACATAAATTCGCGGAAGAAGCTATGTATAAGTGGATATCCCACGCTATACTTTCAACCAGAACAAATACACCAGAATACATCGTACAAAGATACAAAAAAGAAAGATTCGCAGCTATAAGACAGGCTAAATTAAGATTATCAAATTTAAATATAGAAGAACTTACTCAAATAATGAGAGGTAAATCTAAATGGATTAAACACTAAAATATGCCAGAGATTAAAAACAACTTTAGTCAAGGTAAGATGAATCAAGATCTTGACGAAAGAATAGTACCTAAAGGACAGTATAGAGACGCAATGAATATACAGATTTCTACTTCTGAACAAGCAGGTGTTGGAACAGTGCAAAATATATTAGGTAATACTAGAATTGAAAATATTGTTGGAGGTGGGTGGAATACAGTTGGAACTATAGCTGACGAAAAAAATAATAAATTATACTGGTTAGCACATAACTCAGGTAAAGACGCTATATTTGAATATAATTTAGAAGACAACACTACGGTTCCAGTTATTATTGATACTAATTTAGATGTTTTAAAGTTTGACGGAAATCTAATAACCGGTATAAATATAGTTGATGATATATTGATGTGGACGGATAACGTCAACGAACCTAGAAAAATAAATATAACTAGATGTAAACTTGGTGCGGATGCGACAAGTCCAAATTCTACACATACTAAACTAGTTGTAAACGATACAGTTACAAGTGCTGATATAGCAGAAGAACATATTACTGTTATAAAGAAGAGACCTTCTATGGCTCCTAGATTCAATGTTAATGAATCAAACTTTCAAGAATTATTTGAGGCTAATTGTGATTTCAGTCAAGGATCATCTAGTATAGATGATTATAACACTACTCCATTTTACGATGCTTCTGATACCACTTCGATTCCAAACAATGCTAGTGGAGATGGTACTAATCTAGTTGTAGAAGGCGATTCTGCTTATATTAGAATCCCTAAAATAGCAGGTGATTGGGGGCCACAAATCTCTGCTTCAATAAAAGGTAATTTAGTGCTTGGTACTTTAGATTCTAATACTTTACCATCCCCTCATTATTTTAACGGAGGTAATTATGGTTTCCCAATAAATCCATTCTCCCCTGGTACTTACACAAACTCTAATCTCCCTATAATTTCAAGATATCATTATGCTAATGGCGCTGTTGATGACATTCAATACGATGCCACTAACGAGCGTATAATATTTGATAATTTAGATCCTTATGACTATGATACCACTACGACTGGAGATGGATATTTAAACATTAAACTTTTTGAAGATGCTACGAACGGACCTTATGCAGCGTCAGACGAACATCAATGGTCACCAGGTGACGAATTAACAATTTCTTTTGATTGGCACTCGGTTGACACTAGTCCAAAAACATTTACAATTGTTTTATTAGATTATGTAAGTGGAGCTTCAAATACCGGATTTGGTAATAACTGGGTAGAATTAACTAGATACGATTATGTTAGTGATGGAGTAGCTGGAACGACAGAAAGTTTTAGTCATGATTTTTATATTCCAACAACTCATACCGGTGGTCTTGTAAGAGCTAGAATGTTTAATGGCGGCACGTCTATGATAGGTGATTTAGGTGGACCAGCAACTAACGACGCTGATTGGATAGATAATTTAAACATGCGAAAAGTATCTGAAGGTTTTCAGAATCCAGATCACTACGAACCAACTAATACTATAATTGTACCTAATACAGTTAATATAAATTCTGGAGACGCAGTAGATATAGACGGTTGGACTGACGGTAGTGGAGTTAGCGAACCAACTCCTCACGTGGAGATAGTTAATACCGTTGGTAGTGATTATGAAGTTGAACTATCAGGGGAACCAGATACCAATGTTTATACAAATATAGATTCAACCAATTGGCCATCTATGCAATGGGACCCAACCATTCAAATATCTAATTTTAATCCAGCTATAAATTATACAAACGGCGATATAGTATTACTTAGTCAATTATCTTCCGCCGGAGTGTTACCTGTTAATTTTGAAGTAAGAGGTGAGATTACAAATATCTACCAACAAGTAGGAACGCCAGGATTCACAGAACTTGAAATTGAAATCATAAGTATTAATAATAATATCCCAACTACAGCAGCTCAATTTAATACCGCTCCAAATCCAAACGTTCCTGGACTAGCATTTAAAACATCAGAAGGTATTTATATGAACGTTGTAAAGGAGGTAGATATATCTAAAATATTTGAAGATAAATTTATTAGGTTTGCAACAAGATGGAAGTATGAAGATGGAGAATATTCAGCCTTTTCACCCTTTACAGATGTAGCTTTCCTTGCTTCTGCGTTCTCATTTCATCCCTCTAAAGATATGTATAATTTAGGTATGGAGAATAATTGTCAAGATATTGAAATACTAGATTTTGTTGAACCTAGCATGCCTGAAGATGTTATTCAGGTAGATATATTAATTAAGCCTGAAAATTCAACTACGGTATACTCCCTAGAAAGTATTAAACCCAACGATCCATTACCTCCTGGAGCGAATACTAATAACTGGAATAATACAAATCATAACCTCGTTGAGATCCTGAACAACACATGGACTAATTACAATAATCTTGGTGCGGTAGCAGAGTCAGTTAATTTACCCACCGCATACAAAGGAAAATACACTGTTTCCACTGAAAATATACACGCTGCTCTTCCCGCTAATCAAATGTTGAGACCTTGGGATAACGTTCCTAAAAAAGCCTTAGCGCAAGAAATTACAGGAAATAGACTTGTATACGGAAATTACACACAAGGATATAACATGCTAGAAGGGAGTAACATTACTAAGCCGTATTTAGATTTAAACTATAGACAAAGATCTTTTTTAGATAGTGATAGTATTGATTTTGCCTCTGGTCAGAAATCTCTTAAAACTTTTAGAACATATCAACTAGGAGTTGTATATGGAGATGAACACGGTAGAGAAACTCCGATTTTTACTAGTGAAAACGCTTCTTTACAAATTCCTTGGGACGCAGATAGTAGTAGTACATTCAGCGGTAATGCTAGTAGATCTACGCAATTAACAGCTGTATTAAGAGGTAACCAACCTGATTTTGCTTCATATTATAAGTTTTTTATAAAACAAACCTCAGGAGAATACTATAATCTATCTATGGATCGAGTTTATAGAGCAGAGGATAATGATAATTTATGGATTTCTTTTCTTTCAGCTGATGTTAATAAAGTACAGAAAGGAGAATATATAATATTAAAAAAGAGAGCAGAAACCGAAGAACAAGTTGAAATTAATAATAAGTTCAAAATAGCAGATATTAAAAACGAAGCTCCCGAATGGATAAAATATAGAAGAACATCTATTGGACACGTTGGGGGAGCGGTGAACATGCAAAATCTGTTTCCGGGTTATTCTAATAGTCTAGATATACCTGAGGAGAATCAAGATCTAATAACTATAGATAGAGCTACTTGGGTAGGTAATGATGGAATTTCGTTAACAGAGTTAGATAAAGATTTTGAATATTTAGAAATCCAATTTACTACAGTGTCAGGAAGTGCCGTTTTAGAATCTCAAAGATATAGAATATCTGGAATAGAACTCGTCAATAACGATGAAGAATATAAAATTAAACTATATAAAGTTATTTCAAGCGGAGATAATTGGGTTTCTACAGATGGCGTTGTAGATTCTAATTTAAAAGTAAAGATATTTAAGGTAATAAAAAAAGAAAACAACCCACAGTTTCATGGTAGATTTTTTGTTAAGATTATTTCTAACAATATAACACAGACTTACTTGGAACAGTTAATAGGGATTAATACAACATATAAGGTTAATGGTCTTATTAATACTTTTTACTTTGCAGACGAACAAGCTCCTAGTCCTGCAAACGACCACACAGCTGGTATAGTTAACTCTGTAAATAGTAAACCAAATCATTCGCAAGACACAAAAGATCTTCATACTGAAGAAAAAAGTAACACTAAAGGTGCTTGGGAAGTTTTGTACAAATACGGTGAAGCTAGTATAACAGAGGGATGGTTTATAGATCATTGTTATTTTGCTAGTGGACAGCAGATAGACCCCTCAGATCCAACAGGTCAAACTGGTATGTTGCAGGCAGATTTAAGTGGTAGAATGACGTATGGAGGTGATAGTGCCGGCACGAATGGTGAAAACTACGTAGATTCTTGTCAGGGGGTATTAGATATAACTGGTATAGGTGCTTTTGATACGGGTGGTGATGTTTATAATACACCTAATTGGGGAGGAAGATCTTGGTTGTATAAGTTCGGAACAACACCAATGGGATCTGGTAGTGGGCAAAATAGTTTTGATGATATATATGATATAGGAAGTACGTCTGGAGTCACTTCTTCACCTTATTACATGCATTTATCCTTTGGTCCTGTAGGAGAAGATTTATGGGTAAAGGATAGTCCCACTCAGTACGGTGGACTTGGATTTATTAATAGTTCCAGTTTCGATTGGCAAAATATAAATCCTGGCGCGTTTCCAGATGTTCATGGTGATTATATTGACGACCAAAAACATCAAGACCAATGGAAGATCCAAGATGAAGAGCTGAAAAGCATGGCTAGCAAATTAATAGCAGGAGCAAAATTTAAATTCGCGAGTAGTGAAGAGGTGTTTACAATAGAAAAAACTAGTGTAAAAAGATTATATAACCACACTCCATTTATGAATCGACACGACGCTTGGGAAAGTGGGACGATAAGTTTAAATAATAGTGTACAATACGCTTGGGACCAGCTACATGATGACAGTCAATATATGACCGACTCCACGCTACGAGGACTTTTAGCAGATAAATTAGTAGACTTTGGATCTAGAACAAATAGAAGGTTATTATATATTTTAAAATTAGATAAACATCCAAACGATTATAATATAAGTTTTACTTGGGACGCGGATTCATTACACAAAATTAGATTTGTAGAATCAGTAGAAGCGTCTGAAGATGATATTCCTTTGATTTCGCCTGCGGTTTGGGAGACAGAACAAAAAACTGATGTTGATTTAAACATATACCACGAGGCTAGCGGCGCTATTCCGTTAAAATTAAATGATGAAAAACAAACTTCTGAAACGTTTGCTCCTATAGGATCTAGAGTTTGGTGTAGTAAAAGTGGGTCTATGCCTATTTTTAGCGGCGCTAACGAAGGATTAGAATTGGTAGTTACTAACTGGGATACAACTGGTAGTAATTATTCTATCGTGGAACTTGCATCGCCAGGATTAAATGTAAATCCTGATGGTAGTAGTAGTGTTTATACCAACGACCAAACCGGTTGGGATACACAAACTGCTTTGTATCTTCAAAAACCAATTAGATTTTTTAAACCTGACGGTAGTTTTGTTACATCAAAAATAGTAGAAGTAAAAGAAATTATAGGGGAGTATATAACTAAAGTTCAAGTTGGGACTCATAATTGGAGTAAAACGATTGGATTATCTTATCATGATTGTTTTTCTTTTGGGAACGGAGTGGAATCTAATAGAATTAGAGATGATTTTAATGCTATGGTAATTGGAAAAGGTGTTAAGGCTTCCACTGTTTTTGAAGGACAGTATAAAGAAGAGAATAGAAAAAATGGATTAATATATTCTGGAATATATAATTCTACTAGTGGAGTAAATAATCTTAATCAGTTTATTCAGGCGGAAAAAATAACAAAAGATTTAAATCCAACATTTGGTAGTATTCAAAAGTTGTTCCAAAGAAGAATTGATTTAGTAACTTTCTGTGAAGATAGAGTTGTTAAGGTTATGTCTAATAAAGATGCTTTATATAACGCAGATGGGAATTCACAATTAATAGCAACTAATAGAGTTTTAGGTGATGCTAATCCTTTCGCTGGAGATTATGGGATATCAAAAGATCCGTCTTCTTTTGCTAAAGAATCTTATAGAGCTTACTTTGCAGACAAGCAGCGTGGAGCAGTATTAAGATTATCTATGGATGGATTAACTCCAATATCAGATGTTGGAATGCATGATTATTTTAGAGACAATTTAAGGAACGCTAATAATATTATAGCGAGTTATGATGATAGAAATGGGGATTATAATTTAACTATCGATAATAACACTCTATCATTTAACGAAAAGGTAAAAGGTTGGACTAGTTTCAAATCGTTCGTCCCAGAAACTGGAATTAGTGTAGCTAATAATTACTACACGTTTGATAATGGTAGACCTTGGTTACACCATGTTACCGTTAATCCTATGGATACCGAAAATATAGATAGAAATACTTTCTATGTACCAACTCCTCATAATGGTAGCGGCGTGGTTCCATCTTCTATAACAACGTTACTTAATGACCAACCGCAAGCTATAAAAAGTTATAATACTTTAAATTACGAAGGAGATGATGGGTGGACGTGTAACAATTTTATAACTGATCAACAAAGGGGAACGGTACCTGAGTTTATAGAAAAAGAAGGTAAATGGTTTAACTATATAAGAGGAACAAACGACGTAGATTTACAAGCGTTTAACTTTCAAGGAATAGGACAAACAATAGGAATAGAATATAATATATGAAACTAATAAGAAACTTCGAAATAAATACAAATGATTTATCTGCACTACAAGAAGATAGATCTTTTAAAGTATCAGGAGACAATAGTGCTGTATTCAGTTTGCAAGTAAAAACATCTACTGGAAAATTTTATAATTTCAAATCTAAATTATTTGAAACAACAATAACTTCAGAACATAGATTAGCTAATCAAGTTATAACTGGGAAATCATATAGTGGAAACGTTCTTTTTCCAGCAGATGCTGATGGAGAAACTTATACTATATTACTATCTGCGGAACCACACTTCGATACTGAAATAATGGACAGTTTAACTGGTAATATTAACAACATTAGTTTAGATTATAATCCAGTATTATACCAAGTAGATATAACGCAAGTGGCAGATGTAGTTCTTAATTTTGCTCCTAAAGCAGCTACAACAGCTACTTACACAACCGCTAGTCTCGCTAATCAACTCGCGGTAACACAATCTCCAACTGTAACAACCCCTATTACATCGAGTGTAAGTTGGACTATAGCTAACAATACTACAGACGTTACGGCGTTTGGACTTGTTCCTACTCTTGATCTTAGAAAAAACGAAGCTGCTATTGGAGATAAATACTGGCTTGCAGATACAACTTTTACTATAGATGATACTACATCAAGTGGTGGTAGCACGCATGACAATTATACAATAGATGATATAAGCGATTTAGAAATTGGGATGAGCGTGGTGGGACAAAGTTGTACGTTAACTAGAGTTTTTACAGGAGCATATAACGCTACTAACCCTACTATTAGGAATAAACCACGGATAAAACTTTCTACGGCTAAAGCGCTTGTTGACACAACTACTTTGACAGCGAGGGGATACGGTAAAAACGCTGTGGAAAAAGCTATTGGGTGTAGTATAACTTTTAATAATTTTAAATTAATACAAAAGCCATTAACAACAACAGTCCGATCAGCTGTATCTAACTCTACTAGTGTAACTGTTGGTGGTACTTATGGAATTGGAGTATCAGCTGTTAGTGGAGTAGAAACTTATATAGAGGGATTCGGTGTTGATAATTCAACAGACAATCCAATAGTTGGAGTTAGCGCGTCTGAAGCGTCCGGTACTTTAACGATGACTACAAACCAAACTTTAGTAGCCGGAACAAATTTAAATATTATTAATTGTAGTAATTCCTATACAATCACAGGTGATATAACCGTACATAGGATGCCCGCTAGTACTAAAACTATATATCTAGACTTAGATGAAATATTAACCCTAGGAACAGCATCATAATTATGGCAGATAGAATAAACTTTACACAACAAATAAATGATTCGGCACAAGTAGGTGATATACTATACTTTACACCTGTTGATGCAGTAAATATCGCAGCGCCAGATCCTATAGAAGTAGGACCGATAACAGAAATTGGTAATAATTTTGTAGAAGTAGGAGGTGAAATAGACGGGGTTATACAAGCAGCTACAACCCCAGCTGGTTTAACTGTAGCAGAGATAGAAGCAGGCGCGTTACCTCCACTATTTATGTTTAGAAAAGATGGTCAAGCCAACGTCTCTACTTTAGTAGGTTATTTTGCTGAAGTAAACTTAGTTCAAAACGCTACTGATAGAAGAGAGTTGTTTGGGATTGGTTCGGAAATCTTTGTTAGTAGTAAATAACGTATAAAAAGTGTAATTATAGATAAAACAAATGAAATATGGCAGAAAATAATAATAAAAGTTCTTCACCTAATAAATTTCTTAGTTTATTATTTGGTGGTAAGAAAAGAAGAAGAGAGCAAAGAGCAGCTAACGAACAATACGAATTTTGGTTAGATGAATTTGCTCAGCAAAAAATGAACAATCCCTACGCTGGTGTTAAGAACCAGTACGAAGGAATGGAGAATGTTTATGAAGATACTCAAGTGAACTTACAGGCAGCTGATTACGCTAAAGAACAATCGCAACAATCTATGGCTAATGTTATGAGTGGTATGCAATCTGCGGCTGGATCATCAGGTATTGCTGGGTTAGCACAAGTTTTAGCTAATCAAGGGGTACAACAAGCTAGACAACAATCAGTAGATATAGGACAACAAGAACAAGCTAATCAATTAAGAGCTAGAGGTGAAGCTGGTAGATTACAACAATTAGATGTTGAAGGAGAATACAAAAGAGATATGTTGGAAAGAAAAGGACAAGCATCAGTTGAAGAGTTTGATCGTGAAAAACAAAACGCTATGCTTGAAATGGCTGGAAAAAGAAAAGGATTCGCTGACGCGGCGGTAGACGCTGCTAGAGCGCAAGGAGATGCTATGGCAACAGCTGTAACACAATACGCTCTGGGTTCTGATATAAGATTAAAAGAAAATATAACACGTACTGGAATTTCAAAATCTGGAATACCTATTTATACGTTTAACTACAAAAACGACGATCAATTGTGGTCTGGTACAATGGCTCAAGATTTATTAGAGTTAGGTAGAGAAGATGCTGTTACAACTATGGATAATGGTTACTACGGTGTTTATTACGATGTTATTGATGTTAATATGATTAAAAGTTAATTATGGCAGATATAGATATAATGGAAAGATATTATGAAAACGTTCCGTACGGAGACGACTCCTTACCGTCTCAAATACATGGACCGGAAGCTGAGAGAATAATAAACGGAGAAGTCGAAAAGTACGCAAATATTCATAGCGCTGCTACGAAAGTTGGTGATAAAGATGCCGCATCTAATGCCGAAAAAATTATACACAACATTTATAAAGAGTGTGCTAACGCTGAAGTTATGAAACAAGAGCATACTTCTAGTCTTAGATCTCGATCTAATTGGGGAGATTACACTATTATGGATGAAATATGTTTGGAAAAAGGTCTTCCGAGTTTTAATGAAGAAGGTAAGTTAGTATTTAATGTAATGGATCCAAGAAATGGTAGCGTGGTGTCTACTACAACTGAGGCTTTATCTTCAGAATTTCACGAAACAGGAGATTGGATGCAGCCGTTGATGAAAGCTAAACAAGATTTAATAAAAGCTCGTAACGATAGAGGTAACCCACCTCCATTTGATATACCTTATTTTGTAAATAATCTTATTAAA
>TARA_R110002020_G_scaffold475402_1_pt1 | contig 10760 bp, 12 predicted proteins | sample TARA_R110002020 | Tara Oceans TARA_R110002020 (sample SAMEA4396489) | marine metagenome | biome: Westerlies Biome; feature: [MES] marine water layer (ENVO:01000295) within the mesopelagic zone...; material: water (ENVO:00002006), including particulate matter (ENVO:01000060) such...
TGGTTTGTTTTGGTGTTAAGACAAATTACTTTGTAATCATTTGTTAGAGATACTTTACGTGTTAAATGCCCTTTTTTTCTATGTGATTTCCTCATCAGTACCTATTTTTAAAAACTTTTCTCTCAGACCAGCCCTTACTTTATACGCAGATTCGCCAAGATCGACACTTATTTCTTCCATAGTCATACCTTCCATTCGTAACTCTATAAACGATCTTTCACTATAAGACAAATTTTGTGAGTCTAAAATATCATTTACTTCTACTTCCGACACATAATTTTTGGGATCACGCAAAGCATTAATTAACTCTGATGGGATTACAGTGTTGTTTTCGTATGTTACATCTAACGACCTTTGATCTAAGCGTTTCTCGGCTTTTGTCATTAGCGTTCTTATAGTATTGACCATACTAGTATGAAGGTATGTGTGGAATATGACCCCTTTAGAGTCATCAAAGGATTTTGCTGCTTTCATTATGGCAATTCTTAATTCTTGTTGTATGTCCTCTTTATCCATTCCAACTATGAATAGATTTTGAGTCATCCTGTGAATTTTTGGTTCCCATTTTTCTATGAGGTTATTGTTTATTTCCATATAAAGCGTTTCTATATATTTCGGCTTTCGTTCGTTTCTTCGTTAGTCCATCTTTCTCACCTTTGTGATAACAGGACAAACTACAATAAATCATCTTTTCTTTATTCTTACGCTTATATCTAATGGTTTTCTTTTCTCTGTAAAATGGTGTTTTACAAAAAGCACAGTGTACCAATAATTTTTTATGGTAAAACTTGCATTCTGGACATACTACTGGGTAATATACTCCGTAAGATGCCATTTGGGTTCTTTTCCCACAGTGCTTACAGTACCTAATAGGTCTGCTGTCTTTTCTTCTCTTGGTTGTTCCTTGTACTATATTATTTGATCTTAAAAACTGGGAGATATATTGTTTGGTTACGCCAAACTGTTCTCCTATTTCAATTAATGTTGCTAATGGATGTAATTCTTTATAAAGTAGTATTTCTTTTCTTCTGCGTTTTCTACTCCATTTAGTGGTTCCACCCATAGGCATTATTCAAGTGTCTTTCTAAACTCTTGGAGTTTTTTCTTTTGAATAGCCATGTTAAGTCTTGATGATACAACTTCGGATAAATATGTATTCATTCTAGCAACAGTAAGTGCTTCTTCTTTATTGTCAGTAGCAAGATTTTTAAGTTCAGTTTGGCATTCTGTCCATAAATCATCTGTTATACTGACTGTAAATGATTGTGCCATGTTATTTCCCTTCTAAAACGTCTAGTCTAAATTTCAATTTTTTAACTTCTTCTAACAGTAGAACAGATAATAGTTGATAGTGCAAGGCATCAGGTTTTCCATCTTTATCAGGTATAACAATTTCTGGTAAAACTTTTTGTACATCTTCAGCTAAATAACCAAATGTTGAGCCATTTAACAAAGATTGATGCCCATCTTTATACTTAAAGTTTTTAGCTTCTAGATCGTATATTTTTGAAGTATCCATTTCTAAAGGTCTTATATTTTCTTTATATGTAGCACTTGAAGAAGTTGACACGAAAGTTAAAGTACCTGAACTGTCTGTTTGTATTAGCCTATCTCCACCGGGTGTAGCAGTTGGCAAGGTTAAAGTATATCTTGCAGAATCACTGTTACTACTTGAGTAGTTAGCTGGGGCTTGAATAGTTGCAAATTCTTCATATGTATTACTACTAGATTCAAAATTTACTTTTTCTACAAATAGATTAGTAAAATTAGAACCATCATTATCTCCTAAATTAAAAACACCAGTCTTATCGCTTACAATATTAGTAAAAAAATGTATGTCATTAGTTGTACCATTAACGACTAGCATATCACCTTTTACATAACTGTTGCCCCCTATTGTTGCAGCAGCTTGTAACCTAAACATATAAGCATTATCTTCTCCGGGTGCTGACCATTGTACTGATGTTACAGGACTTGCTGACGATGCAGTAGATGATCCTATACCTTGAACTTCGGTGGTTGATGGTAGATTACCTTCTCTAGCAATGGCATCTGCTATTGCTGTTGCACCACTAATTTTACGTATTGGTAAATCTGTATTAGCATCAGATTTTTTTACCATTTCATATTCTGTATAAATCTGACCATTTTTTTCATAATAACAAGCCTTAGTTATAAGGCAACTTTCATCCATGTTTATAAGATCGTTTCGTAATTGTATTATATCACCAGCCCTAATTGGTATATAATATCGAACTACTGAACTGGTTGATATTTGACCTGTATCCCATGTACCAGTTACTTGTGTTGCTGTAACTGCTGATGCATAACCATACGTGGTTGTTGGTTTTGAATTAGAATCTAGTTCATTTAAAGTTGTTCCAATTCTAATACCAAAAGTTAATGGGTTTGCTGATATGTCATATATTTGTGTACCAGTGTCATGTTCAGCTGCTGATGTACTAGCTTGTCCCCTGTCTGCTGAAATATTGGTAGAACTGTTTATAGCTGTTATTGCAAATTTTTCACTGTCTATTTGGAATGTTTGTCCAACATACATTTCATCGCTTGATGTGACATCTATTGCTGTTTCAGAATCATCTAAAGCCTCATTAAGAGTAGTTATAAGAAGTTTCCCAAAAGTAAGGGTTTCGGTATGTTTTGTAGTCCCTTGCACAGTTGCAGAAGAAGAACTACCTACTGCTGTAGGTGTAGCATCTATATAATAGTATGGTTTTTCGTTTGAGAAAAACAAACCACGAGTTATTTCTTGTGTACTTCTCATTAAACTTGCAGCAACTTCTTCTCTAATATTGTTTGGGTTACTTGACGATCCTCGTGAAATATGTAGAGTTCTTTTTATTTGATGTGTTGTTTTAGGTCTGCTTAATACAGTAAACGTTGTTTGATAATTATAATGCCCTCTAACAACCGAACCAACTGAAAAATGGGCTTCTTTTGTTGTTGTACCCATTATAGCCTTTTGAACACCAGAGATCATAACAAATGCTGGTGCTGATGCTGTTATATCATTACCACCACTGGTATCTGTTCTACTAATGTACTGCATTGTTGCAACAGCATAAGAAAATACATAAGAATTATCAACATGGGTTACTCCAGTAGTGCTACTAGGGTCAAGACCATCTCGTTCAACTGTAATTTGTGTTCCATTAGAATTTATTGCAGTAACTTTTAAATATTCTCTAGCAGCAGCAGTAGCACTAGCTGCTACGTATATTATCTGATTTACATACATTCCTACATTACTATCTACAATAATATCTGTTTCTGTTGAGTCTAATGCTTCATTTAATTGTGTAAGTTGTACGTCTAATTTTTCTGGGGCATGGAGAGCCTGTAGTGTGCCATAATAACTATCATCCATTAGAAGATTTGGGTTACCCCAAGTAAAAGCTGATTTTACTGCTGTGCTATTGTCATGGGCAACAGCAGTTGTATAGTTAACACCCCTAACTACTGTTAAAGTGTTAGTTGAAACCGAACTTACATACATTTCTTCATCGTCAACTCTGATAGTCATACCAGCTATTATTGCTTGTGAAGCACTATTTCCACTAGAAGCATCACTTACATCAATAGCTGTTTCCGAATCGTCTAACGCTTCATTTAGTGTTGTGTATTGAGTAATGGAATAGTCTGAAATTTGTAATAACTCAAAATCTATAGTTTTTTCAGCCCTTGAGGTTGATGCAGTATTATAAAAACTAGGAAACGTAACTTTAGCATCTGTATAAATTTCATTTTTTGGGTTTTCAAAAACAAAATCTTTTATTGATTGTGATCTACCAGTTGTCGAAAATCCTGAATATGGATGAGCAAATTTAGCACCATATTTTGTTGGTTCTGTACTAGGTCTATTTGCTCTTTTAAAATAATTAAAAAATAACGCTGGTTTGTGGTTTGTTGCTGTTGAGGTAAAATTTGGGTCACCATAGTAGTCAAAACCAAAATTACCCCCAGCAGCAGCAGTTGGCTCATCATTTGATAACTCTCTTATATGTGCCAGTACCGATTTTTTCCCTCGTTCACCTAGTTGGTAAGAAAAACTGTCTTGAAATTTTCTTACTGATTCGGTAAACCTATTACTATCATTTGCAAAAGTTATATTATCAATATTAACGTTTTGTGCTATTAATGACTTTATTAGCCCCCCTCTAGATGATGCTGCATTGGTATATTGAAAAGCATCATTATCCAAACCAGAATCATTGTAATCAGCAAATTTGCTAAGAGATTGCCCAGTACTTATTTGATAAGCAAACTCACCAGCAGTTGTAACATCTTTTAAAAGTTGTATATGATCATAGCATATTAATTCTATAGTCATTCCTATATTGACAGTATAAATTTCTTTTACATTGTATATAATGCCATAAAAAAGAATGTGGTTACTTTCTCCGTCACGTACCCTAATTGGTGTATATGCTTTAAATACTGGAGTGTAAGCCCCTTGTGCTGCACCCCCACTACCACCAAATGGTGATGTACTAACATTTTGAATAATAATTCTTGCGTACCTATTAGAACCAAGATTATCATCAATTTCAAGATTTAATAATGCTGATTCTGTGGTACCGGGTACTACTACATTTTGCCATAATGACGCACTTTTAACAGTAGCGTCATCTGAATGTGTTGCTACTGTTGTGCCATTAACACCACGAGTTAGAACAACTGTAGTTGCGTTTGTTATTGAACTAACAGTCATTTCCTCAGAATCAATAACAATATATTGACTAAGATGAAAATTATTTGTTGAATCTACTGTAACACTTGTTGTTGCACCAGCACTAGGAGTACTGGATATAGCACCATCAAGCTGTGTTATAGTGCTATTATCGTAATAAGATACTACTGAAGCTAAAGCCATTTAAAATGATATCCCTTCTCTCCACCCAGAAATAAATTGCATAGTAAAAACCCAACGATCTTCTGCTCCGGGTTCTTGTGTAAACTGCATTCTTACTAATGCTACTTTATATATAGCCCCACCAGTAGCTAAATTACTACTACCTGTTGCAACTGGTCTTGTGGCATCACCAATTTCTAATTGTAATTCAATAGAACCTGTATTAGTAAGCCATTTTATTAATCTATCCTCTAAATAGTTTTTATAGGGAATATAATATTTTTTGGTTGTGCTTCCATCAGTTACAGAAATAAATTCCATTCCCCAAGTTTCTGGAGTATTGTTATCGGAACCTGTGTTTGCTGGGTCTTGACCAATATTGTCAATAATACCAGATAGAGTAATTGATGGTTTAGAAGTACCTAAATCTAAAAGATCAGGACTTCTTCTTGCAACAGCAATTTGGCTTGGTTCTCTTGCGATTGAAATAGCAACTTGATTTACTTTTAAAGCTAAATGATTATCAGCCCCACTGTGTGTGCCATCTCGTAATAAAACTGATATAGGTGAATCCACTTATTTCTCCTTATTAAAATCCATGTGACTCATAAGTACCATAGGATGCACCTAATAGTCGTGTGTTTCCTACAGACGTTTGTGTTGTACTAGTTATATTTACGTTTGTAAATGCTTCTTTTACACCCCCAACGTCTAAATCACTCACCCCTGTATTGGCATGAACCCCCATACCTCTTTCTTGATAACCTCTTAAAGCATATGATCGATCAGCAGCACCAATATCTCTAGAAGTTGGTGGTCGTAAATACGCCGAGCCAGTTTTACTTCTTATATCGCTTATAGATGGGTAATACTCACCATCATCTCCAAAGCCAAGAGCATTTGATAATGCAGATTTAGCAGTGCTAACTGTAGTTTTTATTTTACTAAACACTTCTAGTGGTTTCATAAACACACCCATTGCACCACCAATTATACCACCAAGAAGTTTTGGCAAAATGTCTTTAAGTAATTTACCTAACTGACTGTAAAAGGTTTCAGCTACATCGTGTAGATACCCCAAAAATCCTTTTATTGTAGCAATATCCATTTTTATTTTATCTACAAATGCTTGGTTTACATCTGTAAAAAACCCACTAATTTTTGAAGCCAATGGTATAAAAGAAGCAAAACCATTGAGGATTGGTGTTATTATTGGTTGAAAAGGTGCTAAAGCAAGATTAGCATAGGAAGTAGCTACTTGCCCAAATGCTTTTGCGTTTGCTTGTGCAACGCCACTCCCTCTTAATAAAGCAGCAATACCCATCCAAGCACCAGCTTTTTTAACCCAACCTTTACTAGACATTTTGTCTGTATTTTTTTTCATGCCTTTTAAGTTTTGGGAGTCTCCTGAATCTTCTGAAGTAGATGCTTGATCTCTAGCACCCCCCATACCACTAGCAGCAGACATCAACGCTGCTCTACCTAGCATTCCTATTAATGGTAATGGCATAATTTACTCCTTAAAATTTATTCATAGCTTTAGCACTAGATTCAACTTCTGACTTATATTCGTTCATTGCACTATCTATTCCAATTATTAAACTTACTTCATTTTCACTTAACTTATTAATGGCATCCCACGAAACTCCTATTTCTAGAAGGTGTAGTACTGTCATCCAGTAAGAATAAATCATTTGTTCTTGTGGACTTTGAGTATCAACCCTTCGTATGAATGCCTTTACCCTTTTTTTATTGTTTCTGCATTTAAAACTTCAGGTGTGCTAAACGCTTTAGGCACTAATGATTCTAAAGCAGTTCCTAATCTTTCATCTATTGTAACTAAAAACGCTTCAGTTGTTTTACCCCAAGGGGCATCTATAATCATATCTTTTAAACATTCTCTAACGTATTTATCCCCATTAAAAGCAGTTTCACCAGAGTCATTAAATGATAAACAACTTGAAACTAATTGATTGCGTTTACTCCAAGATAACTGTTTAATAGTAATCTCAAACTCGTCTCCTGTTTCTTCAATAACTATCGGTACTGATCTTGTTTGATTAGCTATTTGATATTTAGATAAATCAAATCCTTTACTTTCCTTAACCATATTGTCTCCTATCTTTTTAAGGATACACTGGCACTGAATCCTGTATTGTTATTTTTAAACCCTGAAAAATTGCACTTATATCGACTTGGAAAGGGTTATCGCCAGTAATACTGTGTTGTGCTGAATTTATAAACATTCCTTGACTGTTAAGTGCGTTAGAACCAGCTGTTGGTGTACCAGCTGTGCTACTTGTTGGAATGTCTATATAAATAAAATCGTTTGTTCCTCTGGTAAATTGTAGGGTAGCAGTCATACCAGCCATAGCAGTTGCTTGAGTACTACCACCATAATTTCCTTCAAGAAGAAGCTGTTTGAACAACTCCGTTGCCCCTGTTTGTAGATTTGAAACATTATAAGCTGCGTTAGCATCAAAGTCAGCGTCTGGTAATACAACAGAAGCTGATAAAGAATAATCCCTAGCACCTTCATGTATTTCATACGGGCCGCGTGATCTGGCTCCTTGTCTACCCATGTAATATCTTGCTTCATTATTATTATCTATTGAAATAGAAAAGTTTCTAATTCTAGCAAACTCTACACCAAAATATTTAATTGTTCCTTGACTAAAATAATATGGTTGTGTGCTTGGATATCCACTTCCATCGTTACCAGAACCAACTGCCATTGCACCCATATTAATATCGTCTTTGTCTATTTGTTGCATTAAACCGAATCTAGGCATATTTGCTTGAATACTAGCACCATTATAAAGATTTGTTCCTACAGTAGTTTGTTCTTGTTGATTATGAACCATGTTTAAAAATTCAACATCATCCCAAGACATGGTAACCATACCACCTTCTTCAGCACTTATTGTTGCAGAATTAACCATTCCACCAACATACCTTCTGTTGAAATCTTTAGCAGCTGTTTCTGTGCTGTCTTTCATATGAACGTGCCAAGACATAGAATCTAAATCAGTTGTTTCAGTAATAACGTGTGTGTAATAAGCACTAGTGCTAACTTCATCAATAGATACATCATCGTCATGGTCAAATTGTAATGGGTAATCCAGTTTAAACGTATCTGCTGCTGGTTCTGCAATAATTCTTCTAACTTCAGAGACTGTTGAAGAACCATCATCAATGTTTATATAATCACCTACAGCCAAATTACTTACATTTGTACCATCTGCTGATATGTAAACATCGCCTTTTTTAGCAGCACCATTTAATAATATTGTGGTACCAGCTAATGCTGATGGGGTTGTTACAATTTTTCCTATAGGAAATCGTAAAGCCCAACCATTTAATAATACAAAATCAGTCAATGAACCATTTAATGATTGTTGTCCAGCATATGCTACTGAAAAATTTCTTTTACTCTGAGTTGATAAAAACCTTCTACCTTCGATAGTCATTTCTGGGTCTGGGGTATCAACAGTTTCATATACTCCGGGTATAAAGGTAATGTATTTAGCTTTATCGTTTCGAGTAGCATCACCACCTATTGCTGTGGCTTCTTTTACTTCTTCATTATTAGCGTGAAAAAACGCTGTTGCTCGATCTAAAAGTACTGTTATAACATTACCGGGTGATGTGCCAACTTGTTGTGTCCCACTTAATGCTTCAACCCTTCGAACTTCATGTTCATTAACTGTCGCTGATGCTGTTCCAGCAACAGTACCAATACGAATAAAATCACCTACAACAAGTGCTGCTGTAGCTATTGTATCTACTGTTATTGTTCTTGAACCAGAAGAAACATCAGCAGCTAATAAAGCAGTACTACCACTTACTGTAGCTTCGATCATTTCAGCGTCTGCACCTTGCCCACCAAATTCTGCTGCGAATGTTAGTTGCGCTTGGTCACTTCTGTATACTCCCATTTATGTTCTCCAATTTTGTTTCATATTATATTATACTAAGTGTCTAATAAAACTCCGTTATTTTGCAATTGTATACCAAGTGTTCCTGTCCAAAGATTTACTTGATCACTAACTTCTTCATTAAAATCTATAAATTCTTGTCTTTGAAAATTTGTTAAAGAATGCATACGAGCATGGCAAATTCTTCTAACTTCTTGCATTAAATTGTAAAGTCTTTGCCTACTATTTAATGTCCATAATTCTATTTCAACATTGTATGCCCTGTTGCCATACTTCCAGTTTCCAATAGGTTGTTCATCAAATGATGGTGATCCTGTTCTACCAATTAACATATCGCCACGATTTAGATCATAACGTATTGGTTCGTTTGTTTTGTTAACTGTGATTAATGTTGGTTTTGTTACGTTTGATGCATTCCATTGACTATTTAAGTCGGTCATTATTGCATCTATAGGTATCGGTTCATCAGCCATTAAAACACCTCAAATGCTTTCAGGTTGTCTAAATTTGTTGAGGTTTCTTCTTCCCACCCAGAGACTCTTTCTTGCAATCCAATTCGATCCAGTCCATTAACTACTGCACCACCAAAGTCAGCTTGTCTGACCACTTCAATAGAAGCTATTTTTGTACAAATGTCAGTAATTAAATTACCTTGCCTTATGTCTAGGTTTATATCTCGACCAGCTATATAAGATATTTTTACAGCGTTACTAAATTCACCACCACCCCATCTCCAGATCGGTGCATTATAGGTTGTAAACTTCGCTGGTAATGCAAAATATCTAGCAAACTGAATCATAGAGGTATCAGGAACTAAGAAAAAATCTTGCCCTCTACCCTGTACTTTAGTATCCCATGAACTACCATTCCAAATTTTTAGCGAAAGTATTTTGTAAGGAAAAGTATAATCAAGCCTTATTCCATTAATATTAAACTGATGGTATTCAGCAGCTATATAGTTTGGTCTCCAAGATTTCCTAGTGTAACTATCTATATATGATTGTGCTTCTAAAATGTTTTGTTCCACCATAGAAATTGATGGTAAAGTACTGCTAGTAAAGTTGGATGTTCCTAGTACATTTTTTAATTGCAATAGATCAAACACATCCTGTGGAGTACAGTATGCTGCTAATGCCCTCATTTGTATTCTTTTAACTGTTGGGGCTTGTGAAACACTAGCAGTAGAAACCCTAACCCAATATTTGTTTGCACTATTTATTGTTTCTGTTGCCCAATCGCTTAATATGTTTTGTGGGAACATTTCCACACCATCTCTAGAAAAGTCATATGGAACGCCCTCATTGTCATCTACGTCTATTTCGTATCTGCCTGACATTGGGGTAAATTGTACCCATCCAGAACCATTATAGTAAGTCCATGTTAAAGCACCAAGACTCCCAGTAGTGTCGACATCAAAGACAGCCATATCAAACCTAGCGTCATGACCTAAATATAAATAATGACTTGTTCCACCAAGAATGGAAAAAGCAGTCCCAGCTGGGGATTGTGCTTCTAACGTAACGTCAGTATAACTACTTCCATCAAATGTAAATACTTTGGTAAACTCACTACCAGCTGTAGTAGGCATTATGCTCCTTCGGTGTTTTCTTTATTTTTTCCAATAAACTCTTTAGCTTTTTCATGAACTTGTATAGGAACCCCATCTTGTTGAGTAGTAACTTCTTCTGGTTCTTCAACTTGTTGAGGATTTAGTTTTCCCCTAACATAAGCTGCAGCTCCTTGTAGTTGTCCTATTCTAGTATCTATTTCTTTTACTTCATTTATTTTTTCTGATCTTTGTTGAACTAAATTGTTTAATTGTTGTTCAATAATTCCTAAATCATTTTGATATTCTGTTGTCTGTTCTTCTGCCATTTCTATATCCTTTCTTTTTTAATTTATGGTGATGGCTTTGGTAGGTCTTCCCAATCGGAATTTAGTGACCAAGC
>TARA_R110002020_G_scaffold3855_6_pt1 | contig 10759 bp, 25 predicted proteins | sample TARA_R110002020 | Tara Oceans TARA_R110002020 (sample SAMEA4396489) | marine metagenome | biome: Westerlies Biome; feature: [MES] marine water layer (ENVO:01000295) within the mesopelagic zone...; material: water (ENVO:00002006), including particulate matter (ENVO:01000060) such...
GCTCTGTTGTTGCCAACCTGGCCCAAAGGACTGAACATCTACATCGGGACCGATCCCGACCCCACCGGGGATGAGTATGCCGTAAAGGTTGCCGCGGCACTTTCCCCTCACATCTGCCGACGACTACCCCTCCACTCCCTATAGAGATCCCCCATGGACATCAACGACGCCGGCTTGGCCGGTACATCCATTGAGCAGCTAATCCGCGCTGCAGATATATCTAATCCTATGACCGTCGAGGGCCAGGCGGCGGTTGCCGACTTGGCAAAGGTTGGCCTCGAGGCGTTGTCCAACTGCGCTGACACGCTGAAAGACGCAGAGCCGGGCGGCCGTCCTGCGGCGATCGTCGCCCTGCTCGACGAAGACGTTCTCCACGCTCTTGCGACCGCTTGGAGGCACTCCCCGAGCCGAGTCCTTGCAGGCTTCGCAGCGCTATCCAACGTACCTGGATCGAAGTCAACGGTCACCGAAGTGATGCGCCAAGTGAAGAGGGTGGCGGCGGAGCAGGAGCGCCAACTCAGAGAGAGGCTAAGGCGGTCCATGTCAGGCCCGTCGGCCGTAGTGAACCTCAGCAAGCTTCTTGAGCACGAGGACATTCCACCCGGCCTGTCCTGCCCAACCGGGTGGAGCATTGACCGAGAGGGCGTGTGGTCCACCAAGGTGTCAGAGGAAGGCGTGGAGGAGAGGACCAAGGTTGCCCCCTCGCCTTTTCTCATTGTGGGCAGGCGGTGGGACATCCACGATGGAGAAACACAGTTGAAGCTGGCTTGGAAGCGTGGAGAGAGGTGGACGTTTCGGACCGTGGCTCGGTCAGACGCGATGGACTCTCGGCCGCTGGTGGCGCTGTCCAAGTGGGACGCTCCAATCAACAGCCGGAACGCTGCGATGATGGTGCAGTTCATGTCCGACTTCGAGGCTGAGAACCTTGCGCGGCTTCCAACCGATGAGACCACCACCTACATGGGATGGCAGTCGGAAAGCGGCCGGCACGGGTTCATGTTGGGCGATGACCAGATCTCAGGTGACGATGACCCTGTGGTCCACCTGGTGCCCGACGATGGGCTTCGCCAAGTAGCTGACGGATGGTCGACCGCGGGCACATGGGATGGCTGGGTATCCGCAATGGCTCCAGCGATGTCCAGGCCCATGCTCATGGTCTCCCTATACGCAGCAGCGGCAAGCCCCCTCCTTCAGGTCTTGGATGCGCCCAACTTCATCGTCGACTTCTCTGGCGAGACGAGCCGAGGAAAGACCACAGCGCTGCGCGTAGCAGCCTCGATGTATGGCAAGCCGGATGAGCGTGCCGGTGGGATCATCTACAGCTGGGACGCGACTCGGGTGTGGATAGAGCAGGCCGCCGGGTTCCTGCATTCCCTGCCGTTGATGCTGGATGACACCAAGCGTGCTCGGTACAAGAGCGTGGTGAGCCAGACCATGTACGACTATGCGTTCGGCCAAGGTCGAGGACGGGGATCGCCGACGGGTATCCGGACGCAAGTGAGTTGGCGGTCAGTGCTGCTGACTACCGGTGAGGCTCCTGCCACCTCGTTCAGCGAGGACGCGGGCACGAGAGCAAGGGTCCTGACGCTTCGAGGGTCTCCGCTCGGCGAGCAGTCCACAGCCAATGCTCGAATTGCAATGACCCTCAAGGCCGGGCTGTCCGAGAACTACGGGCATCTGGGGCTCAAGATGTCGCAGTACCTGGTAGAGAATCGAAGCAGATGGGCACAGCTTCGCAGTCGATACCGCAAGGTCAGGGATGCCTATGTCACATCTGCTGGCAATGATGGCGTGGCAGCCAGGCTCGCGGTTTACGTGGCGGTCATGGATGTGGCCGCATCTATCTTGCACAAGCAGCTCGGAGTTCCGGCTCCAACGTGTGCTCCCCTGGAGTTCGTATGGGCATCGGTTTTGGGTGGAAGCAGAGATGCGGACCGACCAAAGGCGGCGATCCAGGACCTCTACGGGTGGGCGGTTGCCAACCAGCTGCGGCTGTGGGGGCGGCACGAGACAGATGCCCGAGACGGAACTCCGCGTGTACCGAGCTCTGGATGGGCGGGCTCGTGGCCATCGGGTGACCAGCAGCCGTTGGCTTTGCTGCCCCAAGTGGTGCGCCGACTGCTCACTGAATGGAATTATGACCATGCTGGAATCATCGAGTCGTGGGCGCGCCGCGGATGGCTGTCCTGCACCAAGACCACCATGACCCGGCCCGTGCGTATTGACGGCGGAAGGTCGCGGTGCATGGTCTTCGATTCGGGTATCCTTGAGGCGTTGAACGAGGACGAGTGATGCCCACGCCGAAAGAGAAGCGGAACTACCGGAGAGAGTACGACGAGTACCACGGTACTGGCGAGCAGAAGAAGAATCGCGCCAAGAGAAACGGGGCGCGCAAGAAGCTCGGACTAAAGAAGGGTGATGGCATGGAGGCCGACCACAAGCGCCCCCTGTCTCGAGGCGGAGGCAATGGCGATGGAAACTTGCGACCCGTTAAGCGTTCAACGAACCGGCGAAAGGCAGCGACCTGGTCGGGCCGGAAAAGGAGAAGATGATGAGGGACACCAGAATCGACGACGAAAACAAGATCAGGAAGCTCAAGCTGCGTAGGACGCGGCAGCTGCCGGGCGAACCCAGGCCCTTTCTGAAGCTGAAAAAGCTGACGCACAAGGACATGAGCCCAGAGGAGAAGCGCGCTATCGATATGGAAAACCGCAACATTGAGAATGAAAACCGGCAGACCATTCAAGAGTGGGAAAGGAAGACCGGAAAGAAGTGGGAGGGCGCAAGCGCTGGAACCTGGTCGGGCCGCAAGGGAAGTAAGTGATGGCTGCTGGAAAGAAGTATTCATCGAGGAGAAAGTCACTCCTCAAGAAGCACGGATTGAAAGGCGTCAATAAGCCTAAGCGCACGCCCAACCACCCGAAGAAGAGCCACGTCGTTTTAGCCAAGGAGGGCAGCAAGGAGAAGCTGATTCGTTTCGGTGAGCAGGGTGCCAAGACTGCCGGCAAGCCCAAGAAGGGCGAGTCCGATAAGATGAAGAAGAAGCGGGCGAGTTTCAAGTCTCGTCACGGCAAAAACATCAAGAAAGGCAAGATGAGCGCAGCTTATTGGGCCAACCGGGAGAAATGGTGATGGACGCATACACTATTGAAAAACTCAGAAAGATCGCGAAAGAGCTACGGAAAGCATCGAACATGCACGCCGAGCAGGCTGACCGCATTGATGCCTGTATCAAGCGCGCTGAATCTGGTGGCAGCTACTCGTCTCGGAAGAGAAAAGCGAACAGTGACCAATGAAGGGATACGGCAAGAAGGGCTCAAAGCCGACGAAGAAGTCTAAGACGTACTCGTCCAGGAAGGCGAAGGTTAAGAAGTCCAAGGCCAAGAAGCCGGCTCCCAAGCCGTCATATGGTTACTGATGCCACTCTTCGAGTTCAAGTGCAAGAACTGCGACATCAAGATCGAACTGATTCAGAAAGCAGTAGACCACCCACCCCTATGCTGCAAGTGCATGGGGCGGATGGCAAAGCAGGTGTCGAGGTCCAGCTTCATCCTCAAGGGTGGGGGCTGGTACAAGGACGGCTACAGCTCATCGCCAAGCGGAAATGACACAAACGAAAAGCAGGGCGACCGTTGAAGCCGCCCTGCTTGATTGATCTACCCGGTGGGTCTGAACAGCGAGTGGTTGTCTGGGATGCGTTCCACCAAGTGGCCATACTCATTCATCAAGATCTTGAAGTAGGTCTCGTGACTGTCTGGCTTGAGACGGATCACATCCTTTAACCACCGCAACCGCCCGCTCCCCCTCTTCGCCATTTCATCGACGAGGAATGTCTCGAGCAGAAGGACAACACCGTCGCTGAACTTGTCTGGCTTGCCACCAGTCTTCTCAAGGTGCTGAGCCTCAATGCTGAAGACTTGATGAAGACTTTCCGCAACCATGAACCGATCGAGAGGATCGCTAACGCTCTCCGTCAGCCTGCTGCCGTCTTTATCGCTGATAAGGTATCTGTAGGTGATGGTTCACCTCCTTGTTGGGTTCAATATTAGGAACGATTCCGGTGGGTGAAACCGGACACGAACCGTGTGATTCTTCACTCAAGCTCGGCGTTCAGCTGGTTAACCACGCGCCCAATGACCTCGGCCACCTGGGGGACTACCGCATTGCCCAGGCACCGGAGTCGGGAGACCCGATCGGGCACCTTGCCATGTACGGTGCGAGATATGCCACGCTCCCAGACGGCTACTCCACTTCCGTGAAGCCCGGCGGGAAGCCCATCAGGGCCTCTACCCACGCTGGATTCAGTCTCCCACCAGTTGCCGCCATGTCCCGCAGCGGCTTCGCCCGCTTCTCCAATTGGTGAGCCAGGCCCTCGGCACTGTAGCCACTCTTCCAGTCCGTCGCGCATGGCGTGGGCCATACTACAACTGCCGTCTCTAGACGCCGTTTTGGATCTCCCGCTCTGATCTCCTCCGACGCCGGACCATTGACCATGGACACACGCGGGGTTGGCCAAGTCCGTCCCTTTCGGAGTGTTCCGTCCAGGCGTCCCTTGGGGTGTCCGGTCTGGATTACTCGGGCCAGCGATCCACTCGCGTCCTTCGCCCCGTCGCTCGCCAGCGGCGTGGGCCAGGTCCGTCCCTTGCCCCCGTCTCCGCGGACTGCATCCGTCAGACTGATCCCCGCGTGGGCTTTGCTGTTCGCCGTGTTGCGGCTCCCGCTTCCCCTGGAGTCGCCCGCTGTCGGGGTCGGCCACTTGTTCCTCTTGGCCATTGATTGGAGCGAGTGTCGAACCTTGCCCGTCCTGCCTGCGGCTCCGCCCTGATTGCTTCCATAGGTTTGCGCCGTTGGCGTAGGCAACACAGAACCACCTGTCGCGCCGGTGAGGGGCGCCGACGGCGGAAGCGGGTATGCAATCCCACACAGCAGAATACCCGAGCGTGGCCAGTCCCGGTCCGAGAACGGTGCCCAGCCCCCGAATACGGATCGCTGAGACGTTCTCCAGGACAACGAATCGGGGTCGTAGCTCGCCAATGATGCGGGCAAACTCAAACCAGAGCCCGCTCCGCTCTCCGTCGAGTCCAGCTCCCGCTCCTGCGGTGGAGATATCCTGACAGGGGAATCCTCCACAAATGAGGTCTGGACGCTGGACTGTTTCTCTGGTGACTTCTCGGACATCGGTGATGCTCCTATCGGCCTCGGGCCAGTGTTTTGCCAGGACGCGCCGGGCGAAAGGGTCTTGCTCTACTTGCCAGATCGTTCTGGCACCAGGTATGGCTCGTTCCAGACCCAGCTCAAGGCCGCCGATTCCGGCGAAGAGGCTGCCTATGAGCATGACGCGCCCTCCTGCCTGGCGGAGTCTGCCTGCTTCTGAAACCGGTGGAGAGTCGCGCCGCATCTGCAGCCGAGAGTGCTCCAGCCGCCATAGCTAAAGACCTGGCGCAGCCCACATCCTGGGCACTTGACGACGCACAGGCTCTTGCCGTTCGGGTTCTCGTGGGTGTGTCTGTCGGTGATGATTGCTCGGAAGTGCATCTCAGATCCCTTGAGGGGCAGCCTACTTGGCCGCCACCTCGGTGAGTGTTTCGAGGAGGGCGTCGAGGTCCAGTGCGGAGGTCTCGACCTTGGGTCGGACGGCGCCGACCTTGGGCTTGCGGGGAAGCTTTCCAAGCTCCTGGTCAACGAGGGCAAGGGCGTCATCGAGGTCAGCGATGGCACTGATCTCAGCGATGCGCTCCTTCTTCTCGTTACCAGAGAGTTGGGCAATCTGCCCAGCGGTGGTGAGGGCTGCGGTCAGAGCCTTGAGGGCTGCGGGACCGGTGACACCAGAGTGGTGCACGAAGAGGGCGAAGGCCAACTTCAGGGGGATGTGGTTGGAGGGCTGGAAGTCGCTGTCCTTCTGGACCTCGACGGTGCCCTGAACATTGATGACCAGCTGGTCATCGACGGTGTGATTGCCAGCAGCGATTTCACTGCGGCGAGCCTTGGCGATCTTAGTCAGCTGGTTGGCAGCTGCTGCGATGGTCAGGGCGGAGACGTTGGAGAGCTTGTCCATGGTGTCCTCAAGGTTGGTGTGGCTTACCGGGTTCGTCCTCGGCATGAACAGTATCTATCCACATGTTCACAGTCGGCAACTACTTTGTTGAAGGCCTCTTAACGATTACATTGCAGTACGTTGAATAGGCTTCGACGATCGCTTGTGGTGGCCAGAGCCGGAGGGGCAGGCGGCGGTTGGTGCGACTGAGCGCGTACTCGAGAAATCCGTTGGCATGGTTCCACGCATCATCGGTGTCGGACCAGGTTTGGTCCCAGTCGGATTGGTCCTCGGGGCGCAGGATGCCACCGATGACATGACCGGTGGTGGTGTCGTACAGCACAGCGCTTGCGTGGTTCTCTTCGCCATCGGCGTGGCCTACCAGGATGGAGATGCTCATGGTGTCGGCTCCTCGCCCCAGTCGGCCATCCACTGAACGACGGACTCGTGCACCTCGTTGTCCAGATCGTCGGAGATGTTCTGGTCCAACACGTTGATATCAAGGGCCGCCGCGCAGTTTTCGGCAAGACGTGTAAGGTTGGCGCCATCGGGCGTCCAGTAGTCCAGGTCGGAGAGGGCGTCGCGGACCCAGAGGGTGACAGCTCTGAGCTGCACGATGGAGAGGGATGTGGTCATGATGTCCTCACTTGGCCGTTGGCCAGAATGGTGATGTTGTGGATGAATCGCAGTTCCGACCAGGCTTGGTCGCGTTGGGTCAGGAGCTTGCAGACGGTGTCCGATGGGGCAGCCCGGCCGAGGGTAGACTCGTACCGGAGTGAGGCCTCGAGATAGGCGCGGACAGCGTTCTGCTTCCTGTCCGACTGGCCCATGAGCCAGTCGAAGAAGCGTGGGTCTTGGATTTCATCGAAGGTCATCACTTGCTCCACTGGCCGGGGGTGTACCAGGCGCGGGCCTTTTTTCGGTCCATGACCTGCCAGAGGGTGAAGTCCTGCCGCAGGAGTCGGGGACGGGTCCCGCAGATCCTGACATGGCTGGTGTCGCCTCGGCCGCGAGCGTTGCTGGCTACTACCTCGGCCTCCTTGAGGCTGCGGCAGGGGAGGATGAGCCGGTTGCGCTTGCCCTCTGCCTGGCCCCAGAAGCTCATGAAGGTGTCGGTGCAGGTGACGTAGAAGGCTGCGTCAGGGATCTCGGAACGGAATGTGATTGTGGTAGCCATTTCAGTTTTCTCCTATGGGTGTAGTTGTAGGCTGGGGTTGGGTCAGAACCAGCGCGCCTTCACTGGCCTGTTCTGGTGTGGCTCAAGCGCTAACAATTCGGCCAACTGGTCTGTGGTCAGCTGGGTGGGTAGGGTTAGGCACACGTGGAACGCGTGGTTTCCGCCTGTCCTGTGCGCCTTGATGATGGACTCAATGCTTCCGGAGCATTCCTGCGGGGCCTGGTCTGACTTGCCGGAGCGTGTTTTGTGCTCGACAAAGTCCGTGGCCTTCAGGCCGTCTGCGTCAACGTATTCCCTGTTGCAGATGTCGTAGGCCAAGCGTTCTGCTGCTTTGCGCTTGTCGGGATTGCGCCGGGTGTAGGTGTACTCGCCTGCCTTGCCGGACCGGCTGTTGCCAGTCGCGAGCAGCACGATGGATGCGCGGCAACCACTGGTGGCCAGTCCGATGGTGGCCTCAAGGTTCGGGTATCGATAGAAGCGGTAGGTCATCACTCGCCTCCCTCTGCCCAATACTGGTAGAGTTGCTCGGCGACCAGCTCTTCCAGGGCGTGGGGAAGTTCGATGGTGCGGAGTTCGCCATCGATGATGGTCTCCGTGGTGTCGACCTCGGCCCAACCAGGTGAGCCAGGCGTGATGTGGTCGTCCGCCTCGGGCTTGGAGATGTCGCCGCTGACGACGACTTCGATGTCGCCCAGCAGTTCCACCTTCTCGTGGACGAGTTCGTAGACCCTGCCGACCAGGACGGGGGTGACGACCCACACGGTAGCGTCGGTGGCGTCGATGGTGGTTTCGAAGGATGAGATGTGCATGTTGTTCTCCATGGTGTGGCAGATGATATCTATCCACGTTTCAAAGCTCGGCAACCCATTGGTTGAAAAAAGCTGAAGAAAGTTTCACCAGTCGATTCCAGTGACGCATTCGTCGGACTCGTGGAAGTGGTCGTCCTCTTCGCACCCAGCGCACAGGCGATCGCCAGTGTCGACCTCGACCAAGTCGGCCGACAGGGTGAGTTCACCGCAGCAGTCGCAGATATCGTAGGGCCCAGCCTCGCATCGGATGTGCTGGTCAGCGCCGCAGCCTCGACACCTGAAGAGCAGCCGAGAGCCCAGGGCTCCCATGTATAGGGCGGGCCCGCGGCAGGCCTGGCAGATGGCGGTCACGTTGGTCATTGGTCACCTCCTTCATGGGGGACGAGTCCATGTGATCCGTCTGTTTGATCTTGTACGTGATGGAAATAGGCTGGACCATGTTGATCGATCGCCAGCTTCGTCGCGACCTTGACCGCGTCCTCCGCGGTGTCGCTGTCGGACCAGTCGTCGTCAGGGTGCGCTGGTCTCGCGATCCATGTGAATCCGTCAAGTGTGAAGACACCGAATTTAGTCATTGGCTGTACCTCGGAACGGTTTCGGTGTGGAGCTTGCGGCTGTCGATTTGACCAACCAGCTCATCGGACGTGAGGGTCAGCAGGTCTACGATGAAGTCATCGCCGCTCGACCCTTGACCGTCGCATTCGTAGTACCGCTTGACGATGAGGTAGGTGCCGTCCTCGTTGTCGAGAAGGTACGTCCCGCCCGACACCAGGTTGGCCTCTTCCGCAGGGCCATCGAGATACCATGCCTGCACGCACCAGTCGGCGTTCAGTCCGCAGGCTGGGTAGGTGATGCCAAGGGCACGGTCGATGTAGCAGCTGTTGCAGCGGTTCACGCTGTCCGGGCCGGTGTTCACGTCGTCCTCGGGGATCTCATCCGCGCACTCCTCGCACCAGTACCGGCAGTCGTCGTTGGTAGTCATAGTGTCGTTCTCCTATTCAAGGTGGCCGAGGCTTTGGAGCCTGCGGATGATGAGGCGAAGGCGGAAGGGGCCGATGCCGTGCTTGGCGACGGAGCCCTCCAGGTCAGAGATGGAAGCGCCATCAGGGCCACGGTCGACGTAGCGCAGGACGAGTTCGTTCTCGTTGCGGGTGCGAGCCTGTTGAGCCCAGAAGGGCAGGTCGCGGAATGGGGTGAGTGGGAAGGTGTACATGTTGTTCTCCGTGGTGTGGCGGTGGAAGGAGGGGGAAGCCGGGCTCATGCTTTGACCGCAAGGACTTGGGTGTGGTCGATATGAATCGTCTCCAATCCCTCATCAGGACCAGCCCCCACCCACTTCACGTTTCGGACGTGTTCGGGTCTGCGGCGCTCTACAATCAGGTATCTGCGGTGCCCGTCCTTGCATAGTTCGATCACCTTCACATCTTGCAGTTCTCGGATGTGCGTCTGTGAGCCCTTGCGCTCTTCAAGGGGAATCGATCGCCCCCAAGAATCCACGACGATGGCTGCGATTGTCACAATGTCTCCAACCTTGACTTCGCCTTTGTAGATCTCTGGATGGGCAGGCCACCAGATGGGTCCGGTGAGATCATCGAGGTTTAGGACGTTGGGGCTCTTGTTGGTCATGTTGTTCTCCATGGTGTGGCACAAGACATGTAGTCACTCGTCAATATGGCGGCAACCCTTTTGTTGAAGAAAGCTTGGAGACCAGGCCGGGTGGCGTTGTTCTTGACCCAGCCCAACGGCTCACTGTACGGTGGTGCATGTCCGATGAAAACCAAGTGCCCGGCACAAACCCTTGGCTCAAGATCCCATCCTGGGCCCTGCCCTTTATGTATGTCATGGGAGGAGGGACCCTGGGATTCGGCGGACTCTCGCTCACTATAGATAGGGACGAGGAGGAGGTGGTCGCCGCCCCCGAAGAGCTGCCACCAGAACCCAGCATCGATGATGGAGTAGAGGCCGGGACCGAGACCATCGAGACCGTCAACCCAGTTGAATGCCCAGAGCAGGAAGCCCCCGAACCCATCGCGTGTGACTCCTCAATAGCCGACTCGCTCCGAGACCAGCTACTCGATACCCGCACCCAGCTCTCCAAGTGCAAGGCTCGACGAAGGGCGGACGACGACTGAAACCAGAGGGTGGCACACCTGGCACACCTGGTGGCACATGCCTGGCACAGAACACCAGGAGCGCTGACCCAGTGGTGGTGAGACCTGGATAGTGTAGGCTCAACGCTGCGTATGAGCTGAAGCTTCTCGAGGTTTGATAACCAGGCGCGACCGCTGGAACATGGGCATGCCAAGTGTCGAGAACGACCGTTGAACCTGGGCTGTTGGGTGGTTTGAAGGGGGCCGTCAACGGTGACACGTCAAGTGGCACACCTGGAAATGCGGACATTGAATGAGGGATAGTGACGATTGCACCTTGGGTATTGGCTGGTGTTTGCTTGTCAACCCTATGGTTAGTGGCACAGGCGAGGTGTGCCGGGGTTTCGGTAGTGATTTCATAGTAGTTACGCTGATACTTTGCAGGGCTATGACATTTGAGTTTCACCATAGGTAGGTATATGGGGGGAGGGTGACATATTGTCCCCGCCCTTGACAGGTTGTCACAAAACAGCACCCCTCTCCCCCGTACCCCTAGTGTGAGTGAGATGTATAGTAAATGTCAAAAGTCTCTGTAAGTACATTGATATTGCATCCGAAAGGGTGGCACAGGTAAGGTGTGCCGCTAACG
>TARA_R110002020_G_scaffold201949_1_pt1 | contig 10758 bp, 16 predicted proteins | sample TARA_R110002020 | Tara Oceans TARA_R110002020 (sample SAMEA4396489) | marine metagenome | biome: Westerlies Biome; feature: [MES] marine water layer (ENVO:01000295) within the mesopelagic zone...; material: water (ENVO:00002006), including particulate matter (ENVO:01000060) such...
TAGGTAAGTATCGTCATCTCCATTGTGATAGATGTAGCTGTCGATACCCACAGTGCCAGCAACGTCAAGAGCATAATCTGGTACATTTGTACCAATACCAACATTACCTGCAAAATAATTGCTATTAGGTCCTGCAGCACTAAGACTACCGTTAGCGCTTATATTACCGGATACGGTAAGTCTTTCTGCTGGTGTCGCTGTACCAATACCAACTTTACCGGTATCAGCGAAATGTATTTCACCGCCCTCGTAATCAAAAAACTGCGCGATTGGCTCCGCCCCGGTTTGCCTTACGTATAGAGCAGGGCCCGTTCCGTGGTTGATAACAGATAAAGCTGAAGTAGTTGAGACGATTGTCTTTGTAAACGTCGCAGTATTCGCCTGAAATGTCGTCGCGGTTACTGCGTGTAAATAACTGTTACCGCCTACTGATAAATCCTGGGTTACAGTTAGCCCATTTTTTACCTTAAAATCTTTATTAGCTCCCATGGTTTACGAGTTCACTTTCCCCCGTACCTATATTTATGTCAAAATAAATTAAGCCGTTGTTGACCCAATAAAAACTTTATTGTTTTGATTAAACAGTACCTCAAATTTGCCTTCTACAAGAACAAAGGGTGCAGTATACTCCTGACTACCTATTACTACTGGTATACTTACAACAGGGGAGCCTTTATAATCGCTCGTTTTTTCTGCAATAAACTTATTACCATTTATCTCTAATTCATAAACATCAAAGAAAACTTCTTCAAAGCTTTCAATGGTTAGGATGTTAAGATTGGAGCTAGTAAAGGTAGGTTTTACCTTTTCGCTAAACAGTCTCATTATGTTAATTGTATTTAATCCCTCTAAGGGAATATACAATTAATAATGCGGGCCGGTGTAAACTGTTGCAGTACTATCCAGAATAATAGATAGCTTCTCCCTTTATTATGGCGGTCCTGTTTTCATTGTAAGATGAAATTTGAAGAAAGATTTCATTGTTTGATAGAGCCGCACTTATATCATTTAACTCACCAGATGCTTGAGCATTCACTAGACCATATACTGTGCCTGATGTTGAAGTACCATTATGTGAAACTAGTACTTCACATGACGTTGAACTCTCTCCTCCGAAAACAGTTATTAAATATTTTATGAGCTTTAAATTTCTTCTCTCAAAAGCTGCGACATTTACTAGAGAGGTACCTACCGTCGGCGCGAAAAAAGTTTTTTGAAGTACGGAATAATTAAAGGGATGGTCTTTGAGAGTTATAGTCTGAACAACAGGATTCTCTAAAGAATTTTTATCTAAAAACAAATTAGTAGCTTCATCTATAGTTATAAAGCTACTATCATTAGTAAGTGATGAAATATCATCACCAGCAGAAAGATATATAGGATTAGGTACGTTAAATTGATTACCTGTTAAAGCAAAAGTATAGTTTAATACCCGGCAATTATCTGGGCAATTTTCATTAAAGTCTACTCTAATTCCACTTACCCCTTGAAAATTTAAATAGCTCGCCATTAAAGATATTTAATAGGAGTAAAATTAATTGCCAAGAAGGATAAATCATTAAAAGTTTTTTTATCAAACTTAAACCGTTTACGAGTTATAGAATCTAGTTTTTTAACTGCTTTTTTCGATAAGCATATAGCTCTACCATCACATATATCAGTATCAAAACTAGTATCTGTGACATTTTGTACAAGGGATTTAAATTTAAATTTTTGCTGGTGGCGTGCTTCATGAACAGGAGAGCTGATATCTATTTTCTTTTTTTCTACATATTTAAAATAATCTCTTAAAAAATATGTTGGGAAAAGAATATTACTATCGATAAGAAAATAATAATCATATTCATGTTTTTTTTGACCTTTAAAGAAGCGGTAAAAGGTTAAAAAATTTTGTATATTATTAGTTTCTCTTGTATTAAAAAAATAATTACTTAACCCTTCCAGCTCTTCTTCTCTATCAATGTCAAACTTGGTGTAAGTCAACGCAGTTTTATAGTCTTTATCTACACTGGTCCAGTGCTTAAAGGCTCTAGCCCTATAATTCTCGTCTGAGATAGTACTAAATACTAAACGTTTTGACATGTCACCGGACCCTCCGCTTGCTTCATCTGTTTGCATTCATGTACCAATCGCTAATTTCAAAATGAAATTCCTTTTCATCTCTTGGTTCTGTAGTTAGATTGACAAAACTATAAGGCTCGTCCATTTCATCTCTCTCAAAAATTAAGATTTTTCTAGGGTTATCAGAATCTAATTTAAAGACGTAATTATCAATAGTTGCTTCCATTTTCTGTTATATATGTTTCTAGTTCGTCCATAGTTGCCCTTGCGCAAATTAAATAAACATTTAAATCTACTTGGGGAGCTACATCTTTACCAATTTCGCTATTTATTATATAGTAAATTTTTAAATTATCAATAGTGGCTCCTAAAGATTTATTAAGTCTCCATGAAGCATCCACTAAAATTCCGTCACCGGTGCTAATTGGTGACGGAATGATTAATCTATGAACTCTTCTCATTAAGCAGCTTGCAGAAGCTGAAGTCCTTGACGAGATAGGGTATTTTGGTTCATGTTACGAATAAACTTTGCGGCAGATTGTTTGCCGGAATGAGTTTCATATTCGGTAAGAGCATTAAGCGCATCCCAGCGGGTCTCCCCAGCGTTGCCGCGACCGCTTTCAAACAGCTCCACAAGCTTCTCGCGCTTGTTAAAACGGCGAGTAGACTCATCCTTTTCCACCGGAATAAGCCTTTGTGTTAGCTTAACCATCTGGTTTTTGGTAAACTTACGACTCCTAAGGTGTTTCATAATACCTTCAAAGTTCTTAGCAGAGTTGACAGACTGAATAATACTGTCAATCATGCCGTTAACCCTGTCGTCGAAAGTAGCAGCGTGGTGAGCGCGGTTTGCTGACGAGCTCTTGATCAAGTGAAAGGCATTATCACAAGAAATTCGGATCGTAGAGGGAACAACCTTATTTGATCCCATTCCAGTGTGGTCGATGACCGTATAGAAATAAGGCTCAACCTTATCACCCTCTACTTCAATCGCCTCGGGAAGTTTCGATTGAATGACAACCTTTTTACCTCCGCCGGAAGTCGTGTAACCTAGATGGTCAATATTACCGATTTTCCGCGAGGCTCTATCAATAACATCCACCATCTCATCCATTTGAATAGGACGGTAACTCTCACCCACCATACCAAGGTGGGTGCCTGTGTCAGTTCGCTGAAGCGAAAATGCTCCAGGAATGCGCTTATGACCCCGATCAAAGACGGGGATCTTGTCAACCTCGAATTGAGGTACTTGTTCTAACGATTTGATTTCTGTAAAGAATCCCATTGTTCTGTTTGTTTATTATTGTATCAACTACTTGTTGTACTCTTTTATTATAAGAGAGTTCCTTTAGCTTAATTTGCCTAGCTTAAGATCTTTAAACTGTTTATTAAGGTTCATGAACGACTCATAAAATCTGATTATTTGAGAAGTTAGACTTTCCATTTTTCTAGCATCAACTTCCTCTTTGGAGTAAAAATAGTCGCTCCAAGTACTAAAGTGAACTTTATGGTTCCAAAAACCAAATAAGTTGTATTGAATACAATGCCGTAATTCATGGAGCAAAGATCCAAATAACCACTTATATTTAGCCCTACTAGTATCTAAGTGCACTATATAATTTTTCTTAGTTAACTGATAGCAGCTAGAAGTTCCAGGCTCTCTACTTTTGTAGATCTTAACGTCAAGGTATATTTTCTTTTTATGATTATGTTCTAATACAACAGTTAAAACCTTACCAAGAATATTATAATCAATATTAGTTTCTTTTTTAATATTATGTGATGGTGTTAATAAAATCATCCAACTTTTTTAATAATAGGTTCATGAAAGCCTTTAGCTAGTAATTTTTCTCTAGCTTTCTCAGCTTCATTAAAAGTATCGAGGTGTTCCTTTAGAAAACGTAAAACATCGCCTTTCTTCTCCTTATATTCGATAATATATCTACCGAATTCAAAGGGTTTTCTAGGAAATCTTTTTTTCATCGCTTAATTATATGAGAGTTCCTTTACTCTTCTACTAAATATATTGTAATATGTTCGAAGAGGTAATTCTGTCTAACAGCACGGAAAAACAAGCAAAGCTATTGGAGCCGGCTAAGAGAGCACACGAGAACCCAGATATTGGTGTAGATATTAATAATAAGTCTGCTTATTACGTTATCAGGGACTGTGCTTTAATAACTCAAAAATATTTAGTTCCTTTTATATGGGCAAGTTACCCGGATCCTTTTGAAGCCTTGAAGGGTAAGTTTGTTATTAATGATATTAAAGATTTCTTAAAGAGATCTGAAAAGGATAATGATGCTAAGCATTTAAAGCATATTATAATAGGTGATATAAAAAATAAATTTGATATTATAGTTACTAAATCATCTGCATTTGATTATAGTATGGAGGAGGAAGATATTTATAGTGATTATTTTAGTGATTCGGAAGAAGTAGACAGCGAGACTATAGAAACCGAAATGACAGAAGAAGAGATGCTAGTAAAGTTTTTTGATGTTGATCCAAATAAATTATGAGGGTGAATTACTGATATAGAATTCAACCGTCTGTCTTAAATCAAAAGCTTTTTGTGTCTGTATGGATAGTAGATCGTGCTTTGAGGTAATATTATACATAAAATCATGCCCTAAGCGGTCTGCTACAAATTCAACATAATCTCCGCGGAGGGTCCCAGTGGCGCCTCGAGTCCTTCTACTATACTTAGGGTGATATTTTTCAATTATTGCAATAATTTCTTCAATCAAATCTAAATTAGATACAAGCCTAGATCCCGATAGATTATATACCGTATTGGGTTCTCCTGTAAGTAATATCTCTATTATAGCTTTAGCATGATCTTCCGCATGGATCCACTCTCTGCAATTTTTACCGTCTCCATAGACAGGTACCTTTTTTCCAGCCGCAATAGAATTTACAACTGTTGGAATTAACTTCTCGTTATGTTGACGTGGACCGTAATTATTACAGCACCTTGTTATACTAACATCTAGATCAAAAGTAGTTGCATAAGACTGAACTAACAGATCCGAACCAGCTTTAGACGCTGCGTATGGCGACCTAGGCTTAAGCGGGTGCTCTTCAGTAAACGGGGCGTCCCCGGCTAATAGATGACCATAAACTTCATCAGTCGAAACATGCACCATTCTAGCTCCAAGCTTTCTAGCTAGCTCTAATACATTAGCAGTGCCTTTCAAATTTGAATCAACAAACGCTAACGGGTTATCAATAGATCGATCCACATGAGACTCTGCTGCCAAATGAAGAATATAATCAACTTTATACTGTAGGTTTGATCCCCTAGTAACAAAATTATCGTGGCATATATCGTCAAAAAAATTTATTACCCTTTTATCTTTCGATATATTATCAGAGCTACTACCTACCCCCATCTTATCTATATTATAAATACAAGCTATATCATCTCTCTTTAAAAGCTCTTCTATAACATAAGAGCCAATAAAGCCACAGCCGCCAGTTACTAGGTACGTTTTCATTTTTTATAAATATCAGGGTTTTGCTTAATGGTTTGAGTTGTGATTAGATCCTTTAATTTTGTAGTTGACCAACCATGGGACCTCGTCGTGTAAACTACCCTTGGAGGAAGATCATCTCCTGTAAAGGGCTTACCGATATAATCCTCTCCAAGAATACGAATATCGGGTTTCCAAAACTTTATTAAATCATATAGCTCTTCTTCCGTTTGATAGGTGTAAACATCATCAATATATTTTATAGACATTAATGCTTCATACCTGTTATATAAAGAAATAACAGGCTTGTATTTACTCTTTCTATGAAGCGATGGGTCTTTTTGAAGAAAGACAATAAATCTATCACAATGCCTCTTAGCCTCCCTAAAACATCTAATATACCCTGGGTGAAGTAAGTCAAAATTCCCTGCTGTAAAGCCTAGTAAGGTCTGCGTTTCTCTAGACATAAGCTATTCTATTGTTCCGAGTTATTTTTTCGAGCGCAGCTTTTAAGGCGTCTAATTCATTGCTCATTTCCCAACCATATTGTTGCTCAAGTTTTGTAATGTCTAAAATACAGTTCGATCTGTTAGCTTTTAAATCTAGGCCTTCCCAATCAACCCACGACCAGTTTTCATTTACTAAACCTGCATTTACCATTTCATCTACTACCTCTTTTGTGGAGAGCGGTTCTTTGTTCGCAAAGTGGATAGTCTCTTTTCCAGAATAACCTGAAACAATGTAATGTTCAATAAATGAACACAAATCAGGAATATAGGTTTTTGAATTTAGTGAATCGACCAGATTATCGTAATTATAGATTTTTGTTAAGAACGATCTTTCATGAAGAGTATTACAAAACGGCATTCTAATTCTTAGATGTAAGCCATGGTCGCTAATTGTTTCAAACGCGTGTTTACTTTTTGAATAGAAAGACGAAACATCGCTATACATACCATAATTTGGTACATCATTTTCATCCCACTCCTTTTCATAACCTGTGAAGATACAACCGGAAGTTATATGAATAACTTCTGCGCCACCCTGCTTACAAGCTTTATTAAGCAATAAAGGCACCTGTACGTTATATTTCCAGCAATCTTCTTTCCGATTTTCAGCTTCGTCTACATTAGGCCTGCCGGTAAACCCAGAACAGTTAACAATATACGTCTGTTCTGTAGAACTTATCTCTTCGCCAATCTCCCACTCGTCAGTATAATCTAATTCACTTTTTGCGAATATATCCACCTTATAGTCAGAAGGTAAGCTCTCAATTAAATGGTTATATAAATTACTACCTACATATCCCTTTCCTAGTATTATTATTTTCATATTATAAATTTTTATATTTTTTTAGAGAATAAAATCTTTTCTCTGTTTGTTTTGATTCTTATTGTCTCTGAGGCACTGGAGCCATTCATATCAACAAAGTATTCTTGTCTCTTACCCCACTTTAACCGCCTTGTAAGAGTTTTAATATTATTAAAACATTCAAAATCTGGCTTTAGTATAGTATAACCGTCTCTATTTTTCTTGAACACGTCGTATGATTTAAGAGCTGCATTTTCAACGTAATCGCATTTTACTTTATCAGCATTAAAGGTATTTCTATACTTTGTCTCATCGTCGCTATTACCCCACCAATAAATAAAATCTACATTTTCGGTATCGCACTCTTCCTTGTAATTGCATCTGCTCATAACATTGTGATGTATACTTTGATCATCAAAATTACTTCTTTCGAAAGAAGTATACCCTAAGGACTTAAACCAGCCTTTTCTTGTCATTGAATGGTTAGTAAAGGAGGTATAATCAGCTATGTAAATCTTATTTTCGCTAAAACAAAACCCGGCATTATTCTTATAAACCTCTAGGCTTGTATCTTCATTATATTTTTTTAAGTGGTTATTAATTCTTTCTGGTAGAAAGAAATCATCATCATCTAAATGCATTATAATGTCCCAATCCCAAGAAGCAAATAAATTTCTTTTGACAGATAGGTTTAAATGAAGATCCATGTTACATATATCAATATTTGGATCCTCTTTATTAAGCTTGTACTTTATTCGCTTATCATCATTAATAATGAGAAGCTTCTTATTATCATAATTTAGCTCTTTAAAGCTTGCTAATAATCTCGGTAAGTAATCAGGCCGGCCATAGGTAGGGACTGCTATCAATACTTTAGGACTACCCATACTTTAATTAATAGCCTACCGTGTATTTTTCAAGTAGTGTATTATGTGTGTTATTTACTCTTACAAAAGTTGCGCATTTTGATAAGTGTTTAAGTTCTCTAGCTCCAACATACGTACAAGCTGATCTAACTCCTCCTAAAATATCTTGTACGGTATCTTTAATTTCTCCTTTATATGGAATGTGAACTGTTCTACCTTCTGAAGTTCTGTAATCCATTAAACCGCCAAAATGTTTTTCATTAGCGGTTTTAGAGGACATTCCATAAAACTTTACAACAGAGCGACCGTCTTCTTCCATTACTTCCCCACCACCTTCTTTATGGCCTGCGAGCATCGAACCTAGCATTACAAAGTCAGCACCGGCACCAAAAGCTTTGGCTACGTCTCCTGTATTATTGCATCCACCATCAGAGATAATATGACCGCCTAACCCATGAGCGGCATCTGCGCATTCAGCTATTGCACTAAATTGAGGATATCCAACTCCTGTCTTAACTCGAGTAGTACAAACTGCTCCGGAGCCTATACCAACTTTAATAATGTCAGCGCCGGCTAATAATAATTCCTCTACCATTTCTGCTGTTACTACGTTACCAGCTATTATATTAATACTAGGAGCAAATTCTCTAATGTCCCTAACTACATCTACTAGTTTTTTAGTATAACCATTAGCTACGTCGATACAAACATAATTTAGAGGTCTCATGACACCTGTTAAGTTATATATATCCTTAAACTTTTTAATTTCTTCTTGACTTACCCCTATGGTAACAGCGGCATGTTGATCCACGTTAAATTCATAAAAAAAGTCTCGTAAAGATTCTGTCTTTATAGATTTTACCAAACAAGTAAATAGATCTAATTTTTTTAGACTAGCAGCCACTTGCTTCGTTCCCACCCCATCCATATTAGCGGCCATAATAGGTATACCCTTATAGGTACCACCATGTTTAAACTTAAACTCTCGCTCTAGACTAACTTGCTGTCTAGATTGTAGGGTTGATCTTTTTGGTCTGAGTAGAACGTCATCAAAATCCAGCTTCAACTCACTCTCTATCCTCATACGTAATTGTATAGTGTTATTACAAAACATCAAGACCACTTATATGGTCCTTTATAACTTCAATATTAACCTCTTCCTCTGTAAGGCAGCTCTCAACATTTTCTACTAAAGTATCTGCCATAACTTCAAGTTCACCATCTTCTGCGTTGTCTAACGTCTCCTTTACATCATAAAGAGCATCATACAGGTTCTGAATTTTTTCATCAAAAGATTTTTTTAAAGATTTAATAGTCATACAAAATTTATTTATTATACCGTAGTTAATTTATAGTATTTAAACAAATTTTCTACATCTGATTTTAAATAATTTACATGGTAGCCTGAAAATCTATCATCATTTAAATAAAAGATTATACATTTTCTACATTTCTTACCAGTGAGTTTTTCGTACATGTATGCATACATAGATAGCTGTAATGCGTACGTATTAAATTCACATACGTGAAAATGGTCTAAAGGCTTTAACATTTTTTCCCTAAAAGGGGAACTAAATTTAAACTTCTTATTAGTCTTAAAATCACCTAAGGTAAATTCATTATCTTTATGTTCATAGATTAAATCTGTAGTACCAGAAACTTTAAACATTTCGTCATAAACTAGTGTCTCACTTAATATTTTATCAAATTTATCAATATGTCTTTCTACTGCTCTATCATACGACTTAAACAACCAGCCATAGTTTTCAACTGTTTCACCAGATTTAATATATTCTTCCAGCAGTTTATGAATCTCTGTACCTCTTGTACACGCTTTGTTTTTTTCATCCTCCCACATTTCCAGCACCATTTCTTTAGGTACTCCCTCTCTATTAGCTACACGCGTAGCATGTCTGTCCCTATCAAAAGGTTTTTTAAATTTACTCAATAACGTTGTTACTGAAATTAATTTTTCACCTGTTGCTTTATGCGTATAAGTGTGTGCTTTTGGATCAAATATTATGTTCACTATTAATATTTTATAGGATAAATGAGAAAATCAAATAAATAAATGTATGGGTGTTAAGATTACAGGACTACCAGCGGGTGGTCATCTCTCCGGCTTTGAGCTTTTTCCGTTTGTACAACAAGAAGCAACTAGGCAAACTGCTGTAAGCAGTGTTTTTACAGCAATAACGTCACAAGGTGACGCAAGATATTTCTGCGGGGCTAGTAGTGGCTGCCAGGGATCATTAACTATTACAGGTGGAGGTGGTGCGACTATTGATTTAGGTTTAAGCTCTACTAAAGATGTAACTTTTGGATCGATTACTTCGACTCGTGGATTGTCTTCTGTATCCGGAAATCTTGATCTAATAAATGGTCAACTTTCTGCATTTAATGCAACAATAACAACTAACCTAACTGCAGCTAATATAACAGCTACTGGTGAATTATCTGCAGGGCATTCTGGTATAACTACTTCTGGAAATCTAAGCTCTAGTAGAGATATTAAAGGTGAAAGTAAGCTAACTATAGGCACGAGCCATATATCTACGGGGGCCTTAGCATCTATAGCTGGTGGGAACGCGAACCAAGTGACGGGTGACTGCTCCTTTATTGGTGGCGGGCATGTCAATTGCGCATATGGGGCCAGAGCGACAATTGGTGGTGGATTTTGTAACTCTGCCCTAGCGACTGAGATCGTCATTGGTGGTGGTAAAATCAACTGCTCAACTGCGGCCTCTCACCATGCCTTTATAGGAAGCGGGGTTTACAATTACGCGCAGGCTGCTTGTATTGTCATTGGTGGTGGGTGTTATAATGTCGCCTCCGCCATCTATGGAAGTATCCTTGGTGGTTGTAGTAATACAGCGTCCGGTACTTATTCAACTATAGCAGGTGGTATACAAAATAAAGCTGTAGGAAGTAAATCTGGTGTTGGTAGTGGATGTCAGAACTGTGCATGTGCTGATGTTTCATTTATTGGAGGCGGCTTTAGAAATCATGCGAAAGCAGCGCATGCATGTTCTGCCATAGTTGGT
>TARA_R110002020_G_scaffold86758_1_pt1 | contig 10756 bp, 9 predicted proteins | sample TARA_R110002020 | Tara Oceans TARA_R110002020 (sample SAMEA4396489) | marine metagenome | biome: Westerlies Biome; feature: [MES] marine water layer (ENVO:01000295) within the mesopelagic zone...; material: water (ENVO:00002006), including particulate matter (ENVO:01000060) such...
GCGCTCGAGGCCGATTTCGCGCTCGTCCACGCCGCCCGCGCCGACACGTTCGGCAATCTGACCTACGCGGCGACGGCGCGGAATTTCAACCCGCTGATGGCGATGGCGGCCGAGTGCACCATCGCCGAGGCCGAGACGATCGTCCCCGTCGGCGGCATTGATCCGGACGCGGTGCACACGCCCGCGCCCTTCGTCGATCATCTGGTCGCCCTGCCTCACCAGCTCATGGAGGTCTACGGTGTCGTCCAGCGCTAAGACCCGGATGCTCGCCCGCGCCGCGCGCGACATCACCCCCGGCATGACCGTCAATCTCGGCATCGGCCTGCCCACCCAGGTGATGGCCCATGTCGGAGCCGATTGCCCGGTCTGCCTGCATTCCGAGAACGGCATTGCCGGCGTCGGAGGCCTCACGGCGCCGGGGCAGGAGGACCGCAACCTGATCGACGCCGGCGGCGGCTACATCACCTGCGCGCCCGGCGGCTCGTTCTTCGACAGCGCCGTGTCCTTCGCGCTGGTGCGGGGAGGGCGGCTCGATCTCACACTGCTTGGCGCCTTCGAGGTCGCGGCCAATGGCGATCTTGCCAACTGGATCATTCCCGGAAAATCCGCCGCCGGCGTCGGCGGCGCCATCGAGCTCGCGCAGAAGGCGCGGCGCGTCGGCGTACTGACCTCGCACACCGACAAGCACGGCAACCCGAAGATCCTCGAGCGTTGCACCCTGCCGCTGACCGCCGCCGGCTGTGTCAACCGCATTTACACCGACATGGCGGTCTGCGACGTGTTGCCGGACGGGCTGCATCTCGTTGAACTGGCCGAAGGCGTGACGCTCAACGCGGTGCGTGCGGCCACCGGCGCGGCGCTGATCGTTCCCGAAGGGCCGATCCCGACATTCTAGGAGCATCACCCATGATCAGTCCCGACGACGAAACCGCCATCCTCAAGGCCGTCGACGCCGTGTTCGACCGCGAGATCGAGTTCCTCTCCGAACTCACGTCCCACCCCTCGACCCGCGGCAGGGAGCAGTCGGCGCAGGATTTCATGGCGGCCGAATTGTCCGCGCGCGGTTACGACGTCGACCGCTGGCGGATCGATGTCGCGGAGATCGCCCATCTGCCGGGCTTCTCGCCGGTGATCGGCACTTACGATGACGCGGTCAACGTGGTGGGCACGCGGCGCGCTTCGGGCCGGGGCAGGAGCCTGATCCTCAACGGCCATGTCGACGTGGTGCCGGAAGGCCCGCTCGACATGTGGGAGACGCCGCCCTACGCCCCGCGTATAGACGGTGGCTGGATGTATGGCCGCGGCGCCGGCGACATGAAGGCGGGGCTTGCCTCCAACCTGTTCGCGCTCGATGCGCTCCGCCACATCAGTCTGGCGCCGGCGGGCGACGTGTTCCTGCAGTCCGTGGTGGAAGAGGAATGCACCGGCAACGGCGCGCTCGCCTGCCTGCAGCGCGGCTACCGGGCCGATGCGGCGCTGATTCCCGAGCCGTTTGCCGAACAGCTGGTCACCGCGCAGGTGGGCGTTATCTGGTTCCAGGTCCATCTCAAGGGCATTCCCGTCCATGTCGCCTATGCCGGCAGCGGTTCCAACGCCATCGAGGCGGCGATCCCGCTGATGGCCGCGCTGCACGAGATGGAGCACCGCTGGAACGAGGCGGACCGCCGGCACGCCGACTATGCCGGCCACAGCCACGCGCTCAATCTCAACATCGGCAAGATCGAGGGCGGCGACTGGACCAGTTCGGTGCCGGCCTGGTGCGTGTTCGACGTGCGCATGGGCCTGTTTCCGGGCCAGGACATCGAGGCGGCCAAAAGCGAGATCGAGGCGGTGCTCAACGACGCGGCGCGCTCGCACCCGTTCCTCAAGGAAAACGCGCCCGAGATAGTCTATCACGGCTTTCACGCCGAAGGCTACGCGCTGTCCGAGGACCGCTCCGCGGGCGCCGCCCAGGCGATCTCGGCGCTGGAAAGCGCCCACCACACCGTCACCGGCGCATCGCTCGACAAGATCGCCATCACCGCCACCACCGACGCCCGCTTCTTCGGCCTCTATGCCGACACGCCGGCGCTCGTCTACGGCCCCCGCGCCGAGGCCATCCACGGCTTCAACGAGCGCGTCGATCTCGAGTCCGTCCGCCGCGTGACGCAGGCGACCGCGCTGTTCATCGCCAACTGGTGCGGCCTCGAAAAGATCTGAATAGGACCATCCCATGCGCGACGCCGTCATCGTCTCCACCGCCCGCACGCCGATCGGCAAGGCCTATCGCGGCGCCTTCAATCTGACCCAGGCCCCGGTGCTGATGGCGCACGCGATCCGCGCCGCGGTCAGTCGCGCCGGCCTCGAGGGCGGCGAGATCGAGGATTTCACCATGGGCTCGGCGCTGACCCAGGGCACGGCGGGCGTTAACGCCGCGCGCCATGCGGTGATCGCCGCGGGATTGCCCGACACGGTCGCCGGCGCCACCATCGACCGGCAATGCGCCTCGGGCCTCTCGGCGCTCGCCCACGCCGCCTACGAGGTCATGCATGAGGGCGTCGACATCGCCATGGCCGGCGGCGTGGAGAGCATCTCGCTGGTGCAGAACGCGCATTGGAACGCCCACGCCTACCGCGTCGCCTCCGTGCCCGAGAGCTATTACATGAGCATGCTCGACACCGCCGAACTGGTCGCCGCGCGCTATGGCGTGAGCCGCGAGGCGCAGGATCTCTATGCGCTTGAAAGCCAGAAGCGCACGGAGGCAGCCCAGGCTGCCGGCCGCTTCGACGCCGAGATGGTTCCTGTCGACACGGTCAAATCGGTGACCGACAAGGCGACCGACGTGGTCTCGGAGCAGTCGGTGCGGCTCACCCGCGACGAATGCAACCGCCCCGGCACGACGCTCGAAGCGCTTCAGTCACTTGCGCCGGTGCGCGGCGAGGGCAAGGTCGTCACCGCCGGCAACGCCAGCCAGCTCTCCGACGGCGCCTCGGCGCTTGTCGTCATGTCCGGCGAAGAGGCTGCACGGCGCAACCTCGCGCCGCTCGGCATCTTCCGCGGCATGGCGGTCGCCGGCTGCGCGCCCGAGGAAATGGGCATCGGCCCGGTCGTCGCCATCCCGCGCCTGCTTGCCCGCCACGGCCTCAAGCCCGACGACATCGACCTGTGGGAAATCAACGAGGCCTTCGCCGCGCAACTGCTTTATTGCCGCGACAAGCTTGGCATCGATCCCGAAAAACTCAACGTCAATGGCGGCGCCATCTCCATCGGCCACCCCTACGGCATGAGCGGCGCCCGCATGGCCGGCCACGTCCTCATCGAAGGCCGCAGGCGCGGCGCCAGGCTCGCCGTCGTCTCGATGTGCGTCGGCGGCGGCATGGGGGCTGCGGGATTGTTCGAGATCTGCGGGTGAGGCGAGGGCGGTCAGGCTCTTAGGCATGTTCCGAAAGCCGTGCCCGGAATGGGCTGCCCCCATCCTCCGTCATTCCGGCCCCCGTGCCGGAATCCAGCCACGGCGCGTCCGCGCCGTGAAAGAGTCTCTTGCGATCAAGGACTTGATCGCGCTGGATGCCGGATCAAGTCCGGCATGACGGCTGCCGGAGTCTGCCACTGCAATCGACAACAAGCTTTCGCCATTGAGTCTTTCAGCAGTCTGGGCGCGTCAGCACCGTGGCTCAGCGCCTGCGCTTCGTTTCCGCCATGACCTCCAGCACTGCGGCCCTGACCTCCTCGTCCTGGGCCAGAACTGCCTGGCTCAGGCGGAACAGCCGCTCGCGGGTGGCGTGGAGCTGGTCGATCAGGTCGAGCACCACCGGCAGCGTCTCCTCCTCCACCTCCATGTCGTAGCGCAGCGCGCAGATCAGCCGCACCCGCGCCACCTGGACGTCGCTGAGGCGAGGGGCACCATCGTCGGCTTCGGCTTCGATCAGAGCCAGGCGAAGCCAGCGCTCAAGGTCGGACCGATCGAGGTCGGGGACCAGCGAGACGATCTCTTCAAGGTTCTTCATGACAGCATCTCCTTGCGGGGATTTTGCGCGCGACGCGGTTTCCAGCCTTCCAGGAATTCCGCCAGCTCCGGTTCCTCGCCCTCGGGCAGCACCACCTTGAGGGCGACATACTGGTGGCCGCGGACGCCGGTCTTGGCGTTCCTGATGCCCCGGTCTTTCAACCGGAGCTTCGTGCCGGTGTTCGAACCCTTCGGCACCATCAGGCTCACCGGCCCGGAGATGGTCGGCACCTCGATCTTCGCGCCGAGCACCGCTTCCCGCAGCGTCACCGGGACCTCGATATGGACATTATCGTCCTTGCGCATGAAATGCGCGTCGGGTTCGATGTGCAGCTCGATGAAGGCGTCGCCGTTAGGCCCGCCATTGAAGCCCGGTCCGCCCTGACCCTTGAGCCTCAAGGTCTGCCGGTCCTCGGCGCCTTCGGGAATGGTGACGTTCAATGTCTTGCCGTCGGGCAGTTGCAGCTTCTGCACTCCGCCGAGCGCCGCGAGCCGGAAGGCGACGCGCAAAATATAATTGACGTCCTGGCCGCGCGCCTTCATAGCCCCGCGCCTGCCGCCCGCGCCCATGCCGCCCATTCCCCCCATGCCGCCGCCGAAGGCCCGGGCGAAGAATTCCTCGAGATCCTCGTTGCCGGCAAAGCCGTCCTGCCGCGCATGGGCGCCTGCGGGGCCCGCATAGTCGCGATAGTAGCGCTGCTGCTGGGTTTCCGCGCCCGTGGCGTCGATCTCGCCGGCGTCGAAGCGGCGGCGGCGCTCCTTGTCCTTGAGGAATTCATGGGCGCCCGAGATGTCCTTGAAGCGGGCCTCGGCCGCCTTGTCGTCGGGATGCAGGTCGGGATGGTGTTTCTTTGCGAGCTTCTTGAAGGCGGCCTTGATCTCCGCATCGCTGGCCGTTTTCGCAACGCCGAGAATCTCGTAGGGATTTTTCATTGGGTCAGCTCCGGCATTCGCAAGACCTCATGACCGCCGCTTCATCGCCCCGCATGCATCGCAGGACGATTCAGAAGAGCCACGAATCTGCAATCATTCTATGATCCGTCGCGGGTTTATCCGCATTGAGCTTGATCAAGCCCCACGGAACCGCGCTCACCCCCGAGATAGGCACGCTTCGCTCCGAATGCCAGTACGGGCGTGCCCGGGCAGCCGCCGCGCAGGGGACGTGGCGCGTATCGGAACCCCGCGCGGCATCCGTTGGCGGGCGCGCGGAGCGCTGGTGCAACTCCAATTCCTGCCGCCGCAGATTCACATCCCGTTAATTGCATATAACTAGGATGAATCCGGGGGTTTGATGGGGGGCGGCATGTCTTCAACAGTGGCGAAACGGGCAATGGTCTTGCTCCTGGGCCTTGCCATGCTTGCGGTCTGCGGCTTGGGAACGGCGCAGGCGGCGATCCTGCGCATCGGTGGCACCGGCGCCGCCACGGAATTGATGAAGCGTCTGGGCGCGGCCTTCGAGCGCCATGAGCCCGGCGTGACGGTCGAGGTCATCCCCGGCCTCGGCAGTTCCGGGGCGATCTCGGCGACGATGGACGGCGCGCTCGACATCGCCGTCTCGGCCCGGCCGCTCAAGAAGGCGGAGGCGGAGGCAGGCCTCGCCAGCGCACCCTTCGCGCGCACGCCCTACGGCATGGTCACCTCGCATCCCAATCCCGGCGACATCGCCGCCGCCGATCTCGCAGCCTTCTTCGCCTCGGTCACGTCGACCTGGCCCGACGGCACCCCGGTGCGGGTGATCCTGCGGCCGCTCAGCGAAAGCGATACCGCCCTGCTGGGGGCGACCTTTCCGGGAATGGCCGAAGCGCTCGATCAGGTGCGGGCGCGCCCCGACGTCTCCGTTGCCGCCACCGATCAGGACAATCTCGACATGGCCGCCGATGTCGATGGCTCGCTGGTCGGCACCAGCCTGGCCCAGGTCGTCACCGAGGGTCGGCGGCTGCAGTTCCTGAGCATCGACGGTGTCGCGCCAAGCGTGGAGGCCGTCGAGGCGGGGCGCTATCCCTATGTCAAGCTGTTCCACATGGTCCTGGCCGACGCCCCCGATCCCCATGTCGCACGCTTCATCACCTTCATCCGGTCGGACGCCGGCGTGGCCATCCTGCGCGAGGCGGCATGCCTTCCGATCACGAACTGAAACGCTGCATCGACCTCAAGCCGCGGCTGCGCACGGCGCTGCTCGTGGCCGTGCTGCTCTCCATCGTGCCGCCTTTGAGCTACGCCATGGTCTCCATGGGCTATCTCGGCTCCCATGCCGCCTTCGTGGCGGAGCTGCAGGCGGGCCGGCTCTCCAAATACATCTACACCCACGAAAGGATGTGGCGCTACCAGAAGGTCCGGCTCGCCGAGATCCTCGAACTCGATTCCGCCCAGCTCGCGGTGACCGGACTCTCCATCTACAATGCCGGCGGGGAGCAGGTGCTGGCGGTGGGGCGCCGGCCGGGCGCCCTGAGCCTGACCCGCAGCGCGCCGCTCGTCTCCGCCGGACGTCAGGTGGGGCGGACCGATGTCAGTCTCCCGCTCAACGATCTTGCGTTCGAGGTGCTGGTGCTGTCGATCCTGAGCGTCCTGTTCGGCGTCAGCGCCTATTTCGCCCGGTCGAGGCCGCTGCATTCGCTCAGCCAGGCGATCACGCAGCTCGAGGCGTTCAGCCGGGATCTCGAGGGCCGCACCGCGCAGCTCTACGAAGCCCAGTCGCTGGGCCGGATCGGCGACTGGAGCTACCGGTTCGGGGATCGCGCAATGTGGTGGTCGGACGAGATCTACAGGCTGCTCGGCTACGACCGGCAGGGCTTCGTCCCGCTCCACGCAGCGGTGCTGGCGCTCTACGCCGACGACGGCGCGGAGCGGCTGATCGAATCGCAACGGCAGGCGCGCAAGACCGGCGCCGTCAGCACCGTCGATCTCAAGGTACGGCGCGGCGACGGCACGATCGGTCATTTCGCGATCACCACCAAGACCCGCTGTGACGACGCCGGCAGGCCCACCGGCATCTATGGCACCATCCAGGACATCACCGACCGCAAGCAGGCCGAGGCGCAACTCGAGACGCTCGCCTATCACGATCCGCTGACAGGGCTCGCCAACCGGGCGCTGTTCCAGCGCCATCTCGACGACATGATCGGCCGCTGCGCGCGCTCGGACCTGCGCGGCGCCTTGCTGCTGCTCGATCTCGACCGCTTCAAGGACGTCAACGACACCATGGGCCACACCATCGGCGACGCGCTGCTGGTCAAGATCGCGCATCTGTTGGCCCGCACGCTCGGCCATGACCATTTCATCGCGCGGCTCGGCGGCGACGAATTCGCCATCGTGGTCGAAGGCCGTCGGGGCGGCGCCGATGTCGAGGCGATTGCGGCAACCGTCCTGGAGGTGATTTCGGGGACGGTGCTCGTTGACCAGGTCGAAATCGCCATCGGCACCAGCATCGGCATCGCCCGCGTGCTCGACCATGGGGCAGGCGTCACCGAATTGCTGCGCAATGCCGATCTGGCGCTCTACCGGGCGAAAGAGGAAGGCCGCGGCCGCTCCGTCATGTTCGAGCCCGGCATGGACGAGGCGGTGCAGCAGAAGGTCGCCTTCGCCAACGAGCTTCGGGTCGCGTTGCAGGACGATATCGGCCTTGCCCTGCATTACCAGCCGCAGATCGATCTTGCGAGCCGGCGGGTCAGCGGTTTCGAGGCGCTGATCCGCTGGACCCATCCGACGCTGGGCACTATCCCGCCCTCGGTGTTCATCCCGATCGCGGAAAGCTCGCACCTGATCTGCGATATCGGCAGCTGGGTGCTGCGCCGGGCCGTGGTCCAGGCCAAGGCCTGGCTCGACGCCGGCGCGCCGCCGCGCGAAATGGCGATCAACATCTCGGTGGCCCAACTGTGGAGCACCGACCTCGCCGACGATGTCGGCCGGGTGCTGGCCGAAACCGGATATCCGCCGGAACTGCTGTGCCTGGAACTGACCGAATCGCTGCTGGTCGACCAGGAGGAGACCCGCGTCCGCGCGGTGCTCAAGGCCCTGAAGGCCCATGGCGTGGTGCTGGCGCTCGACGATTTCGGCACCGGCTTCTCGTCGCTGGGCTATCTCACGCAGCTTCCCTTCGACAAGCTGAAGATCGACCGCATCTTCATCGACGGGGTCACCACATCGGAGCGCCGGACCGAGCTACTGCGCGGCATCATCGGGCTCGGCCGCGGCCTGGGCATGACCACGGTCGCCGAAGGGGCGGAGACGCCGGAGGAGGTGGAGCTGCTGCGCGATCTCGGCTGCGACGTGGTTCAGGGCTTCGTCTACGCCCGCCCGTCGCCCGCCCCGGAAGCGCTCACCTTCGCGCTCCGCCAGGACGCGGTGGCGCTCACCGCCGCCCCGGCCGCCATGGCCCAACCCGGCCCCGGCAGGCGCGCCCGCGGTTGATCCCGCGGAAGCGGCATTGTCGAGCGCCGAAAACGCACACGGCGTGTCGTCGGGCAGCACTCTGTTATCAGAAAGATAAAATGGTGGGCGCGACAGGGATTGAACCTGTGACCCCTGCCGTGTGAAGGCAGTGCTCTCCCGCTGAGCTACGCGCCCGTCGCGTGGCCCGCCAGAGGCGGCGCGAACGGCTGAGCGGCGGTATAAGCGGTGAGCGGGGCAGGCGTCAAGCACCAGTTCAGTGCTTATTGCGGAGCCGTGCATGACCTCCCCAAGCGAGCCGGCCCGGCGGCGCCCGCCCGGCGGCGGAATTCGGCTCCGGGCGCGCTCGCTCGGCGGCGGAATTCACTGCCAACGGCGCCCGGCGCCGCACTCAGCCCACCCGGCGGCGCGCGGCGATCAGCTCGCTCACCAGGTCAGGGCTCAGCCCGTCGAAATGCTCGAGCACGAGATCCGGCTTGAAATCCGCGACCGGCTTGTCGGAATAGCCGAAGGGAATGGCGATCGCCGGCACCTGCGCGTTCTGCGCGGCCAGGATGTCGTTGACGCTGTCGCCGATCATCACGGCGTTGTCGGGGCAGCCGCCGGCCCTAGCGATGGTGCCGAGAATATGGTCGCCATGCGGCTTCTTCACCGCAAACGTGTCGCCGCCGGTGATCGCGGCGAAGCGGTGGGTGAGATCCAGGCTGTCGAGCAGGCGCAGCGCCAGGGCTTCGGTCTTGTTGGTGCAGACCGCGAGCCCCATTCCCGCCGCCTCGAGCCGGTCAAGCGCCGCGACCAGGCCGGGATAGGGTGCTGAGCGTCCCGGCATCGCGGCCGAATAATGCTCGAGGAACGCCTCGAACGCGCTTTCGAGCTGTTCGGGCGAGGAGGGGTGGTCGTGATGCGCCCAGGCCCGCTCGATCATCACCTTGGCGCCCTGGCCGACCAGCCAGGTCATGTCCTTGAACGCCACATGCTCGAGCCCGTTGAGATCCATCACGTGGTTGAGGCTCGCCATCAGATCCGGCGCGGTGTCGATCAGGGTGCCGTCGAGGTCGAAGATTACCAGGGGAGAGGTCATGGGGGCTCCGGATGGGCGATGGTGGTCCGGGCTCAGTACCGCCTGCGCCCGAAGCTGGCAATGGCGGACAGGCGCATTCGCGCTCGCCGCCGCGGCTGAACCGGGCTCAAACACGGCTCGCACACGGGCTTTGCCTCACCGCTTCTTACATGCTAACAGGCGGACCGGTAGCAACAACGACGGAAAGCTTGCATGGACGCCCGGCAACTCAAAATCGCTGCAGCGCAGGCGGCCCTCGATCACGTCGAGGACGGGATGCGGCTGGGGATCGGCACCGGTTCGACCGCGGACGAATTCGTCCGCCTGCTCGCCGAAAAGGTGGCCGAGGGATTTTCGATCCGGGGCGTGCCGACGTCTGAGCGCACGGCGCGGCTCTGCGTCGAACTGGGCGTGCCGCTGTTTTCGCTCGACGACCTGCCCGAACTGGACCTCACCATCGACGGCGCCGACGAAGTCGACGGCGCGCTCGGCCTGATCAAGGGCGGCGGCGGCGCGCTGCTGCGTGAGAAGATCGTGGCCTCGGCCTCGGCGCGGATGATCGTGATCGCCGACGAGACCAAGCTGGTCGACACGCTCGGCCGCTTCCCGCTGCCCATCGAGGTGGCACCCTTCGGGCTTGCGGCGACCCGGATCGCGGTCGAGCGGCTGGCCTCGCGGCTCGGTCTCAGCGGCGCCATCGTGCAGCGGCCGGACAAGGACGGTCCCTATCTCACCGACGGGGGGCATTTCATCCTCGATGCATCTTTTGGCCGCATTCCGGATGCAGAAGCGCTCGCAAACGGGCTTGCCGCGATCCCCGGCGTGGTCGAACACGGACTATTTCTCAACATGGCGGATGCCGCGATCATTGCCTCACAGAACGGCGCGCGGACATTGCTGGCGAAGACTTAAACAGGAGTGACACCGAACATGACTATTCTCACCGGTCTCAAGCGTTTCGGCGCGGGGTTGATCGTGGCTTCGAGCCTCGTCGTCGCCGGCCATTCGGCGTTCGCGCAGGAACTGAGCGCCGAGCACGTCGCCGCGGCCCGCGCCGCGATTGCCGCGCTCAAGTCAACCGACCAGTTCGACGCCGTGATTCCGGCAGCCGCCGAGCAACTGAAGACCGAGCTGATTCGCTCCAATGCCGACCTGCAGGAAGTCATCAGCACCACCATCGACGAGGAAGCGCTGAAGATCGTTCCGCGCCGCTCCGATCTGGAACGAGAGGCCGCGCAGATCTACGCCAAGTCCTTCACCCAGGCAGAGCTGACCGCGATCGCCGATTTCTACAGTTCGCCTGCCGGCCAGAAGCTGATCGACAA
>TARA_R110002020_G_scaffold185624_4_pt1 | contig 10755 bp, 14 predicted proteins | sample TARA_R110002020 | Tara Oceans TARA_R110002020 (sample SAMEA4396489) | marine metagenome | biome: Westerlies Biome; feature: [MES] marine water layer (ENVO:01000295) within the mesopelagic zone...; material: water (ENVO:00002006), including particulate matter (ENVO:01000060) such...
ACACGTGTCTTAACCACATAGCTGTCAATTCTATGATACCAACGAACCTTAACTTGTAAAGCTTCTGATTCTTCTAGCAATTTGTTCCTGGCCTGATCGGCCTCTGAGTAGCTACCAAATTTTTGATATACTTCCCATGGTTTACCCTCTATATGCTGGGTTGTGTCATTCATTAATTTCTCCTATTGTTACCTTTGTCAGTTAACATACTAACAAATACTAGTATAACCAATAGCGCACTCACTGTCAAGAAAATTTTCTCTAACATTTAATTAAAAATTCCAAACTTATAGTAGACGGTTCCAGAAACGCGTAAAGATTCACCTTCCGGATCTGGTACATATATAGTTAGCACTTTATGGTCGGCCTCGGGAGGGCGCCAAATTACTTGTAAAGCGCTGTGGCCTTCGTCCCATATTGTGTCAAACTCATTACCTAGCTGTCCTTCATAGTGATGGTGGCAGCTATATGTATTGTCAGTTAGAGTTCTAATCAGTGTATCATGTAAGCTGTAGCCAGAATTAAGAATAATATCTCTGCCACAAATTGAAAAATATTCCTCTCCATTCGAATCTCGCTCAATTGCAAATCTAACTTGTCCTGATATGAGATCTGTTTCTAAGTTGTCATGACAATAAAATATTATGGTTTCGGGGCCGTCATTATTGCTCCACCAGCAATCCATAACTGCATATTGTTCTCCATATTCTTCTACTCTAATATTTTCTTCAATTACATTAGTACAAGAACATAACAGTAACAATAATATGATTATTAACTTATACACTCTATAGTATATATTATAATATATTATATAATAGGAAATTAATTATTTTTAAGGCCGTCGCTGTCCCAGCCGCCATACATCCATTTAGAGTTCATCATATGATTTATTTTATCATGATGTAAATACCCTAAAGCGTGGCCTATCTCATGTTCTAGAACTGTTTCGCGTACGTCAGATTTTAAATATATTTTTGCCCACTCTATACGACCAGAATCATTATTGACAAAAAAATGAGTTTCTGCTAATGACGTCTCTTCCATCTTGGAAGTATTAGAGACAAGATGTATAACCACATACCCTATGGGCATAGAATTTCTACATTTGTTTAGTGGATCATGTTTGTATTGAGTAGAATAAAACCGATGGCCTAGATCTTTCCAATAAGTAATCGCCTTTAACACTTGATGTTTTGAAACCGGTGCATGATCGCAAACAATTACGGTGGGTGTCAATGCCCATGTACCAACACGAATAGGCGACTTATTAACGGCCGGCAGCACTTCATAATTTGATTGATAATCAGAAGCAATAGATTCTGATGACAAGCATAGCATAAATATGGCCACCGCAATTAATGATATTGTTGATAGTACTCCTGCTATAGTCATTATTAAAGGCTTAATTGCATCTGATAATATGTGTAATACATGCATAATATATTTGGTGGAGGTGGCGGGGATTGAACCCGCGTCCAAAGCAGCTCCTTCTTCAAGTCATTCACAGGTTTAGGTTATTTTTCTAAATAAACAAAATATTCAATTTTTTTATACACAACCATTGACAAAAGCGTTTTTCTCTGACATACTCTCCTTATACACTCGGTGGAGAGTAACCGAGGACTAAGCTGCTAGCGCTACGTCGTAATCTGCGTTGTTGGCAGTTATATTTTTTAGGACATAGTTTAAAGTGATATATCTTATTGCACTACCTGCACTATTCAAATTCCTTACCCTGTCGAAACCTTATCACCCCCTACTATATTATATATCTTCTTGCTCAAAAAAGTTATCTACATTATATTTCTTAATAATCTTCTTAAAGGAAGTTTCAGATACTCCAAGCAATCGACATGCATCCTTTTTTGTTAATGTAATACTTAAAGCAGCCTTAATTATAGCATCTTTAATCAGGTCTTGTAACCTTTTCCATAAAAATATTCCATGGAGTTTTCCATTGCTATGTCTAGCTGCTAATTCTAGACGTAAAGCAATAAGGTCTTCTAATGTAATTGTTGATAATATTGTTTCGAAGTCTTCGGAAGATATACCTTTATTTCTAAGTTTCCTAGAAACACTAAAATATCTATTCTTACCTACTTTTTCATGGATTCCAATACGAGCCATTCTAACATTTCTTCCGCATCCAAGTTTATATCGCTGCCGGGGGTCTCCGGACCTGCTCCAATATCCTCAGGTGATTTAATCTCTGGTTCTGGTAAGTCAGCTTGCAGCTCTTCTTCAAATCTTTCAAAGTATAGCTTTAAGTTAGTCATCAGATAATCCTTAAACATGTTTCTATCAACAGGGTCATCTAAATTATCATAAGCAGTGAGAACATTCTTTTCAACATTCTTGTAATCAGTAAATGCTCTGTTACGACCTGTTTTGTCTTGACCAGAAATTGAAAATGTTTCAACCTTCTCATCGTCGGTTGGCTCTTTCTTTTCAACATCTAAAAAAGCTGGGTTATCTTCGGGCTTATCACCTACGTCAATCTTAATATCCTGCTCGGCAATATCAATAGTTTCCTCGGCGGCATCAATTTCATCGTCATCGGGATCTCTTGCATCTTCGGTTCGAAGGGAATTTTCAACAGCATTTAAAACATGATTTTGGTATGACTCTCTTTGCTCTTTTTTACTAGTCAAGGACTTGTATCCCTGTCTAAGCACAGAAAGGAGGTTGGTGTTTTTAAATAGATCTTCAAGAGCATTAATACCGGTGTTGCTGTGAACCGCAGCATTAGACACAGCCGGGTCGGATTCTTTAATTAATTGGCGGATTGTTTTTCGCAACTCCAATTCTTCATCGGTGCGCGCAGATCTTCTTTCTAATACAACGCTTATTGCTTTTCGAACATATTCACGAAGTAATATTTCATTTGCTAGCTCGTTTCTGTTAATCATAATAATGCCTCGGTACTTAATAAATAGTTCATTATTTCATCAACCATTTTTTCTTTCTCACCTTTTGTCTTTGATTTTTTTAGTTTTTGTCGTTTTTTCTCTTTTTTATTTTCCTTTTCCGCATCTAAACTCTTCCAAGGAGTACCTGCGCCCATAGCTACTGAACCTCCAGCCATAGCAGACATTTCTTCTATAGTTTCATCAACTAGCCGATAAATATCGCTGGTACGAAAGTTTTCGGCCAAAGGCCCACTCTCCTCTTCTGGTTCGGCCTCTGGGGCATCGGCGGGAGGCTGAGCCTTAAGAATATTATAAAATATATATCTAGCTTGGTTCAACACATGTTTGTTGGGAGGCAGAAATCTTCTAAACTCATCGAGGTTCCCGTCTAATATGGATCGCCTTAAAAGAGTAGCGCTAAATTTTTCACCGCTTTTTGGATCATCTAAGGTTGCTACCTCAAAAGGCACTACGGTTAAGTCCGGACGAGCTTCTTTAATTGCGCCTCCAATAGCAGCATGCCCCGGGTCAGCTTTACTAGAGACAATATATACTTTTGCATTTTTTGGTAAAGAAATAGCTGAATTATATATGGCCTGTAACGGACTGTTAGTAAGTCTTATGGCCCCGTCGTTATTTTTTATGGGCTGTCCGTTAGTGTCTAATACAGCTAGTCCACCTTGCGGCACTGTGATAATAGACAACTCATCAATGTTGATATTTGGCTCGCTTTGTAAGTACAGCTTCCAAACTTGCATTGCTTGTTCTAACGTTATCCCATCACGAGGTGTTTCACCGGTAACCAAAAAAGGCTTCGCGCCCGGTAGCCTTTTTATCGCCGTTTTCAACAAATAAAGGTGACCCTTGTGCGGTGGTTTGAATCCTCCGGGCACAAACATAAAGGAGTTTCCTTTATTTACAAACGCCTCATTTATTGGTTTAGTTGCAACGGGCCCTGCAATGTCCGGACCTACGTCTGCGAACAAGTCAGCAGGGATCCCTGGCCGGCTGCCGGGAAAGTTTTGTAACCCAAGGAGCTGGTTCATCGGGGCAAAATTACCAGTAAACTTGTAGGTATGCCCGTCGAAATCAAATACAAAGCCTTCAGCGGCTGTAACTATCTTATCAACATTTTTCAGCTTTTTCATTTGTTGGGCTAAAAATAGGCGCGCCTCATCACTGTTAGAATTCTCAACTGTATTAATAATGTGGGATATTCTTTTACGAAGTTCTTCAACTTCGGCTCTGTTGGCGGCGGCACGATCTCCTTCGACTCCAAGAATAAAAGTACTTTCAAGGCTTTTGAGCATTTCTACCGAAAAGTCGTGGATAATATCTTCTAGTGTTTCTAGAATGTTTTTGATTATCTCTTTGGATCTACTAACTAATTTCTTTATCAGGTCCTGAATCTCAGGAGTAATTCCAGCGATCGAACTAAAAATTGATCTGTTGTCGATGCCTCTTACTTTTTTACTTTCCCCGCCGGGTATATCATAATATTCAGCATACATTCTTCTGTATAGTAGTTTTCTACTCTCGACGTCAAGATCGGGAAAACTTTGATTAACTATTTTTTCAAGTCCTTCAATAATAAGTTGTCCTATATTGTTGTTATCTTTCATATTATTAGACGCCATAAACTTGTCTAATCTAGTCATCGATTGTTGTAAAATTGCGTCTGTAGCTAAAGCTTTAAGTTGGATTATCGCACCAACTTGTAGACTCATGCCCTCTCCTTCTATGGTATTATAAAAGTTTTCTAAATATGCTTCTAAGGCTTTGGCTTTTTTTTCTGCATCTTCTTTGGCCATTGGTGCTGTGTCTCGGTTTTCTTCATCATACACCTCGTGACCGACTCTGTGTATCAGCAGCGACTCGACATCATAATTAATGGCATTCCTACTCGACGCGCTCATCACCTCGGCATTATAAAAAATATTAGCATCTTCACCAAAAAATTTAATTTGCAAGTCAGCCGGCAAACTTTGCGCAAACTTCTCAAAGGTGCTCATCGCCTGTGAATAGGCATTACGTACGTGCACCGGTGTTTCTCTTTTTTTTCTTGATCTTCCTTTGCGTAGACCTTTAAAGGTAGAAAGATAATCGCCTGACTTTTCATCATAAGTGCTGGCTGCCATATAGTTCATTAAATCGGCTGTGTTAAAGCCTCTCATAAAAGCGTGATCATCATTCCGGATAGCCACGACTTCGCCGCGCTTTACAGAATAAGAAACAGAGATATTTTGACCATCTGTTTTCTCAGTTCCTCGCAGTTCACCAACAGCGGCGGTTTTAAAAACGCGCTTAAGGCTTCCAAAGGTTAACATTGGGTCATCATATAAATGAGACATGTGTCCAGCACGGCCACCCATGATTAATCCTCCTTAATCTCTTTTAATAAGTCTTTCTTCTTTACCTTGGTATTTTTCTTTTGTTGTTTTGGCTTTAAAGCTTTTTTATCAACCTTAGGTTCAACTTTTGGTGCGGCTGTTAGCTTGGGAGTTTCCGCTTTTTTAACCTGCGGTGCTGCCGTTTGTTCTGCCTCTGTCGTCACGACTTTCTTTTCTTCAATCTTTTTTTCTTCAACTTTTTTAAGAGCCTTAGCGTATTCTTCTTGAAGTCTTGCTTCAGCAATTTCATCCTCAGTGGGCGCCGGGTCTTTAACTTCAACGTTTGCAGCTGCTCCCTCTTCTTTAGGAAACACTTTTGCAAACCAAGAAGGTTTGTCTATGATTCCCATCCTCACTTTTCTTAATATACTTCGCTTAGAAGCCATATTACACACTCTCTTTCTGTAATTTTTCAAATATCCTGCGAGCTAGATCTTTTGCCTCTTGAACGTTGACTCTTTTTTCTTCGTCTTTTCTTTTCTTTGGTGCCGCAAAGGTTTTTTTAACATGTCGGCTTGGATCTTTTTTAGCTTTTTTGTCATCCTCGACGCGGTGCTTGTGATGCATTTCCGCAAGAGAGGCATTTGTAACAAAAATATCGTCAGCGTTGACCTGCTCAAGGATAGTTCCGTCCGCAAGCTTCATATTGTACCAGGTGACACGGTTCTGTTCTTCGTCAAAATTATGTCCAATAGCCTCGGCCATTCTAATTTGACCTTCATGCTGAACACCCCCGTGGTGTACACAATAATGGTTGGGAGCAAAAATAGCCTGATCTTCTTCAAGTTCCTCAGATTCATTGGTGCCAAATCTCTGCTTAAGCTCTTCTCCGGGTGTTCCACGGACAGACTTAATCTTAGACGCCATGGCCCGTTGTTTAAGATTCATCAAGCCAGAGTAATCGCCCCACGCCATCCAGTACCCCTGGTCTCCCCGCTGATTGAAGGATGGTTGGCGGTATTGGTCCATGGACTTGCGCGCCTGTTCAATCTCATTGTCAAGAATCTTCATATCAATCCCACCGTCTTTTCCAGACCGAGAGCCAGCCCTTTTAGCGGCAACGTCAAGCGGTTCATGACCACTTCTGGGCTCCAAGCGCAAACCGGGTGTTTTTGACATGGGCGGTACACCTGGAAAAGCCTCATCTAGATCTTCTTTGTTTTCTTTCTTTTTGGCTTCATCGCCATCATTTGGATCATTGTCGTCTTCGCCTGGAACCCACTTGGGTCGGCCGTCGCCATCCTTGTCCAACTCGGGATTATTAGCATAACGCTTTTCTTTAATTCCCCACTTTTCCATAAGAAGCATATTAAGCTCTTTGTTTTTCCATTCTTGTAATGACATTTTTGGCTCTCCTGATAGTTTAATGTTAAGTTTGCCCGTTTTAATTAGGTCTTCAAAGTCCCTAAAGATAATATTTCCTTTTTTGTACGCCTCAAGCTCCATTCTCCGTAAGTGCGGGTTATTTTGTGCATAACCGGCTTCGGTGGAGACTAAATCGTTATCAAATTCGCCGCGGCAATTTTGATCATGATGCACCAGTTCGTGAGATAAAGATCTTAAAACATCTTTTGGGTGACGACCATCGATATATACCGTAATTGAAAAATCTTCTGGGTTGTAATGTGCTGTACGCCCTAAAATCTTATTAGCATTTTCCTTATCGGACGAAAAAAACAGATTAACGGGCTTATTCCAACCAAGTTGTTTTTGGTTGTAAGGCATAAAATGCTTTAAGATATCATCCAGATGTGTGATATCCTGAGTTGACTGATTATTAACTTTGTACATCTTTTCTGTATAATCCAACAGCTTTAAACCTACGCTCCTTGGATTCAAAATCTTTATCAAAAAGATAATCAGAAGCACCCGCAATATTAAATTTTCTAGGTATTTTTATAAAAGGTACAAAAGCATGCAACAGTAACAGCAAAACGGTTATAAGGAGTCTTAAAGACACAAAAACTGCAAAGCGCATATGTGCACAATAGTTGATATTGTTAGATTTTAAATGTGACCAATCGAACATGATACTATAAATAGTCTCTACAGTAATAAACGGATAGCTCCGTATAGATGCCATATGCCAATAATCCAATAAACAAACACAAGAAAGAAAGAAACACCAAAAACCAGTCGAGATCTTTTGTCTTTAAGACGGTGAAGTATATAAACTCCCAAAAACATAAATAATAATTTAACACCAGCAAAAAGCTCAATTGAGAAACTCATAAAATAATCCATTATTGGATTGGCCTCGGTGGCTAAGTCAGCGCTAATCCAATATATTGTGGCCATTAAGTCAACCAAGCCCAAGATAACAAGAACTTTCAATAAAAACTTAATTGAGTTACCTACAAAATATGGGCATATTTTAATCACATTTCTATTATTATAACTCCCCTTTCTATCTCGGGTGGAGAAGGGTTTTTGTCTACGGGCTTAGGTAAATGTTCAATTTCATATGGAATTGGTATTTGTGGCTGCTGAGAATATTTTCTTTTTTCATTCTCTTCATCGATAATTTTTTTAATTATATATGTGTCTAGCATGACTTATTCCTCAATAGCCTTAACCATTATATTAAGGTCTAAAAATGAACACCACTCTGGGGATTTGGTCTCAATGTTTGTTAATTCGTCGTCGGTAAGTTCAGAATCTTCAGTATAACCAATCCATCTAACAAAGGCATACCTTTGGCCTTCTATCTTGTCCACATCAAGTACAACACCAATTTTTTCCGGTAGCCCTAGGGCGACTGCTCCGACATCTCTTACAGAGTCCCCCGGCTGAGGATTTTTTAAAAAAACATTTAAAAAATTTTTATGTATAAAGGGGGTGTGTCTTTTTACCATGAGTCATCGTGTCCTCATAGTAATTATATGCCAAAGAATAATAAGTTTAAAGCAGAGTAAATTAATTGATCACTAAACATCGCCACCACTATAGGTCGAGGGCATAAAATCGCTACCTCCCGCTCTATAGGTGTACTTCTGTTGGCCAGCACGAGGCGCCACAACCATTTCGTCGGGGTCTGGGGCGGCTCCCATCTCAATCAGGTTGTTTAAGACGTTCCTGAGGCACGTGGTGGCCTTGAAGGCGTGCTCATAAGCCTCATCGAAGATAGGATCTTGGATTTCTCTGGTGAGTAGTTCAGTGGCTTCACGCGCAGCAAATGCAAGTTTGTACAATTCGTTTGCACGATCGCTGCGGGGGCTTTCGACCTCTTCGTCGCTAGGATTTGACGCCCCCATGGAATGCGGAACAAACGGCACCATATCGGGTTCAACTCGGGACCCCGGATTTAAAGAGAACTCGTTGAGTGTCTCTTCGACTAAAGTTTTGATGGTTTTGATGCTTTTCATTTTGTTTCCTCACTAATAAATATGTTCATAATCTCTTCTTCGATTATTCGAAGTAAGTTTTCATTCTTTCCGCGCTCTTTTTTGCTTATTTCAACGGCGGCCAATTGTTTATGAGCTTCTTTTTTGCTTTTTGGCTTTTTTGAAAGCGCTTTCCCGCCGCTTTTTGGGTATACTTTATAGCCGCCTTTAACTTTCTTAACCGTTTCTTTTACATCATCTTCATCGTCTTCTTTTCGAGCAGGTATAGTGACTTTTGGCGTTTCACCAGACTTCACCTCATCCTCAAGTTCACTAGCTTTGGCTGAATCGCCGTCATCCATAGCTTGCGCTCGTTCTCTTTCTGCCTGGGCTTTGGCTAAATTTTGTGTTTGCGTATTTTGTTCCTTTAGACCCCGTGCTTGTCTTGGGTCAGCTCTACGCGTGGGTGTGTCCATTGGTGCAGTGCCTGCAGCGCTATAACCTTTTTTCGATTTAAAATGTCCTATATCAAAAACAGCTAATTGATTATCGTCCGATCTAATTCCAACATTCTCAGCATGAAGATCCTGCCAGTCAAATCCCATTTGGGCGCTCAAACTATTTAAATCATCAAGAAAGCTTTTAAATCCTAATTGCTCTGCTTTTTCTGCCGTAAATCCTTTAATCTGTTGACGAGGAGATCCGGGCATTCGTGACCCCACGGTCGATGCGACGGTTTCCCAAAACTGCACAACATTAAATTTTTCCGCTGGGAATCCAAGCTCGGCATCGAATAGTTTAATAAGGGGTGTTAGTTTTTCCTTTATATAATCTAGCTCTTCTGCTGCTATACTATGTGCCCTAAATTTGGTATCTCGGGTAGACTGTTGGCTCATCTTTTCTAATTTTTTCCTGATGGCTTCTTCGCTAGGAATTGAAGCTTTTAGGGTATCGCTGAATCTTTTAATAGCAGTATTTACCCGGGCTGCTTCTTTATTACTTGATGAAGCTGCTCGCCGTAAGTCAAGGCCTCTAGCTTTTCTATAATAAACTTGTAACGCGCGCGCAGCATACTGTTTATTGTCAGCCATATCAGATAAAATTTGTGCTGCGTTCCCGCTTTCAAACATTTTAGACATCGCAGCCCATGGCATTTCACCGCGAATATTAAATTTAGTAAATGCTCCAACTGGCTTAAGTCTTTCTTGTAGAACATAAGCTAACCGCTCCCCCGGTCCAACGCGAATGACACCAACATCAATTAAACGTGCAAACCTTTTGATTAGATTGGGAGACGCGCTTTGCAAAGCCTTATAAAAGTTTCTATATACCCCCGCTTCTCTAATATCGTTGGTTAGCTTTAGCACCAGAGGGACTGCCACTTCATCAGCGACATATTCATAAGCTATAGCTCCCGGACCGGATGGGTGGCCCATGGGCCGCTTTGATGCTCCAAGCTCTTTTCCTAATCTGCCGGGAGGAAGTCTTTGGAGTAGTCCGGCAGCTTGCGCTAATCTAAGATAATCTTTTTTGTTGTTGATATTTAAATCAGAAGCAGAAGCTTGTTTTATTGTCCCTGGATTTATAGGCGCAGTTGCATCCGGATCCTGTTCCGATAGAATCCCCATCTCTTTTTTTGCTTCAACAATAATAAGCTTAAGCTGCTCTAGAGACAATTTCATAATTAAGTTTTCATATCCATATGAACCCGCTGAAGCATGCCCACCAAGTCATCTAATTCTTCTTTAGAAAGTGCCATTTTTTCAACGGCCGCAACGGCGCGCATCGTTTTATCGCTGCTTCCTGCCGGCTCTTCCATTTCACTTAAATTTTCAACTTGATCTCCAAATAACTCAGAGGCCTCATCATCTGTTAAGATAACTTCTAGCTCTTCCTTGATAATTTCTCTTAATTTTTGTTTGGTGATCTTCATTTTGTAACCTCATACTGAATTCTGGTTTGGCCAGTATACATGCCGCCGTCGATTGTATGTTGCTTGCTAATTCGAAGCGGATTATCACCTATATCGAACTTATCTGGTCGAGCGCCCTTCTTAAGTGTGGCTGTGATGTAGACTTTCCCCTGACCATGAGAATACGATAGGCCGGGTACCCGGTCGCCGGCAGGGCG
>TARA_R110002020_G_scaffold19585_2_pt1 | contig 10747 bp, 4 predicted proteins | sample TARA_R110002020 | Tara Oceans TARA_R110002020 (sample SAMEA4396489) | marine metagenome | biome: Westerlies Biome; feature: [MES] marine water layer (ENVO:01000295) within the mesopelagic zone...; material: water (ENVO:00002006), including particulate matter (ENVO:01000060) such...
TTACAGCTACAAAAAGATTTACACTTCTGGTGATATGTTTACATTAACTGGTAGTGATTTCTATGGTTTTGCTGAAACATCTGACGGGGTTGTAAGAGAACCGTCTACTGGTAAGACGTTAGTACCTAAGAATACCTATAGAACAGATCTCTTTTATACTGAGTATTTTAAAGATAGGGTAGTAAGTGATTTAGATTTAGCTTTACCTAATACCAAAGATGAATGTCTTTTTAATCTTAACGATAACTTTAATTATGATCTTTTTAAGTATAAGTTAGAAAAGTTAAGAGATAATAATACTTTTGTATATTCTAAGTTATTTATACCGTCTAACAAATTACCATTTGCAAGTACTTTACGATATGCTACTGTCCCATCAGTAACCGCACAAGAATTTACGATTAATATTTCAGATAATAATAATCCTGATTATATTAGTAATAAAAAATTCGCTCAAAATTATTACTTGAGTGCTTTTGGTAATATAGTAGCAGCAACAGCGCAGACTAACGTTAGATCCCTTAGTACTAATAACCCGTTTAGCTTATTTGCTGCTACTACAACTAATTTAATTTGCTTGACTGGTGATGATGACAAACTAACCATAATTGAAGATTCTACTGGCTATGAAAGTAAAGAAAATGATCTCTCTTTTAACGAAATTGGCGGTCTAGCTTCTACAAAAGATTTCTTATATCTTTCAGATACTGGTAATAATGTAGTTTTAAAATATGATATAGCTGGTTATAGTAATAATGATAGTTCACTTCGTAACCGAAGAAATTATATTGAACTAATTGGAGGTTTTGGAGGTGAGACCCGACAAACTAAATTTATAAGACCTACAAAATTAGCAGCTAGTGGTACAGAGCTTGCTGTTTTTGATTCTGGTAACAAAGTAATTAAACTCTTTGATAACGAACTTAACTTTATAACTAGAATTTCATCAATTAACTTTAATAAAGAGACTTTTGGTGCAATGAATTTTGACCCGGATTTTGGTTCATTATATGTTGTTACTTTTAGAGACATAACAACAGATGACATTACTGTTAGAACTACTTTTCTATATAGATTTAGTGGAGACGGTTATCGCTTTAAAGAAGAGTTTATAATGAATGATACTCTAGCAATTGAAGATAATGAAGAGATTAATTCATTGACATTCTCCGGTACTGATAGTAATTACTGGTACTTTGGTACAAATAAAACTATTTATAAAAAGTTTAAAACTAGACCAGTCGAGATTATTGGTAAATTTCGTACACAACGACTATACTTACTTAACTATGCTGATACTACTGAAAAAGTAACAAATACTGAATCGGTTGCATCTATTAACAATAGATGGAATTTTAATGATATTAGTTTCTCCACTGCTAATTTTAATTGGAATATAGGTACTATTGTAGGAGGTCTTCAAGAAACAACTGAAGTGGATGGTCTTTTAGATGATAATATAACCTCTTTTTCTATTTTTCCTGGTGCTAGTTCATTCGATAGGGCTATTATGCTAACGACTGGTAGGTTATTTTTCTTCGATGAACCAACCTCTTCAGCATATCAAAGAGTATTGAAGGATTCTAACTATAATAATTACGGTAGCGCTGGGTTTTCTCTAAATCCGGATAGTTTTATACAACAATCTATAGTAAATACAGAGCTTTATAAGGTTCTTAACGATACTCTTAATATTAAAAACAATATTGTAGGTAGATTTACCGGTCAGTTTAAAAATGACATTCTTGAATTAGATGATTATAATTATGAAATCGATTTTAAGCAGCTCCTAACTCAGGGTATCGAGAATTTGTATGTACATGGAAATGAAGAAAATCTCACAGGGGTTCTAAATAGGTGTTTTAGCATAATTTACGATCTGCAAAAAAAGCTAATCAATATAGTTCAAGTAAATGTTGAAGCTAACGTACAGCCTTCATTTACTCTGGTTGATTCTATAAAAATTTAATTGCCTAATACTGTCATTGACATAAATATACATATGGCAAGTACCTCTTTAACTAATACTAACATAAGCGAGACCTACGTTGGTGTACTGCATGCGAAAGGTGCAGCTTTACCAGCAACTGGGCAGGAGGATCTTTATGATGGGTTTGGTAATAAAAGTGCTCTTAAGGTTGGAAGAGCAGGAGCTGGAATTGATGTAGATGGTACATTAGGTGCTTCGTTTAAGGCTGCTATTGCTGAAGCAATATATCCTATAGGGTCAGTTATATTTTCACAAAATAATAATAACCCAGGTACGCGTTTTACTGGAACCACTTGGACGCAGATATCAGAAGGCCGGTTTATAGCTGGTACAGGTACTGGTAATGATGGTTCAGAAGCTAAAACTATTCCAGCGGGTAATGATACTACAGGAAAATATAATCATCAGCTAACAACAGCGGAATTACCATCTCATGGGCATGAAGCAAAGTTCTCTAGTGGTGGTTCAGTTTCTCTTGGAGGTGATACTATATCACCAGGAAATTCAAATAATGGTAATGATAGATTATCTAATGATGTAGTTCAGAATACTGGAAATAATACACCGCACAATAATATGCCACCATCATTCGGATTGTATGTATGGCAAAGAACATCTTAACAATTTAAAAAAATGCCTGACGTCGAAATCGTAAAACTAAAATTAAGAAGAGGTACTGACACACAACGTCAGTCAGTCGTCCTTGAGCAAGGAGAGCTAGGATATACTACAGATCGAAAAAGGGTTTGGGTTGGAGATGGCTTTACTGCTGGTGGTCATGTTGCTGGTAACCTAGTGCATGCCCCAATATCAGTAGGCTCTAAAACATCACTCGCTGAAGCTGTACAGAATGATTTAGTATATGAAGATAATCTATTATTTCAACTCTCTGGTACTGATTATTCTTTACTTTCTAGTTGGGCTTTTATAGGATCACAAACTGATACTGCATCCATTAGTTATGATGTTAACAATAAACTTCACGTCGTTACTGGTGCTATATCAGCTACTTCTTTAAATTCTGATGTTGTAGCTACTAATGGGGGTATCGCTCTTAACCCCGTGCAAGGGCTTTCAGCTGCTGTTGATGGTACATCTATAAGAGTAAATTCCACTACAGGTCAACTTAGTGTTTTAGGCGCGCCAGTTCCAACTAGCTGTATTGGTAATGGTTTGAGTGGTGGTGGTGGTAATCAAATAGGTCTCTTTACATGCTCATCCTTTGGATTACCAGGAGGTAAATTAGAGATATGTAACGTACCTAATTGTACTGTTTGCGCATGCGCTCTTAACCCAACTACAGTAGGTAATGGATTGCAAATGACTTCAAATTGTCTTGGTATGGTGTCAATAGGCGCAGGTACAGCTAATCCACTCAACAATATACAATTTGATCAGTTTGGTAGAGTTACTAGTACTAATAACACAATTACTAGTAACTTTTCAGGTGTAGATACATCCGGATGTGGGAAATCATTTTTTGGTGATCTTATTGATACAACAACTGTCGGACGAACAATTGTTTGTGCACAATCTGGAAGTTTTGCTGCTGATACCGGTAGTAATATTGCAGCTGTCCAAATTCAATTATGCTCTGCTGGATTTATTACAATTGACTCTGGTACTTGTGGTAAGCTAGCAATTCCTGTATTTAATTATAGTTAAAAATATTATGTCAAAGAAAATAGAAATTCTCGAAAACACTCTTTTGAAGCTGTTAGTCCGGCGCGGGCAGGATCCGGATCGTAAAAATGTAATACTTGATCAAGGAGAGTTAGGCTTTACCACTGATGGTAAACGCTTGTTTGTAGGTGATGGTCAGACTTTGGGAGGAATTATAACTGGTAATAAATTTTTAGGATCTGTAGCTAATCATTTAACTTTAACTGGTATGGTGGAAGGTGATATAGCCTTTAATTCAACAACTAAATCACTTTATGCTTACGATAGCAGTGTATGGGTAAAGGTTTCACAAGTATTAGCAGCAGGTAATAGTACAATTACTATAAATGAGGTAAATGGTACTATAAGTGTAGGTACACTATCAGCAAATAATTTTGATAACGACGCAGTTGGTAATTCAATCGAATTAGTAGGAGGTAGAATTTCTTTAAGCGCTACCCAGATTAAGACAGATCAAATTAACACTAATACAGCTACTCATCTTAAGTTGCCGAAAAAGCTTAATATTAATGCTGTTCAGTATAATTTTCCTACTGGTGGAGTTGCTAATAATGCATTCTTAGGTACAGATTCTTCTGGTCAACTATCATGGAAAGCTCCGCTAAATACAGGTACATTTTATGTTAATGCTGCTAGCGCTTTTATACCCGTCGGTACTATTATGGCTGCAGCAAGTGGTATAGCATTTCCAACCGGTTGGTTACTTTGTAATGGTGCTTCAGTATCAAACACAACATATGGTGTTCTTTCAAGTGTAATTGGTTCACAGTACGGGGGTTCAGGTAATAACTTTAATTTACCTAACTATGAGGATGTTGTACATGTAGGACAAGCAGATGTTTCGAGCTTTAGTAATGGTACCCTTAACTCTACCGGTACTACGTACACAACTAAAGCAGTAAGTTACTACATTAAAGCATTACCTGATGCAGTAGTTAACTCCACACTAACAATTCAGGGAGGTTTAACTGCAACTAAAGGGGGTACGCCGATTCAAGGCACAGCAACTTCTCCACTTAATGGAGATATTAAAATTGGTCCAGTTCCCCCAGGTATTCATACCGTTACTGCAGCAGGTACAAGTACTTTTGTTACTGTAGCAGAACATACAAAGGTTTGGGTAACTGGTTCTGGAGCTAAAGGCGGATCTCGTACAGGAGGGGCCGCGGCAACAGTATATGCTATACTTTCAACTCAGCCTGGTACTACTGTTAATGTAACTGTAGGTGCTGGGCAATCTACAGCGGCGACAGATGGTAATTTAAGCAAAATTGCTATTGGTGGAGTAAATCTAGTAATTAGTAATGGAGCAGAATATCATCAGACAGCTAATGTTTATCCAGATGGTAACGTTAACTCTGGCACACTTCTTACTAGCAATCCGCAGATAATCGGTGGTTATATTATACCCGGTGGCCGTGGTGGGTGGAGAACAAACAACAATGATGAAGAAATTGGCGCTACAGCCTCCTTCTGGGGAGCAGATAATGCTCCTGGTGCTGGTGCTGGATCTTGGGATGAGCAATCTATCGATACTAAGCCAGGTCTAGTTAAATTTGAATGGGGAATGTAAATTCTATTTATTATACTTGTATCTGACATACACCAGATTAAATATAGGTGTTAATGTCTAATCTACCACTATCTGCTACATCAGTAGCAATTTTTGAAGAGGGTTTATCACCTGAGTTTGATATTACTTGGTCATTTACGTATGAATTAAGTAATTCTTCACCAGCTGATGAATTAGGGTTTTGTATGTTTCTTCAAGATGCAGACTTTACATTTCAAGGCGGGGGTATTGGTTCTGATTTAGGATATTCTGGTGGGTTAGAATTTGTATCAAGTGTAAATCGAGCTTTATCTGGAGCTGTATTAGGAATAGGCATAGACTCTCTTGGTGTTTTTGCATTATCATCTACTTACACAAATTCACAAACGCGTGATGGTATTGGTGCAGCCGATAGAGTTGCCAACAGCATCTCAGTACGTGATAGTAGTTATAGCTATTTAACTGGAGTGGGTACTGTAAGTGCATTTAACCTTATAAGTGATGGGGCTAAAACCATAAGAGCGAGGTTAGGAAATTATGGCAGTAAAATACAAGTAGATTATAAATCTCAGGGGGATATATTCTATACTAACTTGCTTACAGCAAATATTACGAGATTACCATTTACTTCTCTTAGCAGATACAGGCCAGGCTTTACAGTTGTTAAGCCCCTAACTGCTGATAATGTAAGAGGTGAAGTAATCGTATCAAATTTCCACGTAGAGGGTAGAGCTCTTACTACTGAATTAAGTGCAGCTAATTTTAATTTTGAACCTATTATACCATTTTCACTATCTTCAATTAACTTAAGTGAGCCTGAATCCGCTACACCTCTTACAGAAGCTAAACAACCTTTACCTTTTTTGGGTATTGAACCCGATGTTGGGTGCCCTGTTATTAGCTGTGGATTAAGTGCTACAGATGCTGACGCGAAAGGTGACTTTTTTCCTTCTTCTACTTTATATTCTATTTCTGCTTTTATCGGTGATGTTGATTTACAATGGAATACTCCAAATTTTAAACTTCCTACAAGATTTGTATACATGTATGAAAATAAGCCAGTTTACGATACTGGTTATGTAGGTAAGAGTATATATAACTACAACGGCTCGGCCCGTTCAACTTTTATTACTGGTCTTTTGTCGAGCTATTCACATGGATCAGACTTACAGCTACCTCTAAGTGCTATAGCAGCTGATGGTTATCCGTTTGTTGATTCTACTAAAGCAGCAGGTAATAGTTACTTTTATAAAGATTCAGATTCTTCACGTATTACACTAAATGTATACTCACCCTTATCATCAACCGATTGGATAGCTTTTATAGGTTGCCCTTTCTATACATTATCTTGCGGTACGGAAGATAGCTACTTATGTGGCTTAACACAACAACACGAAACACTTAGAAAAGTAGTCTTTCCAGAATATTCATAAGTCATGTCATCATCATCTCCATCCCCAACACCATCTATTACACCTAACATACTGGGGTCTAATCTTACTTTCGAGTATGTTGGTTCAAGTCTCGTAGACACGTTACCTACAGGCTGTACAACTGGAGCAAAGTTTCAAGGAGCTGTTCTTGGTCTTGATAGAAATTTCTATCTTATACCAGACGAAGCTCGATATATAACAAAATTTGACCCGGGAACTGATACTACATGTAATCAGTTTGCTGATCTTGGAGTCGTTGATGCTTCGCTTTGTGAACAATCATGCAAGTATAGTGGTGGTGTTTTAGAGCCAACAAGTGGAAAAATTTACGCTAACCCGCTTAACGCTATTACCGGGCCTTTAGTTATAGATACTTGTGTATCACCAGCTACAGTTAGTCAGAGTTATTTTTCTGATTGTAATTCGCGTTGCAGTCTTCAAACAGCTGGAGGTGTTATAGAAGGCTCCGGTACAAGTGAGTGCCTATATATGGTACCTTTTACCGGGCCAGCTGAGGTTCGTACTATGTGCACATGTAGTGATACTATTGGTGCTAGTATTCCTTTTCCAGAAACACCAACATCCGGTCCAATACATAGCATACGTAATACTGCAGTAGATGAAGGTATTGTAGATGATGTTTATAGAAGATTCTGTGGTGCAACTTCTGGTGGTAATAATAAGATCTACGGAACACCAATGTCTAGTGAAGCTATTCTTATAATAGATACGACTAAGCCAGATGCAGAAAAAGTAAGTTTCGGTAGTGATGTTGTTACAGGATGTCTAACACCTAATGCTAATCCAATTAATTCATCTACAAAAGATCTGGAACCATTTCCATTCTTTAACATGTATTCAGGTGGTACATTAGCGTCAAATAATAGCATATATGCAATGCCTAAACGCGCAAATGCTATTCTTAAGATTGATACATCAGATGATTCTACAACAGAAATCGCACTACCTCCAGCCCTTATTTCTGCAATTGATGCATTCGAAGCTGAATTACCTGCTGGTGAGTTTGCAGAAAAATCGCTTAACTCAGTTTTAGGTCCAAACGGTTTTATTTACTCTGTACCCGCCAACGCACCGTATCTTATTTGGATAAATCCAGCTACCGACGTTATTAGTTACAAAGACATAACTAGTACGCTTGTACAATCTGGTGAAGCGCGTAAAGATTATTTTTCCTTTGGTCATGCTATTGGTAATACTATTTATTATTTTCCTCAAGAAGCGGATAAGATACTTAAAGTGACAGTTAATGATGTTGCTGCTTCACCAACACCTACACCAACAATTAGCCATTCTGCTACAGGACCAGCAATACCTGCTGCAACTCAAACACCGACAATTAGTAATACTGCAACATGTTGTGGATCTAGTATACCTTCACCTCCTAGTAGTCCAGGTATTCCTTCCGGTTGCCCTGTCGTACTATCTCCTACTCCCACACCAACAGGCTCAGCAACACCTACAGCATCATGTACATGCCCTGTGCCAGGTACTCCTTGTCAAACAACGACCCAGACACCTAGTAATTCGCTAGTTGTAAGTATTACACCACCCCAGACAGATACACCTACACAGACACCTACCCATACACCTACTCAGACTCAATCTCCTACACTTACTCTCGGTGCTACACCAAGTAATACTGCTACGCAAACAATTACACCTACTGCAAAGGTTACTAGCACTCCTACACCGACTGGAACTCCTAGTTTTACACCTACACCGAGTGTTACCTCATCAAAGACTTTTGAAAGGTGTGTTAGTCTTAAGTATAATGTCGTTGATGGGCCGGATCGGTTTGTAGTTACCTATGAAGATGAAGAGATTTTTGATTCCGGGTTTATTGGCCATTCATCTTATAACTTTGGTGGTAGTAAAAGACAGGTATTTATTGATGCTTTAATCGATCTAGGCTACGTTGCTAATGGATTCCCAGGGCTTTTAATATCCGCTGATGGTTTCCCTGATGTAAGTAATACTACTTCAGGAACGTTGCAAGCTAAAGTTGCGCGATTTGTATCCGACGAAGCTATTGTAACAATTACTTCCCCAGTACATGATAAACCAGCGTGGACTTATACATTAGAATGTCCGGAAATATGCCCATCTGCGACACCAACAAATACTGGAACACAGACCCCGACAAATACCGGAACACCAACTCAAACAAATACCGGGACGGCGACGCAGACACCAACAAATGGTCCTGCTACGCAAACGCCTACACCATCTAATACTGCTACAAAGACACCTACACCAACAAATACTGGAACGCCAACTGCAACAAAAACACCTACTAATACTGCAACAAATACAAAGACGCCGACTAAGACCGGCACGCAGACACCTACGCCAACCAAAACTAGTACCGGAACAGCAACACCAACAGCTGATCCAACTCCACCTATAACACCAACAAAAACTCCTACGCCGACAACTACACCATCTACAACGCGTTCCCAGACACCAACTAACACAGCTACTAATACACCTAGCAAAACAAGTACGCAGACACCTACACCAACGACAACAAGAACACGATCAGGTACACCAACACCTAATCCCACTCCTCCCACTACACCTACTGCTACTATTACCCCAACTAATACCGGTACACCTACTAACACTGCTACAAAAACCCAGACGCCTACTAACACTGCTACAAAAACCCAGACACCTACTAACACTGCTACTAACACGCCTAGTAATACTGCTACAAAAACACCAACAAATACAGCAACTAATACAAAGACGCCTACTAACACTGCTACTAACACACCTAGTAATACTGAGACTCCTACACCAACTAATACTGCTACCAAAACGCAGACACCTACTGCATCTGTAACACCACCAATTACCCCTACAAAAACACCAACTAATACTGCTACCAAAACGCAGACACCTACTAAAACAGGGACGCCAACAAGAACTGCTTCAAAGACGCCAACTAATACTGTTACGCAAACACCAACTAATACTGCTACGAAGACACAGACACCAACACGTACTGCTACACAAACGCCAAGTGGTACGGTTACCGGAACACCAACTAATACTGCTTCTAACACACCATCTATTACACCGTCGCACACTACAACCCAAACACCAACGCGTACTGCTACACAAACGCCAAGTAGTACGGTTACCGGAACACCAACTAATACTGCTACTAACACTCCTACCCCGTCTAATACTGCTACAAAAACACAGACACCTACTAATACAGCCACCAAGACACCGACTCGTACTGCTACTAGAACACCATCTAATACAGCTACGAAGACACAGACACCAACTAATACAGCCACTAAGACACCTACTCGTACTGCTACTAGAACACCATCTCGTACTGCTACACAAACGCAGACGCCAACCCGTACTGCTACTAACACACCAAGTAATACACCTTCCCATACCACAACTCAGACTCCAACAAATACAGCAACTAATACAAAGACGCCTACTAATACTGCTACTAACACACCAAGTAACACAGTTACACAGACGCCTACTCGTACTGCAACAAATACACCGTCTAATACACCTTCACATACTGCTACAAAAACGCCAACAAAAACCGGTACACCAACTCAGACTCCAACTAATACAGCTACTAATACAGCTACTAATACAAAGACGCCTACTAACACGCAGACGCCAACTCGTACTGCTACTAAGACGCCAACCCCAACACCTTCACGCTCTGTACTCGCTTCTGCAACTGCAACTGAAACAAAGACACCTACACCTACAAATACTGCTACAAACACGCAGACGCCAACTAATACACCTACAAAGACACCGTCTAATACACCATCACGTACTGTTACGCCTACTAACACAGGTAGCCCTACACCTACTAATACTGCAACGAATACAAAGACGCCAACTAATACACCTACAAAGACACCGTCTAATACACCCACTAATACTGCAACCCAGACACCAACTAATACTGCTACGGTAACTCAGACGCCTACAAAAACTGCTACTAACACGCCAAGTAATACGAAAACCCAGACTCCATCTAATACAGCAACTAAGACACAAACACCAAGTAATACAGCT
>TARA_R110002020_G_scaffold40582_1_pt1 | contig 10744 bp, 18 predicted proteins | sample TARA_R110002020 | Tara Oceans TARA_R110002020 (sample SAMEA4396489) | marine metagenome | biome: Westerlies Biome; feature: [MES] marine water layer (ENVO:01000295) within the mesopelagic zone...; material: water (ENVO:00002006), including particulate matter (ENVO:01000060) such...
AAGGCTGCATGGAATTTCTGTGAGATAATTTGATGGTGTGAGAAGAATAGCATAGCCAGGCCAGCACCCCTGCACTACCCTACTGTCATTTCCATAGTTTTAGAAATATAAAATTGATAATTGTTATCATTTCCATAGTTCTAGAAAGATGGAATTGCCTGGCATTGAGAATGATTATCAATTGCAACTCGCCGGTGCAGACTATCCAGATGCGAATGATTATCATTGTCATCCACCGGCTATGCAATTACCATGCCAAGTTGTTGATAATGATTATCATTTGCAACACTACCGATTCCATAAACTGGCACACATATTGCATATGCATAACCCGTGCCATTACCTATGCAGTTTCTGCATATCAGCTATGCAAACAAATCATTGGATTACAAGCCCCATGTGTGATCTAACAATGGGTGGGGAAGAACCCCGAAAATCCAATGTTGCACCGCACAATAACATATTGCACCGCAACATAACCAGTTACCCTAGGTAACTAAACCAAAGGAGACTACGACCATGAATACCATTTTAGAAAACGTCCTAAAGGCAGAAGCAACCATTGACCAGATGGGGGCAGACCGCACAAACGCCTTAGATGATCTGGCTGTATACCTTGCCAAGGCTGTCCAATCACGGGGCGTCACCATTCACACTGTCTGGAATGACTTGTTCGCTGGCGCTGGATGGGCATACAAGGAATATGACCCATCCGAAGATAAGATGATCACTGTTGAGGGTGACAAAGCCCCCAAGAAAATCCAGACGTACAAGTCGCAGTCCAAGAAAGCGTTTAAGACCTTGGATATCTCAACCCTCACAACGTGGGCGCAAATAAAAGATGAAATCAAAGCAGTTCCTACTGAGGAACAAGAGCGGATCAACGCAGTGATCAAGGCATTGAAGGAACAATTCAAATCCGGCAACATTGAATTGCTTGAGTACATGGAAAAGACCTTGAACGCCTAACCCAAACCACCGACACCGACCAAGTGCTAGGCAGTCGCATTGATTGCCTAGCCCTTTGGCGTGTCAAAATTCCTGGTTTTTTCTGCACTTACCTCAGGTAACTGGAGCATATCATGGCAAGAATACGCTACCATCAACGCGACGGTTACATCATTGTGACGTGGAATGATATCAGAGTCGGTACGATTACTCGTAACGATGACGGTACGCATGACGCCGCAACGATCAAGTCCAAGCATCACTTACCTAAGGTAACTAGGATCGAGGCCATGTCATACTATCGTCAGTTTGATTGGCGTAGTATCGTCGGTGACGCTACGTATACACCGGCGCGTGTACGTTTTGAACCCAAGCAACCCAAGCTAACGTGTCAACGTTGGGCTTACTTTTAAGAAGGAGGATTGATTATGATTGATAGCGTTATGGTAAGGGATGTAAATATATCTCAACTTCGTATAGGGCCAACGCATCCTTGTTATAAAGGATCAGGGTTTACTGAAGTTATAATCGTTGCGGTAAATCTTGATCCACATTCTGATGATTATCAAAAGAGTTTAATCATCAAACATTTCACTGGTCCTATGGCAAAACGTAATGCTGCACATTTACTTGCAGTTCTGGAACATGGATAGAGAAGGAGAATTGATTATGTTGATATCTAAGTTTGAACAACAAGTACTCAACGATATACTTGTGTATTCAACGCAACAGTCTATAAACTTTACCAAGGTTTGTTGGTGGAACGATAACGTTATGCTTGTTAAAGATGCTACAAAGTATAACGAAGTAGTGTCTAAGTATTGGTCAAGTAAAGGTGTAGGAGTGTAAGTAATGTACGCGCTAGTCTTAGTTGATTGGTTCAGCAGCATTGCTACTGTCGTTGGATACATGGCAGAACTAGATCACTGTCGTATCTTTGTTGAGGAGTTTACAAGACAGATTAGTGAGTCCACTGTACTCACGTATGAATGTATCGAGAAGGAAATGGAGAACACTTATGAGTAACAACAGAGAAAAGTTCCTTGAATTTATCAAGCTGTTGATCGTATGTATCATGCTTGTTACTGCTAGTATTGTATGGTAGGAGGATGTTATGAATGCATGTGAAACAAGATGGGATCGCCGGCCTACGTGGGAGTTGTTGAATGTACGTAAGGCATTGTCGTTACACTCTTGGTTAAATACAGAGCAAGAGAAAGAACGTTTGAGAATTGTAAAGCTTATACTTAAGAAACGTAAAGCTAAGAAGGAGAAGTAATATGTCGTTACCATCACAACATCAAGGTCTAATTGAAGACACCAACGAAAAGATATTAGATAACGTTGAGTGTTATGATTACATCGATGACATCTATAGACTTGTTGATAAAGCTGTAGGTGATGCGTTTGTAGAAGCAAATGCACATGACTTAGGATTTGATGAGGATGATTATACCATCCCCGCTCTAAAAGAAATTGTGTCGCAGATAAATCAACAACTAGAACTTCAATCATTTTGGAAAGGAAAGTAACAATGAAACTTATGACAAAAGGAATCGAGAAAAAACTGCCAGAGTTAGGTACACATGACTGTGCCGGGACAGAGGATATACCTGTCGTTGTTAAATATTTTACACCTGATAGCTCATGGACTTGGTATGTCACTGAGGGTGAAAGAGAAGGTGACGATTGGAGATTCTTTGGATGGGTTGTAGACGGTATGGGTAAAGGTCACTACCCTGAGTTTGGATACTTCATGTTGTCTGATTTGGAAAGTGTACGAGGTTGTCTAGGTCTAAGTGTAGAGCGTGATCTACATTTCAAAGCTAACTTATCGGAGGTAATGTAATGTCTTTGTTAACAATAGCTAACGATGCTAAGACAGTTAAGGGACAAAAGCGAGGGTACTTAACAGGTATCCTCTACCTTGCCCCACATAAAGTATCAGGGTACAACATGTGTAGTGGTGCTTCTTTAGGGTGTATCGATTCTTGTTTGTATACTGCTGGACGAGGTAAGATGTCTGGTGTACAACAGGCACGTATTAGAAAAACTAAATACTTTATGGAGCATCGTGATCTTTTCATGCATGAACTTGAGATCAACATCAACAAACTAAAAGCCAAGGCTGAACGTGAGAATATGAAAGTAGCAGTGCGGCTGAATGGCACGAGTGACTTTCCTTGGGAGACTACAGGTATCATGGATAAGTTTCCTAACGTAAAGTTCTACGACTATACTAAGATACCTAAACGTGCGTACCAGTATGGACGTAGTAACATGCCACATAATTATTACTTGACTTTCAGTAGAAGTGAGAGTAATATGAAAGATTGCTGGATGGCAATGGAGCATGGTTGTAACGTATCCTTTGTGTTTAAAGATGTACCTAAGCACTACATATGGGGTCCACGTACAGCATGGGATCATGTGCCTATCCAGTATGAAGTAATCGATGGAGATCAAGATGACTTACGATTCCTTGATCCTAAAGGAGTTATCGTTGGACTCAAAGCTAAAGGTGATGCTCGTAAAGATACGAGTGGGTTTGTTATATAGGAGTACACTCTATGTTAAATGTTCTCTCTCTGTTTGATGGTATGTCGTGTGCCCGGATTGCACTTGACAAACTTGGTATTCCATGCCGCTACTACGCTAGTGAGATTGATAAGTACGCAATCAAGGTAGCCAAGGCAAACTATCCAGACACTATACACTTGGGTAGTGTCACGGATATATCGTGGAAAGACAGGTACTTACACAAACATCTTCAACCACCGATTGATCTACTGGTAGGTGGTTCTCCATGTCAAGGCTTTTCTTTTGCGGGTAAGCAATTAAACTTTGACGATCCACGATCCAAATTATTTTGGGAGTACGTGCGTATACTCAAGCAGACTCAGCCTCGATACTTTTTACTTGAGAATGTACGTATGAAACAGAAGAGTCAGGACGTTATTACTGAAGCGTTAGGTGTAGAACCAATCGCTATCAATAGTAATGTAGTATCAGCACAGAATAGGTATCGTTTATACTGGACTAATATACCATTCAATATGCCAGAAGATATAGGTGTAGTACTACAAGATATACTTGAAGATGGTATAACAGATAGAGATAAAGCCCACTGTATTGATGCTAACTATTTTAAAGGTGGTAACTTAAAGAGTTACTTTGAGAAGAACCGGCGGCAACTTGTGTTCTCTAAGGATGGGTTGTGTCATGTTGGTGACGCTGATATATCAGGTTTTGATTCAGTGAAGCGTGTGTACCATCCTCAAGGTAAATCACCTACACTTAATACTTGTCAGGGTGGATGGCGTACACCTAAAGTTCTTAAGGATACAACTACATGGCGTAAGCTTACCCCTATCGAGTGCGAAAGATTACAAACTGTACCTGACAACTACACTAATCATGTATCTAATACACAACGGTACAAGATGTTAGGTAATGGGTTTACAGTTGATGTTATTAAGTCTATACTGGAACCCTTAACTGAATTTAATATGACCCTGTAACAAGAAAGGAGTTGACATGCGTTGTAATATATGTAATAGTATACTAGAACCTAAAGAGATTAAGTTTAAAGATGGTAAAGTAGAACCATGCTTTGAATGTAAGTATCATATCTTTGATGCATTAGATAACTTGATGACTTACGAAGAACATCTACAGATATGGGAAAAGAATGCTGATGATTAGAAATACTGAGAGTAAAGTTATTAAGCAAGGTCCATGTCCTCATTGTGATAGCAGTGATGCATACACTGAGTACGATGACGGTCATGCCTATTGTTACTCATGTCATGCAAGAGATTACTTTGGCACTTCTCAACCCCGAAAGGAGAGTAATGTGGTGGAACTACAGACCGCTGCTAAGTTAGAGATCAACTTAGATAACACTAAAGTAGGTCCAATTAAAGAACGTAACATTGATATCGATACGGTACGCCAATACAAAGTACGGTTTACTTTTGATAGTGGTGTTATCTCTGAACATCTCTACCCTTATACATCCAAGGATGGTGAGGCTATAGCGTACAAGGTACGACACGTAGAGACTAAGAACTTTCAAAGCAAGGGACCAATAGCTAAAGCTAGGTTGTTTGGTCAATCAGAATTTTCTAGCAAGGGAAAGTTTGTTACCTTGTGTGAAGGTGAGATCGATACGATGTCAGCGTATCAGATGATGGGTTCTAAGTGGCCTGTTGTTGGAGTGCGTTCATCTACTTCTGCCTACAAAGATTGTAAGCGGGAGTTTGAATGGCTGGATAGCTACGATAATATTATCATAGCGTTTGATAACGATGAGCCTGGAAAGAAAGCCGCACGAGCAGTGGCCTCATTGTTTCCTAAGAAAGCTAAGATCGTTAACCTTAAACGTAATGATGTAGGTGAGTACTTAGAGAAGAATGAACACGATACGTTTGTTAATCTATGGTGGAGAGCGGAGCAATACAAACCTGATGATGTTATCTCTGATGCTGAAACCATGTGGGAGATTGTTAAACAACCACGAGCAGAGGCGGCAGTACTATTTCCATGGGAAGGATTGAACCAGAAAACCTATGGTATACGTACCAGTGAAATGATTACGTTGATTGCTGGTTCTGGTAGTGGTAAGACTAGTATCGCTAGAGAGATAGCCTTCCATGCCTTGAAGACTACTGATCTAAACATAGGTATGTTGTTCTTGGAAGAGACAGGTTGGGAAACAGGTAGGGGTATGATCTCCCTCGATCTTAACTTACCTACCCATCTACCTGATGTACACGTTACAGAAGCAGAGATGATGCAGGGTAACGAGCGTACATGGGGTACTGGTAGGCTACATACTTTGTCAGAATCGTGGCATGATAACAGCGTTGACTACATCTGTGATAAGATCAAGTACTTTGCTAAAGGTTGTGACTGTAAGATAATAATCTTAGATCACATTAGCTTTATGGTATCTGATCAGAGCGGTGATGAAAGGAAGATGTTAGATGAGATCGCCCATAAACTCAAAGGTCTTACTGTCGAACTTGACATTCACCTCTGCATGGTCGCACATACCAAGCGACAGACAGGGAAAGCCTTGGAAGAGGGAGGCCAAACAAGTCTCGCAGATATACGAGGCACAGCAGGAATTGGGCAACTATCTAATATTGTTATCGGGCTTGAGCGGGACGGACAAGCAGAAGACCCTATCGAAGCTAACACCACAACAATTAGAGTCGTTAAGAACCGCTTCTGTGGGCGTACAGGTGTTGCCTGTCAGGTATACTACAACGATCTCACGAACCGCTTGAATGAGGTAGACCATGAAACTGTAGCTAACATAGAAGATACCATGTAATGGTAGAGCGACAACCTTTATGGTTTACAAATGAAGCACCTCGTATCGGTAGTGGACTACGTTTGGTTCATGTTAAGAAGCGAGGATGGAAGTGGGTACACCTTGAGTACTATCCAGGTGGACCTGATAGTGATAAAGTAAGAGCAAAACTTAAGAAGAGTATGTTTGAATTAATTGAAAGGGATACTGAAAAACAACTTGGATCATGGCATCCATACTTTACAGCAAAAGAAAGGAATATATAAATGGTTTACGTTGGTAGAAATTTAGACGCATACCCAGAATCTCGTGCAAAAGTACTACGAAAAAAAGTACAAAATTTGTTAGATGGTGAAGACATTGGTTATACCGCTGATCAAATTGCCGCTAACGTTAGTGAACATATCCTCTCTATTCGCCCTAGAGTATCAGAGTTATACAAAAAAGAATTAGTATTTGATACTGGAAAACGAGGGCGTAACAATTCAGGAAAGAAAGCTATCGTTTGGAAATCTACTAAATGGTATAAGGAGATTGATAGTGTCTAAACGTACAGTTATCTGTGATGTTGAGACAGATGGACTGTTACCTGACGTATCTGTTATACACTGTATTGTGTGTAAGGATTGGGATACTGGTGAGATACTAAGCTGGACTCCTGATACTATCCAAGACTTCATAGCGTTTACTGATACAGTAGGTCATTGGATAGGGCATAACTTTATTGGTTATGATATGCGTGTACTACGTAAGTTACTTGGTATACGTATACGCCCAGCTTGTGTGACTGATACCTTACTTGTATCTAGGCTGCAACAATACTCACGTATCGGTGGACACTCATTGAAAGCTTGGGGCGAAGCGTTACGGTTTCCTAAGTTACCTTATAAAGACTTCAGTGAGTACAGTGAGGACATGTTACAGTATTGTATCAATGACGTAGAGTTAACATACAAGGTAGCAGTTGCACTAAAGTTAGAGGGCGGGGGGTCAGACGCTCAAGAAGCAATGAAGATCGAGCATGTGAGCCAACATCTACTAGAAAACCAAAGCGAGTTAGGGTTCGCTCTAGACGTAGAGAAGGCACACAAACTCCTCGCCCATCTTACAAGCAAGGCAAGCAAACTGGAGAGACTGATACTGAAAGTAGCTCCACCTCTACCCAAACTAATACGGACAGTGACACCTAAATACAAACGAGATGGTACACTGTCTACTGTAGGGCTACGACACTTTGGTTCTAATTACGAAATTGTAGGTGGTCCTGTATCGTTAGTTAATTGGGAAGAGTTTAATCTTAAGTCTCCGAAACAGAAGGTAAAGAGGCTTGCTCCTTACTGGAGTCCTACTATACGTACCAAAGTATACGGTAAACTTTTAGATAGGAAACGTGAGGGTGTAATAACACCAGAAGAATTTGAGCAGAAGCAAAAAGATTCCTGGAAATTATGTGAAGAAAACCTAGAGACAATACATAGCAATGCACCTCAAGAACTTAAACACTTAGGTACATACGCTATGCTAGTGTCTCGTGCTAAAGAAGTGGAAGGATGGTTAGATGCTCTCAGAGATGATGGCAGGGTACATGGTAGCTGTTTCTCTATCGGTGCTGTTACCCATAGGATGTCTCATAACAGTCCTAACATGGCAAATATACCCTCTAGTAGCTCACCCTACGGAGAAGTCTGCCGGTCTTGTTTTACTGTGGCTAATCCTGACGTTTATACTTTGCTTGGTTGTGATGCTAGTGGGATTCAGTTGCGTGTTCTTTCTCACTACATGAACGATCCTGAGTACATCCATGAAGTTGTTAACGGTGACATACATACTAAAAATCTAGAGGCTATGGGTATACCAAAAGGAGAATGGAATGAAGACAAAGGACAATGGAGTAACAGAGACATCGCAAAAACTTTCATCTATGCATGGCTACTTGGTGCTGGTGACGAGAAGGTTGGCCTTATTACAGGAGGAACTGCAACAGATGGACGTAGAGTTAAAGAGACTTTCCTCGATTCTTTACCAGCTTTATCCGCACTTAAACAACGAGCAGCAAGGGCAGCTAAACTTGGATACATGATTGGTCTTGACGGTAGGCGCATACCTATCAAGTCAGAACACTTTGCTTTAAGCTGTTATCTTCAAGGTGGTGAAGCAGTTATTATGAAGTACGCTATGATACTCTGGCATCATTGGGTCTTAGAAAAGAACCTTGATGCTAGACAAGTAGCAGTTGTACACGATGAGTTTCAAATAGAAGTACGAAAGGATCACGCTGATGAAGTAGGTAAGCTTGTTAAGCAGTCCATTATCCAAGCCGGTGAACACTTTAAATTAAACACGCCGCTAGATGCAGAGTACCGTACTGGAGATAATTGGTCAGGTACTCATTAACATACTTGACAACATAATTTTAATCCCTTATACTATTAGTACAGTTAGAGATAACCCCATTTGTAAAGGAGATAAAAACAATGGGTAAGCAACAACCACAGTCTGCTATTATTGAAGCTACTTTGTACTGGCCTAATCTTGCAACAGTTAATGAGATGTCTGGCAAATACCAGGTTGATCTAGGTGAATTGAATAATGCTGCTGTTCAAACTTTAGAATCTCTTGGTGTTAGTATTAAAACTGACCCTCGTAAGAATGAGGACTATCCTGATCGTAAAGAGTTTGTTACAGGTAAGTCTAAGTTTCCTATCAAGGTATCTTTTAAAAGTGGGGTAGAAGAGGTAGACCCCGGTGAGATTGGTAATGGTACTAAAGCTAAAGTTAAACTGGTTGCCTACGAGTGGAGCTTTCGAGGTAAAGCAGGGGTAGGTGTTGGTGTTAATAAAGTTTTGGTTACAGACCTAGAAAAGTATGTAACTGATGACGATGAGGATGATTGGGGAGAGGAGGAAACTGATGAGTTAGATGACATCCTTGATTCTGATTTTGAAGACGAGTAAGTAGATTGTATTGGGCCAAGGTTGCGAGATTCCTTTCATAATTATTACAGTGTAAATGTCCTTGGGTTCTAGTGTAGAGGTGGTAGGCTAGACTACTTATCTTATAGAAAGGTTTGTTCTTATGAAGAATATAGAAACACTTGTTGAAGATATCTATGCGGCAGTTGATACAGGTTTTGAACCAACATGCGAGGCTATGGAAGACTTACTTAAAAGTGTTTCGTATTCTGTTACTAGACAATTTTCTAAAAAGAATAGGGTTGAACGTAATACATTACGTATGTCTAACATTGGTAAACCTGAGTGCCAAGTCTGGCATGAAATTAACGGCTCATCTAAAGAAGAACTACGTCCTGATACTCGTATCAAATTTTTATTTGGTGATCTTATCGAAGCTCTATTAATTTTTTTAGTAAAGGAAGCAGGACACGAGGTTACACATGAGCAATCTGAAGTACAAATTGATGGTATTGTGGGTCATACTGACTGTAAGATTGACGGTGTTACGGTTGACATTAAAAGTGCATCTTCATATGCGTTTAAGAAGTTTGAAGACGGTACTCTGGCAGACAATGACCCGTTCGGTTACCTGGCTCAGATCAGTGCCTACGCTCATGCGGCAGGAGATGTGGAGGGTGGGTTTCTCGCAATGGATAAGCAGATGGGTAAGATCGCGTATCTAAAAGTAGATGAGATAGATATGATCAATGTACCTAAACGTATTAAACATTTAAAAGAAGTAGTTAAATCTAAGACTCCACCTAAACGGTGTTTTAAAGCTAAAGCAGATGGTAAGAGCGGCAACATGAAACTAGATACTAACTGTTCTTACTGTGCATTTAAAGAAGTCTGTTGGTCTGATGCAAACAATGGAGATGGACTACGTTTGTTCTTGTATTCCAATGGGCCACGTTGGTTAACACATGTAGAAAGAGAACCTGATGTACATGAGGTAGTTAACTAATGCAATACAAACGTCTAAAGTCTTGGGGTAAATACCGTAGTGGGTTAGAGAAACGTATTGGAGATGCGTTAAAAAAGTTAGGTATTAAATTTAAATATGAGACTCTTAAAATTAGTTACGTTAAACCTTCAACACCCCACAAATATACCCCTGACTTTATACTGCCTAACAAAATTATTGTAGAAGCAAAAGGAATATTTAGTAGCGCAGATCGTAAGAAACATTTGTTAGTTAAAGAACAGCATCCTGACCTTGACATACGATTCGTATTTAGTAACTCTCGTAGTAAACTTTACAAGGGTAGTAAATCTACATACGCAGATTGGTGTATACGTCATGGGTTTTTGTTTGCAGATAAGGAGATACCTATAGAATGGCTATCCATTTAGTTATACCAGATCAACATGCTCACCCAGAAAACAACAACGATAGGTTTGAGTGGCTTGGTAAGTTGATTGTTGACCTACGCCCTGATGTTGTTGTTAATCTAGGTGACATGGCTGATATGCCTAGCCTATGTACATACGATAAAGGTACTAAAGGTTTTGAAGGTCGTCG
>TARA_R110002020_G_scaffold145804_1_pt1 | contig 10742 bp, 9 predicted proteins | sample TARA_R110002020 | Tara Oceans TARA_R110002020 (sample SAMEA4396489) | marine metagenome | biome: Westerlies Biome; feature: [MES] marine water layer (ENVO:01000295) within the mesopelagic zone...; material: water (ENVO:00002006), including particulate matter (ENVO:01000060) such...
CATAATACCTGCCTGAATAAGGTGCCCCCACGTGACTGCATTTCACTTCAACTTTTAAACTGGTGGTATACGGATGCACAGGAATTCCCTGAATGATGCAAGTTTGAACCGGTATGATTACGCCTTGATATATCAAGTTAGGGGTACTATCAAGGTAAGTAAAGTTAGACATATATCTACCGCCTCTAGTGGCTACCGCATCAATTCTGGTAGCGGCAGTTGTATCATTAGGGATATCGCCATACGGGCCATAAAAATAACGAATAGCAGCATGTAATCCAGTGCCTGTCGTTGGTTTTGTTTTGAATTCTTCTTCGACACCATCAGTTGTTAATTTTATCGTGTAGAAGCCGGCGGTAGAGTTAACATTTACTTGGGGAAGGATGATCGTCCCCATCGCACCGTGACTGCCAGAAATATCACAATACGTGTAATAAGTATCGGCGGTTTTTGATGCCGTTTGCTGGGTCGCACCATACCCACCGCTGTCGAGGTTGGTGACCCAAGTACTGTAGTTACTCATAGGTGAGAATGTGACGCCGGCATAACTTCCAGCATTTGTGTCGGTCATTCCAACCATAGTCCAGTATTTAGGATGAGAAACGGTCTCTATGTTGCCTGCGTATAAGCTTGATGTTGCCGCCATTTTCTAATCTCCTACAGGTAGCCAACCCACTGTGTCATCTATAAATTTAATACTGGTTGACCAATTATTGGTGTCTATTGTTCCATTCTCATTTGCTCTGAAAATCTTTTTACTACTTGCTTGCACCAGGGTCAGATTGTTAGTCGCGAAAGTTCCTGAATAATCAATTATGCCTATAGTGTCGCCGGCACCTGGGCTACTTGGCAAAGTCATATTAAATGCTCCGCCGGTTGTGTTACATAGATACTGACTGCCAGCTGCCGCTGTAAAATTTGCAGTTTTAACAGTCGTATCTAAGGTTAATCCTGACGAAGTTTCAGCCCAAGTAAGCCCTCCAGTATTTCCTGATTGGGCAGAAAGAAAATAACCATTAGTAGGAGTATTACTAACTTGCAATCTTGCTTCATTTACAGCGTCGTCAGCTATTCCAGCCTGTACTACTGCGTCATCTGCGATTGCTGCTGCTACTACTGCGTCATCAGCTATAGCGCGAGCAACTAATTTTGTAATAGCCACTAGGTTATCTCCATAATCCCTAAGGTTACGTCAATAGCATTCGCAGTACCTGACTTAACACGAAGCACATCAGTAGTTTCTAAAATATATTTCTGTCCCGCTAATATTTCTAGTGTAGTACGTCCAGGAATACTCACAGTGTCTAGTACTTGAAAGTCTGCGCTTGATGCAGAAGTATCTTGCATTTGAACTGTAACATCTACTGAGTTTGCTGTCTTGTTACAAATTGCCATGCCAAGAATTACAGTAGTTGTACTAGAACCAACAGTATATAAATCAACAAAAGCTGAGTGATTTACATTTGCTGCGAAAGCATTTTTAAATGTATTTGCCATAGTTTTATCCTAATGCGATTGCCAATGCTGTGGCATCATCTACTGTTGCTCCAGCTGCAGTTACACTTGCAACCTCTACAATATTATTTGATCCATCCCGCATATAAATTTTTTGATCTGCAGTGTTAATAGCAACCTCGCCTTCTACTAAATCATCAGTACCAGGTGCTCCGCTTGTAAATTTACGTTTCAGTTTAATTGTCTGAGCCATTAAGAGTATGTACCTCCATCTAAAGTATTTGACCATGAAATGGTATCACCCGACTGACTATAGATCAATAACTTATCTGTAGAACCGCCACCATCAAGAGCGGAAAGAGTGTTTGCTGAGTTTGCTACAAGTACTGAACCTTTTGCAACTGCTGAAAGACCGGTTCCTCCATCTGCGACTGCAAGGTCTGTAATGCCTGTAATTGTTCCTCCTGTAATATCTACAGCCGAGCTTTCTATATTTGCTATAAGTGTTGCTACAGAGTAACCCGTTCCAGAAGTATTTACAGTTGTTGTCGGAGCTGCTTGATTATCCTTAAAGAGTTTCCATTTTTCATCGCTGGCATCTCGGAAAAGTCCTGAGTACTCATCTTGTGACCCTGAGGTGTCGTATAAGCCATAGAACCCAATATCAACCGCATCACTAGAGTTATTGCCTGTTGCGAGCGAAAGCATAGGGTCTGCTACATTTACAGTAGTAGATGAAACAGTAGTAGTTGTACCTGATACAGTAAGATTTCCAGAGATTGTTACGTTTGTTGGAAATCCAATATTAATTTTATTGTCGGATACTGTAGTCTCAATCTCGTTTGCTGTACCTTCAAAAGTAAGAGTGTCCGTGCCTAATGTTACATTATCATTAGATCCGCTATCTGCCGCTACTTGAAGAACTGAAGACACAGCCGACCAACTTAGTACTCCTGAGCCGTTTGTTGTTAAAAACTGCCCGTTTGATACAGAACCAGGAAGGGTATAAGTAAGGTCAGCGCCCACAGTAGCAGGGGCTCTTATTCCTACATAATTAGTTCCATTCGCTGTGGCTTCAAAAAGTCTTAACTCTCCCTGTGCTTTTATTTTAAGCTGATCAAGCATAGAGCTTGAGTCTGCAATTAAGGCACTGCTTGCAGTAAGATTACCGGCTGTATGGTCAAGCATATCAGTAAAGAAAGAACCTCCTATAATTTCTGGAGTATTTCCACCTCCACTGACATTCCCTATTGCAAGCCGCTTACCGTATGTGCCATTACTTCCATAAGCATAGAATAGCTCACCTTGTGCAACGGAGCTAGGCTTGCCTACGCCGGTAGTTCTTTTAATTTGTATTGTTTGAGCCATTGTAACTCCGAGTTATCCTAGTAGGATCCTGCGTCTACGGTGTCTGAGTCACCTCCAGCTGCTCCCACAATTATGGGAACCCACTGAAATGTGCCAGAACTTGTTTCGCGATAGACTTTTAGTTGATCATCATCGGTATCGTACCAAGTATCTCCTTCCTGAACACTAGAACCACTAGGAGCCGATGTGCTCCTAAAATCTTGATCTGCTAGTTCTTGTAAGGCTGATTGTAGAGTACTAGATGTAATTGTATTGTAGGGAGTAACAGTGACATTTGCAGCCGCTATTTGCCCTGGAACTTCAAAAGGTATTGCTAAAGTGTATGCCTGTACGGTAGTTACGTCGTCTGTAATAGCAACAGATATAGTGTCTCCTGTGGCAGTAACATCCGTAACACTTTCTGTAATTTGTAATGTAGTCTGACCAGTCATCTAGTAACCTCAGGAGTTAGAGTTACCGTGCCCTCCACAATTCGTTTTACAATAGTATCACTGCTAGTAAAAATCTCTAAGTCATAAACATATTGTCCCGCTGCTAAATTTTTGCTTGTAGAACCGGGCAACTGTAACTTTAAAGCACCTTCTGATGCATTCGTTACAGTAACAGTGAAGGAGGCAGATGCGGAACTTGCAGTATGTACTGTACGTAGCTGTGCCCTGCCTGAGTAGTTAGTCAGATTTAGAGCTGTTCCTGATTGCTTAATCACCAAGTCAAGGGCAAAGTCGGAGCCTTGATCGATTACTAAGTTATATGTTCCTGCACTCATGTGTTTTTCTCCATTGTGAAATTATATCCCAAAGGACATACTTAGTCAAGTTTTATTTTTTAAGTGGTGTTAAGCTATTTTACCAATTATTACCCTATCGTTGCCACCGTCTGCAACTGTAATTTTTTTAGCGGCGGAGTCTAATGTAATACTACCGGCGGTTTCGCTTGATAATACTATCCTTCCTAGAGAAATGGTTACCTCATCTTCAAAAGCTCCTTTAAGTTGGTCAGAATGATTACCGTCTTCCACATTAGGCAAACCTACATTTGCTTTAGTAGTATTTGTGTTTAGTGTATTGTTTTGATCCAAGTCAGTTCCCCCAATCGTAACAGTTCCTTTAAATCCTGATGTGCCATCTGTATTTACGAAAAAAGTAGGAGTATGTATAGAACCCGCAGAGTTTAAAGTAAAGTTTCCTGTACCCGCAGGAGCAAAACCACTAGTAGTAATTGTACTATTACCAGAAGCAAGAGAAAAAATAGCATATGTATTTAACTCCCATCCTCCAACTGCCGCAGGAATTAAAACCCAGCCATTTGCACCTACTGCATTAGTATCGGCTGCTACAGATCGGTATAATTGATTGTTTCCATCAGTATCAAACCATAAATCTCCTACAGCCGTAGATGTTGGTGCGTTATCCTGCCTGAAAACTTTATTTTTACTATTTGCAGCATTCAATGCATTAGTAGCATTAGTATTAGCAGTGCTCGCATTATTATTAGCCGTGGTAACACTAGATTCTATTGCATGACCAGTTAGTGAAATACGAGCAGCGGCTATTGTACCTGTAGTAATTTTACCCCCATCAATAGTGGTAGTTCCCGAAGACCCAAAACTTAACCCATTCCCAGAACCGTCTTCTACAGAATTTGTACCATTGAATCTTACTAAGCCTGTAAAGTTAGTTGCTGTATATACAACAGTACCTAAAGTAACTGCACTTGTACTGCTATCGTTATTAACATCGTTATCGGTCTGCTCGACGCTCCAATATACATAGTACATTTTTGAGGCAGAAGTACCTCCTGTTGATGTCGGTGCTATTTGATTCCAGTTAGTTGCTCCAGTACCTATTACTCCTCCTGAAAGAACTCCATTTGACCATGTAATAACTACATTAGCAGAAGAGGGAGCGCTAGGTGGGCTGGCTTGTTGTGTATTATAATATAGATATCCACTTGTATTTTTCTTACCTGCCGAAGTAGTGTCATCAATAGTTTTAGTAATTGAGTAAGTACTCGTTCTAGTCCTACTAGTGTTATTTCTTTCTCTCACTTCTACTATAAAGTCCAGCTTAGAGCCGCTGGAATATGCAATACCTGAAGAACTATTATGAACTACTACCTGTCTTGAAGAGGCCGCAGTAAAAGAAGACTCAGCAGATTGATTAGTTTGACTGTACCCTCCTCCAGTTACTTTTATTTCTGGATCTGTATAGTTAAGTGCTTGAACATCTAATGTAATATTAGTGTACGCTGTCTGTTGAGAGTTATTTGCGTCATAACTTATTACTGCAATATTAGAAGTAACAATTATACCTCTTGCATCGTCTATCTGATCTTTTCTCACTGATACATAGCTTGTAAAGTTGTATGCACTACTTATATAAGTAGCTTCCCCCACTAAGAAATCGTTTCTATAGTCTATATCTAATTCATCGCGATATATAGTAGTACCTGCAGATACGGCAGTATCAGAAACGGAACTAATAAACATTACTGTATCACTTTCTATAAAAGCAATATTAGCCCCAAAAGTATTTGAAAGTTTAAGAACATCTGTTACTTCTAAGTTAGTAAAAGAAGTATTTGTTCCTACTACTTTATTACTTCCCGCTGCTACAGCTACGGTTCCTGATAGTGCCGTCCATATAGTGTCTACGTTGGCAGCATACTTATCCGCATCGTACCAATAGTTAACCCCTAAAGCAGTGTCTGTCTTCCACGAAATAAGTTTTAAAGGATCGGTGTTGCTTCCTTCCGCTTGTGAAAAATCGTAAAATACGCTTGCAAACTTACCTACTCCGGTAAACTCTCCGGCCCAGTCACTTTCAGATAGCTCTGCAACACTTTGACTAATAGAATTATTATTAGAAGTATTGTTAGACTTTAAAACATTTAAGTATCCATCTCCCTCGATGGCGTTTAAAGGAGCTAAAGCATATGAGCCATTTGCAAAGAAAACTGTTCCAGTCTTATCATCATTTGAGTCCAGAGCCATCTGCATAGGACTGGTGGATATACAGCCTTTTTGTATTCCATTTACTCGAGGAACATTGTTACTAAATATATCTTTTATACTTACTTCAGTTGATATAGGTTTTGATTTTTTATTAAACTCACTAATAGTTCTTACTGTTACAGTATATCTTCCGTCTTGTATCCCTCCAAAAGCTACTTGAGTTTGGTCTACAGGAAGGAATCTAACTTCTGTAAGTCTATCTTTATTAAAGAAATGAGTAACTTCAAACTCTTTAATATGCCCATAGGTAGGTGCATCCCATTGTACTATTACTTCTTCTCCTGGTATTGTTCTTTCTGGCACTCGCAGAATACGTAGTCCTGTAGGAGAAGGAGGAGTTGCCAACGGCTCTGGAGGGTAGACTGGGTCATCTACAGCAACTGTGAACTCGTTTTCAATATTATCAAACTTCTCATTATAGTGCTCTACTGCCGCTATTCCATAAGTGCCATCGTTATCGTCAGAAACAGATATTATTTTGTACTGTTTTGGAGAGCTAGCGGTTGTCTTATTTAAAGAAGTTTTAGTTTGTTTTATAACCCATAAAGTTTCTACTAAGTCTGCTGCTGCATCTTCATCGAGAGCCGATCCTAGTTGTACTGTAGTTCTACCGTCAACAGCTGCAGCAGGTACAGTGTAAGCAACCCCATCTACAGTTAACGAACCAGCAAGAGGCCTTTCTTGTACGATAGTAGACTCTCTCAAAACTAAGTCAAGAGAGTTATCACTATCGTCCAAAGCATTTGCTGCATTTAAGGCAGAAGTATCCATATTAGATACAACTATATTAGCCTGACTGCCTCCTGCTACAAGTTTTGCTTGTACAACAGTATCACCCCTAGAATAAGATGCAGTACCTATAGTTGCACTATCTTGATTAAGTATAGCTATAGTTTTAGGAACAATTACAGAAATAGTATAAGTATGATCACTACTTATTAAGTAAGCATCAATATCTCTGTCTAGTGTTATTTTAGGACTACCTGACTCTGAGTAAGAGTTTACTCTACCCGAAAAAGGAATATCAAAATCATCTGCATCTTGAATGTTTACAATATCGCCAGGTACTAAGAAAGCCCCGCCTTCTCCTGTAGCAAAAGTAACTATTTCAGTTTGATTAATTGCTGTCCACAGCTTCCAACGGCCATACCTCAGAGCTTGGCCTTCAGAAGTACATCCAAAAGCAACAGCCTGTTGAGATATTATTCTGCCTGTTTCTGCAATGTTTTGCTTGTCTTCTACAATTAAGGGTTCGAGCTTATAACCGGTTTCAGGATTATTCCAAGTTACTACATACTGATTAGCCCGTGTTTTACTTCCTGTTCCCTCATAAGAAAATTGCCCTTCTACTACGTTAGCTTTTGAAAAGTTATATACAGGAGACTTCTTCTCGTCCATAACGGGACGAACTTCGCCGCTTATCCAGTATAACATACCTCTAAATATAGTAGCCATGTCTTTAAGAACTTTATACGCATCTGTAGCTTTTTGCAAATACAGATTAGCAGTAAATCTAGGCTCTTTACTTCCTTTTCCATCCGGCACAAGTTCATCGCAATATTTTCCGATTTTATACAAAGAAAACTTATCTATATTTGCTGCCTTAAGAAAGCCCCCTAAACCATATCGATTATTAACCAATATATCATAGAAAACCCAAGCAGGATTATTAGTATAAACTTTTTCTGCTCTAAAATTACCGTCCCAGGGTTGATTATCATCCTCAATAACCCCTGTAGATGTATTACGAGTATACTTTGACTCCATTCCAGAATAAGTAGAGCCAGGGTTCTCTTCTCTAGTTACATAGTTGGAAGGAACTTGTACTTTTATACCATAAAGCTCATAGCTTCTCTTTGGAACGGAGCCAAACTGCTGAGAATTAAATTGAGTGTTTATAAGAGCAGTAAACGGGTAGTTTAACTTTTCCTTTATGAAAGCAGTACAACTACTTATTACAGCAGGGCTAGTTTCATTATAATCTTGTTCAGAAGACGAAGTATAGGTAAAAAATATTTTATTATCTTTATCAGCAGGACCTGCAACTGAAGAAGTATAGTCTACTCCTCCGTCTTCTGTACCATGATTAGTTAAACGAGTTACTTTTATTTGAAAGTCTGTAAAAGGCTGATAAGGTACTAAATCTATAGATACTTCTGTTGTAAAAGGCCTTTGGGCAGACTCTCCTTTGTTACCTCTTGGTATATGGCCTAGTACAAACTCTCCAGAGTTAGAAACTCCTGCAGAGTCATTCCCGCTTCCTATATCATTACCACTAGTACTATACTGATTAGGTCCGTAATTACCTTTAAGTTTTTGATAAGAAAAGCTACCTTGTCCTGTTCTTTTTATTCCTACTTCTACTCTATAGGCTACTGCACTTCCATGAATTTTTCCTACAGTTCCTCCTGCATGGGAGATTCCAGAGGGATATGAAAAAAGCATAACTACTTCGTCTACTTCCGCCGCTTGTCCACCCTGCAAAGTAGAGCTTCCAGTAATAGTTACAGCACTTGATCCTCTTTTTAGAGTCCCCCCTCCTGAAATTGTTAACCCCGCAGTAACAGATCCTGTACCTTCCCCTGAAGTAAACATAGGCTGAGTTTGAGTTCCTGTAGCTATTTGATATCTACTACCAGGATATTTAGCTTCCACATCTCCTAATCCATTTGGTATAGCTTCTGTAATTTCAAATTCTGCATTTGTAAAAGCTAGAGTAGGGTTAGCAGTTAGAGTAATTGCGCTAGAACTTATACTTGCTATTTTTAGATATAAATCCATAAATAAAGTACGAGTTCCTGAAGTTTCGCTTTCAAATTCTTCAAAATCAGAATCAGGACAAGTGAAAACACAGGTAGTGTTACCATTAGCTATAGAGGCTATTGTTCCTACAAGAACGCCTTTTGACAAAGTTTCTATTCGAAAAAGGCCGTCTCCATGTACAAGTTCTCGATTGTCAAATCTAAGACCATTATTTATACTGTGCTCAAAAGCAGCGTTAAATATGCCAGAAGAAGCAGTAAGAGTGAACTTAGTACCAAAACCACCGTCTAAAGACCCGCCTGCCGACAAACTTACTTGTGCAGTTAGGGCATCTTTTACTATTAAAAATCTATCCCCACCAGTTGTAATTGTTTGTTTAGTGTCTCCAGTAATTGAAACAGTGGTGCTATTAGTTGCTCCCGTGGCAGTTATTAAGTCTCCTGAACTATAGTTTGTTTCATCATTACTAAATAAGGAGTCTTCATTAAAGAATATACTTTCTCCTCCGTTGACTAAGCCTTTTATTTCTCCTTCAGATACAATATCTGTTATATTTATAGACTGAGAAGTTGCGGACGGAGAAGTCTCTAATATACTGTCTTGTGTTTGTCTTCTGTCTGAAGCTTTTATACTTTTATCCGCCATTATCGTTGTCCCTCAGAGAGATAACCCCCTGTTAGTTCTAATTGTGCCCTAGAAATTTGCATTTGTGCTCGTGCCGCTTGACTATGAAACGGCTCATAGTTACTTATTTCGAAGCTGATGGGTTGCCCTGGAACTCTTAATTTTCCGTATAACACAGGTACTGGATCTCCTTCTATTACGTTTTTCTCGCTGCCATTGAATAAATAGCTAGTTTGTTGGTCTGCATCAGTTGCAGGGTCTGGTGCCATCATTTCGGCAAGCCCTGACATTGCTAGCGCCACTGCTACCCCTGCTAAAAGATAACCAGGTATAGATAGTGCTAAAGTAGTCCCATATCCTGTAAACAAAAACCCAGCTAAACCACTTGCTCCTGCAGGACCAAGAGCTGCAGCTGCAGCTCCTCCAGTAACAACAAGAAGAGTAACAATTAGTATTGCTGCTAGAATTTTACCGCCTCCTTTTGCACCTGCGGGCACGGGAGTAATAGTTACATCTCCTTCGTGCAGAGGAAGAAAAAGTTCTTCGTCATACTCTATCTCTTCCCCTGCAACATCTATATGAAATCCCACCCCTTTTTCATGGGCATCAATTAAATATCCTCGAAAGTCATCATTATTTACTTCTATAAGTTTTATAGCATCAGCAACAGTAGGAGCGTTAAAAGACATGTGAGTGCCAAATTTATTACCTAAATCGCCTTCTAAGTATATATTACGCTGCATGTCTGTAAGCTCCTCTTAAATATTTATGCCACAAAGGGTATAAGTTTTCTCTACATGAAAGTCTGTTGTCTGCATGATGATAAAATATATCATTTCCAATATAAACTCCACAATGGTTATTTTTATCCGACAATACTGAGAAAACTAAAACATCGTTTTCTTGTATATCATTTAAGCTGACGGGATAATGGTTCCAGTATTCAATAGTTTCGTCCGAAAAATAATCATATCCTTTATCAAGCCAGTCATCTTTAAATAAGGCACGAGTAGGTATCTCTGTACCTTGCTGCATTAAATAATCTCTCATTGCTTCAAAACAATCAGTAACACCAAATTCGTACTCTCTGCCATATAGATCCATAGTAGAAACTTCAGGGTGTATTATATTTAAATCCATTTCTGGGTAGCTAAAAATGTAATAATCTTTTCCTAAAGTATTACAGTTATTAATATCCATTTCGCTCGCTTCACTAGTACCGTCTGGGTGACTATGTACTATTCCTATAATATCACTTGTTCTTAAAGCTTTTAAATACTGCTGAACATCAATTATAAAATGCTCGTCGCCTTCTGCTATATTGTCACAAGGTATCCACCTTTTCTTTCCCTTTTTAACTGTTATAATACCACAGCCTTCGCGTGGATATTCCTTTTCAAAATGTTCTCGTATATCTTCTAAAAATTTCACTATCTAAACTTTCTACTTCCTGGGAAGCCTCCAAAAGGTAAAATTGCCTGTGTATTTGCTTTATCTGATGTTATAAAGTTTCTTCCTG
>TARA_R110002020_G_scaffold66877_8_pt1 | contig 10736 bp, 12 predicted proteins | sample TARA_R110002020 | Tara Oceans TARA_R110002020 (sample SAMEA4396489) | marine metagenome | biome: Westerlies Biome; feature: [MES] marine water layer (ENVO:01000295) within the mesopelagic zone...; material: water (ENVO:00002006), including particulate matter (ENVO:01000060) such...
AGAGGTTTCCCGCCTCGTCCTGGCCGACAGACTTGCCGTGGCGCCAGGTGTGGAACCGGGTACCAAGCGTCTGTCCGTTCCACCAGGTGAATATCTGAAGAAGTAGGGTCTTCATGAAAGCCTCTCGTCCGTGGACACGGCATCAGTGAAAGCCGCGTCACTCAACCCGCCTTATGGCCCGCTCAAGCCGCATTGTCCAGTGGCGCGGCGGCCTGTGTTCAGCGCAATTTCATCTTGAAGCCGGCATGGCTGCGGGTGAAGCCGAGACGCTCGTAGAACCGGTGGGCGTCGGTCCGGGCGACGTTCGACATCAGTTGCACCAGCCGCGCGCCCCTGGCCTCCGCCTCGGCGATGGCATGGCGGATCATCGCCTGCCCGATGCCGCGTCCGCGCCTGTCGCTCAGGGTGTGGACCGCCTCGATGGTCAGGCTGGACGAGCCCCTGCCGGTCATCGTGGTGATCAGCGTGGTCTGGAAGGTGCCCACCACCTCGCCCTCCAGCACGGCGACATAGAGCGTGTCGCTTGGGCTCGCGGCGATGCGGTCGAAGGCAGCGAGGTAGAGCGGCAGGTCGGCCGGATCGGCGCTGTCGCCATGGCCGCCCAGCGAATCCTGAGCAAACATCGCTGCAATGGCCGCCACATCGCCGCGCTCGGCCGGACGGATTTCGACTTGGGTGGTCATGAGGTGCGCAACTCGACAGGAACGGGGCGACGCCGCGGCGTCCGCCGGTGGAATGGAAGGCCCTCTCCTAGCATGAAGCACAGAGCCAGTCGCGCCGTGGCGCAGGAAAAAATCATGCGCTGCGGGCGCAGGGGGATGTGCTGAGCCCGGCAATCTGCATGATGGCGACAGAGCGGAGAGGAGAGAAGTCCCATGAACCTGAGAACAACGATGGCGGCCCTGTGCTGCGTGGTATTTGCAACCCCGTCGGCCGTGGCCCAGGACGGGCCGATCGGCATCGCCTTCGCCGAAGCGCCCGAGCAATCCTCGGGCGTATGTACGGGACAGAACACCGACAAGACGCTTGCCTGCGCGCGGGCCAGATGCGTGGACGGCGGGGCGCTGGCTGAGGATTGCCTGAGGGTCAAATGGTGCTACCCGGCCGGCTGGTCGGCCGACCTGTTCGTTCAGCACCGCGAGGGCCTGCACTGGCACGAATATCTCTGCGGCTGGGACTCGAAGGAATCGGTCGAAGCCGCCGCCGCGGTTGCCTGCAATCGCGGGCTGCGTCCGTACATCATCGAATGCTCGACGGTGCGGTTCTGGGACAATCAGGGCCGCGAGATCGCCGCGGAGTGATCTTGGGTCCGGACTATCCGGCGAGCGGCTTGGACAGGATCAGCGCGGGGATGCCCGACTGGCCCTTGCCGCAATTGTCGGTGCGGCCGGTCTCTTCCATGCCGTGGGCCTTGTAGAAGGCGATCGCCGGCTCGTTGCCGGGATCGACTTCCAGGGTCAGGCTTTGCGCGCCGGGGAAGCAGGTCTCGATCTCGGCGAACAGATCGCGGCCGACCCCGAGCCCCTGGCATTCGGGCCGGACATAGAGCTGATGCAGCGAGACGATGTGGCTTTCGGGCGAATAGCTGGCGAAGGCCACGCCGCCGATCATCTTGCCGTCGTCGGCGACCAGGTACTCGCCGCCCGGCTTGTTGAGATCGGCAGTGACCGCTTCGTCCGAATGCCAGTCGGCGATGATCTCCTCGACCCGCGCCGCGCCGTAGAACGGCCCGTAGGTCGCCCGCCAGGTCTCGGCCAGCACATCGCGGATGGCGGCAAGATCACGGGCGGAGGCGGAGCGGACGAAGAACATCGGGCCCTACTCGTCCACGATGCCGAGCTTGGCCTTGACCAGCGCCTGAACCGCCGCCGGATTGGCCTTACCGCCGGTCGCCTTCATCACCTGGCCCACGAACCAGCCGGCAAGCGCCGGCTTGGCCTGGGCCTTGGCCACCTGGTCCGGATTGGCGGCGATCACCTCGTCGACGGCCTTCTCGATGGCGCCGGTGTCGGTGACCTGCTTCATGCCGCGGCTTTCGACCACCTCGGCCGGGTCGCCGCCCTCCTCCCAGATGATCTCGAACAGGTCCTTGGCGATCTTGCCGGAGATGGTGCCGTCCTTGATGAGGTCGATGACGCCGCCGAGCTGGGTGGGCGAAACCGGAGTCTCTTCAATGGTTTTGCCGGCCTTGTTCAAGGCGCCCAGGAGGTCGTTGATCACCCAGTTGGCGGCGGTCTTGCCGTCGCGGCCCCTTGCCAGTTCCTCGAAATAGTCGGCGATCGCCTTTTCCGAGACCAGGATCGAGGCGTCGTAGACGCTCAGGCCCATGTCGCGCACCAGCCGCGCCTTCTTGTCGTCGGGCAGTTCCGGCAGGTGCGCCTTCAGTTCCTCGACGAAGGCGTCGTCGAACTCGAGCGGCAGCAGGTCGGGGTCGGGGAAATAGCGGTAGTCATGCGCGTCTTCCTTCGAGCGCATCGAGCGGGTCTCGCCCTTGCCGGGATCGAACAGGCGGGTCTCCTGGTCGATCGTGCCGCCGTCCTCGATGAGGGCGATCTGGCGCCGCGCCTCGTAATCGATGGCCTGGCCGACGAAGCGGATCGAGTTGACGTTCTTGATCTCGCAGCGGGTGCCGAATTCGCCGCCGGGCTTGCGCACGGACACGTTGACGTCGGCGCGCATCGAGCCCTCGTCCATGTTGCCGTCGCAGGTGCCGAGATAGCGCAGGATCGACCTGAGCTTGGTGACATAGGCCTTGGCCTCGTCGGCCGAGCGCATGTCGGGCTTGGATACGATCTCCATCAGCGCCACGCCGGAGCGGTTCAGATCGACATAGGACATCGACGGATGCTGGTCGTGCATCGACTTGCCGGCATCCTGCTCGAGATGCAGCCGCTCGATGCCGATCTCGATGTCCTCGAACTGGCCCTGCCGGTCAGGGCCGACCGAGATGATGATCTCGCCCTCGCCGACGATCGGGTCCTTGTACTGGGAGATCTGGTAGCCCTGCGGCAGGTCGGGATAGAAATAGTTCTTGCGGTCGAATACCGAGCGCTTGTTGATCTGCGCCTTGAGACCGAGGCCGGTGCGCACGGCCTGGCGGACGCATTCCTCGTTGATCACCGGCAGCATGCCGGGCATCGCCGCGTCGACCAGGCTCACATTGGAATTGGCGTCCTTGCCGAAGCTGGTCGAGGCGCCCGAGAACAGCTTCGAATGGCTCGTCACCTGGGCATGCACTTCAAGCCCGATGATGACCTCCCAGTCGCCGGTTGCGCCGGGGATGAGCCGTTTGGGATCGGGGGTGCGGGTGTCGACAAGGGTCATGGGCAAGGTTTCGGCAATGAGGAACAAAAGGGGTTGTCCAGCTAATGGCGCTTGGCCGCTTCGAGGTCAAGACCTATCGGGTACCCGTGGCGAGAACAGGGCCCCGGAAGGATGCTGTTGCGGCAAGGCCAAGCCCCTTCGCACCGACGTCCGGGGCGGTCGCCCGCGTGCAAATTGTTTGATTGAGATCAATGCGGCTGTCCGGGCCCCGTGGGATTCTTTCACCGAAGCGAAGGAGGAGCGACCCATGAGCGTACTCGACATTTTCAACCGTCTGACCCAGCAGGCGGACCTGATGGACGCGATGATGAAGAAGCTCGGCGTCGCCGACGAAATGTGGAAACTGTCCGACCATGCCGGCGTGCTGCGCCGCGCGGCCAACCGCTGCCTGACGTGCGACCGGCCCGACGCCTGCCAGCACTGGCTGGCGAACGAAACCAATCCTGACGAAGCCCCGGGCTTCTGTCGCAACCATGACCTCTTCGAACGGGTGCTTGAGACCATGGAAAACGAAGCGCAACCCGTCATCTGATCTTTCAGCTCCCTCTAGGCAGAGATGTCTTTGCCCAACTTGCAACCCGGAGCGGCCCGCCGCCTCCGGGTCTTTTTTGTCTCCGTCGGGAGCCCGGTCACGGGCTGTAGAGCCCGTCCTCCTCGGGTCCCTGTTCCGCGCCCGGTTCGAACTCCTTGATCATCTCGACCTTGTCGATGTCCTCGTCCAGCGGCTCGGAATAGGTGACGAAGTAGGATTTGACGCGGTAGCCCAGGCGCTTGTAGAGCCGGATCGCGCCGGTGTTGCGGGCATGGGTGTCGAGCCGCGCGGCAGCATAGCCGCGCGCGCGGACCTGGGCTTCGATTTCACTGAGCAGCGCCGTGCCGACGCCCCTGCCCTGGAAATCCGGATGGACCCAGAGGTCGGTGATGAAGTCGTCGGCCTTCTCCGAGCAGCCCCAACCGGCCAGCACCCCGTCCCATTCGGCCACCAGGATGTCGGGCCAGCCGCGGGTGCAGAAATCATAATAGGCGTTGCGGGCGTTCTCGCGCAGCCGCCCCGCGTCCTCCCCCCAGACCCGGATGGCGACCTCCCAGGCCGCCAGTCCGATCCTTGCGAGATCCTGGGCTTCGGCGGAACTGGCAGGCCGGATAGCAAGCATGAATTCGGTCCCATGGCGGAAGGCTTGAGGACGCCGACCGGAATCTCGTGCAAAGTCTGTCACGCACGATAGCCCGGCCCGGCCCGTTTCAGCAATCACCCGGCCGGCAGACCGTTACGGAATGGTGATTTCCGCTCGTTCGGCCGCCGTTACACTTGCCTGGGCTTCCTTTTTCTGAGCATCGGAGTCGCCGCTCATGATGGCGACGGCAAGATACTCGCCCGGCGGCAGGGTGATCTGCAACTCTTCCCCATAGGCGCCTTCGATTGCCTCGCGGCGGCCCTGGATGTCGGCCTTGGCGGGCAGGATCTCGATCCGGTAGGCGCCGGGCGCCTTGACGTTGAGGACGCCGGCGTTGAGGTTGACCGTCACCGCGGTCATCTCGCCCTGGCTGACGCTGACCGGCTGCTCGGCCGTGGCGGCGCCGAGCCGGAGGCTCAGCACATAGTCGCCCGGCGGCAGCTTGAACCTGTTGCCCGGGCCATAGCCGCCCTCCACGCCCTCGCGCTTGCCGTCGAGCGACATCTTCCCCGAGAGCACATCGACCCGGTAGCCGCCATCTTCCACGGCCGGCCCGTTTTCGGCGTAGACCGCCTCGACGGCGAGAACGCCGATGCCCGCGACGATGCGCTTGTCGAGGCTCTCGCCGGCGGCGATGGCAAAGCTCTCCTCGGCCCGCGCCTGCCCGAGCCCGACCTTCACGGTGACGTCGCCCGCAGGCACCAGGAACCGGCCCTCGCCATAGCCGCCTTGCTGTTTGCCCGAGGCGGTGATGTCGAAGCGGCCGCTGTCATCGGTCTCCGCGCCTTCGTCGGGAACGACCGAGACCATCAGCCAGCCCGCATCAAGGACCAGTTCGCGCTCGATCAGCTCATCGTCCTTCGCTTCAACGATGGTTTCCGCCGACACCATGTCCCTGCTGACCCGCACCAGATAGCGCCCGGCAGGCACTTTCACGCGCCAGGCCAGGTCGTAGCCATAGTCCAGCGCCTCGGCGGCCGGCGCATCACCGGTCATGGGAAAGATCTCCCATTTGCCATCGGCTTCCAGCGCCGGGCCGCCCTCGCCGAGCACGGCGGTGAAGGCGAGGTTCTTCTCCAGCGCCGCGGGCTCAGGCTCCGGCGCGGGTTCGGGCTCCGGAGCGGGCTCGGCCGTCACGGTCTGCGTCAGCGCGCCGGCCAGTTCCTCGGCGTTGGCCGCCTGCAGATAGCGGCCGCCGGTGTTCTCGGCCAGGCACGCCACCTGCCTGCCTTCGTCCTCGGTCAGGCCGAAGCCGATGACATGGGCGGTAAATTCGACGCCCAGCTTCTCGAGTTCGCTCGCCAGCGCGCAGGGATCGGCGTTGCACGTCTCGATGCCGTCGGTGACGACGATGACCGTGGCCTTCTCCTCGGTGTAGCGCAGGCTTTCGGCCGCCAGCTTCACCGAATCGGCGAGCGGGGTCTTGCCCTTGGGGTTGAGCGACTTCACCGCCGTGGCGATGTCGACCCGGGTGCCGGCGCCCGGCACGACGATCTCCTCGATGTCGGAGCAGGCCCCCTTTTCCCGGTGACCATAGGCGATCAGCCCCAGGTCAAGCGTGTCGGGAAGGGTTGAGAGCACGTCGGACAGGGTGTCGCGGGCGATCTCGATCTTGGTGCGGCCATCGATCTGGCCCCACATCGAACCCGACGCATCCAGCACGATGATCGCCCGGTCGTTGGCCTGGGCGACGACCGGAAAAACTGCCGCGGCCGAGGCCGCAATACTCATGAGAAAAGCACCTATGCCTGCGGATCTTGCGAACATGAAACTCATCCTTTCATCTTCCACGCAACAGAAGTGTACCTGATCTTGCGCGGCGGAAAAGAGCGGCGGTAAATCGCGCCCGTCAGGGCAGCGTCCGGCGCAACCGGATCAGTGGAATGTCCCGTCCCAAGCCCTTGGAAAGGCGCGACACTTCGTGATCCGGGACAAAGCCAACGCGCTGGTAAAGCCGTATGGCGCCGGCGTTGCGCCGGTGGGTTTCGATCCAGGCTTCCGGGTGTCCTTCCCCCGCGATGTCCTTCAGGAAGCCTTGGAGCAGCGCGGTTCCCAAGCCCTTGCCCTGGAAATCGGCATGCACCCACATTTCGCTGATCTCGTTCCTGCCGCGGAAGCGCGCGCCCCAGCCGCCGGGAACGCCGCCGATCTCCGCGAGCATGATATCGGGCCAGAAATCGCGCGCTTCGGCGCCGTGCATGTCGCGCACCAGGTCGCGGTAGCCCGGATGATCCCAGGCGTCGGGCTCCAGTTCGCGGAAATTGGACCAGTAGGCGCTCTGCGAGATCGCGATGATGGCGGGAATGTCGCTTGGAGTGGCTGGGCGCAGGGTCGGCATCGCGTCGATCCGATCTTCGGGGATCCGGGGTCTGGCGCGCGGATGGGCGAAGGTCGTCTCGCGCGCAGGCCTCGATGTTCGCTTGAACGGGTCGGATCGGCAAGGGCCACGTGTTCGCCGCTCGGGCTCGAGTCCTGACGGCGGGACGCGCAGCGATGCAACACTCCCGGACTATCGGGACGGCGGCGGCTGCCCGCAATCTTGACCGGATGGCTGCACGCGCCTATCCAGATTCCATCCGCCGCTCCAGGGAGCCTTTATGTCTACCTCGTCCGAGTCCCGCTGAAGGGGTCTTGCGTCCCGCGTTACGAACGCCGCGCATGGCCCGACAAAAACACGATAGCCGCCGGTTCGCCGAGCCGGCAGATGTTTTTGTGCGCTCATCCGAGCGCTTTCTCCGGACTTCAGACAATGGACATTTCCCGCGCAGAACAGCGGATTCTGCACCTGCTCGCCCAAGGCGGCAGGATCGAACTCATCCGCGACGACACAAGGACGATCACCGCGATCAAGCTCATCACCCGCGAAGGCTGGCTGTTTGGCGGCCTCGATCTCGAAACCTTCCGCAAGCTCAAGCGCAAACGCGCGATCGGCTCGCGCCAGGGCCAGCCCTACCTGGTCACCAGGCGCGGGCTGGAACTGGTAAGGTCGCAACTCAACAACCGGTAGGCCTTGACCGGACTGCCTGCCAGACACGCGGGAACGGCGCTCGCCGCGCCGTTCCCGGATAGCCCGGCCTTACCCCGATGGCGCGTCAGCCCGGCGGCGTCAGCACGGCGCGGTTGCCGAAGCTGATGATCACCGTGCCGATCACCACCAGGACGACAGCGCCGCCCAGCGCCCACGGGTCGACCTCGGCGGTGGAAAACACCAGCGTGAGCACGGCCGCCGTGACCGGGCTCAGAGAGAGAAACCCGGTGACGCTGGCCGGGTTGAGCCGCTCGATGGCGTGAAACCAGGCGAGATAGCCGAGCCCAGAGGACACGCCGACGCCTGCGACCAGCGCCCAGGTGGATGTCGGCCACGCCGTCACCGGGTGCGACGGCGGCACCAGCAGCCAGAGCACCGCCAGCACCGGCAGCGACACCGCGAAGGCCCAGATGCTGACGGCAATGGAGCCGTAGCGGGCGACATGCGGCCGGTAGAGCACCGAGCAGAAGGCGATCGACACGGCGGCGCCGAGCGTGAGCGCCATGCCGGCGAAATCATCGAGGCTTGCGCGGCTCGCGAGTATGTCGGCGGCGACCAGCCAGAAGACCGCGGCAATGGTGACGATCCCGCCCAGGATCTCGAGGCGGTGATGCGCCCGCCCGCCGACGATCCGGTTGGCGATCAGGGTCACCACCGGCAGGCTCGCGAACACCAGCGCCACGCGCGCGCCCGAGGTGAGCAGCAGCGCCAGGTTCATCAGGCAGATCATCACCACGATCTGGCCGAGGCCGAGCAGCGCGATCGACAGCATGTCGGCCCGCCGCGGCAGCTTGACCGGCGCGGTGACGAAAAACGGCAGCAGCATCAGCGCCGCGCAACCATAGCGCAGGAAGCCGAGTGCGGCGACGCCGGTGTCGCCCACGGCGAGGCTGCTCGCGTAGATCGCCGCGCCGACCTGGACGCCCGTGAACAGGGCCGCGAGAATGCCGGTGTTCACAGCTTCAGGCTCCAGTACTGGCCGACGAGATCATGGCCGAAGCTGTGATGGGGCTCCTCGGACACGAGCTCGAACCCGGCGGAGACATAGATGGCGCGGGCGGCGTCGAGGCAGGAATTGGTCCATAGCACCAGCTCCCGGTAGCCTTTCGACCGGGCGAAGGCGATGGCTTCGCCGACCAGCCGTTTGCCCAGCCCCTGGCCGCGGACGCGCGCATCGACATAGAGCATGCGCAATTTGGCGATGCCTGGCTCGGCCTTGACGATGAAGACCGAACCCACCACCTCGCCCCCGCGCTCGGCGATCCTGGCCATTTCCTGATCCGGATCGAAATCCCGGATAAAGTCGGCGACGATGCCGGAGACCAAGCCCTCGAAGGTCCAGTCCCAGCCATATTCGCGGGCGTAGAGCTCGGCTTGCCGCGCGACCACGGTCCCCAGGTCTCCAGGCTTTGGATCGCGCAGAATGATCTCGGATGGCGCGGTCCTGCCGAGCATGGCTTCGATCCGGCCCATGGCAGCGACCAGGTCGTGCTGGTCGGCTTCCGTCAGGTCCCCGATCAGGCCGGCAATCTCTGCGCGGGACTTGTCCTCGAGCCCGGCGACGAGATCGCGGCCCCTGTCCGTCAGCTCGATCCGCAGCCGCTTGGCGTGTGCCGGATCGGCGGTGCGCGCGATCAGGCCGAGGGTTTCGAGCTGGGCCAGAAGGCGGCTGAGATAGCCGGGATTGAGCGACAGCGCCGCCGACAGGTCGGCGGCGGAGAGGTCGTCGGAATGGGCGAGATCATAGAGCAGGCGCACCTGGACCAGCGGCAGATCCGACGCCAGCAGGTCCTCGTTGAGCGCGCCGACCAGCCTGGTGTGAAAGCGGTTGAACTGGCGGATCGCGTCGATCCGCGCCAGAAGCCCAGGTTCGAAATCCGTCATGTCCCTCACCCCGACACATCTATGTTGCCAAAAGCAACATAGATGGCGGCGACAGGTCCGGCAAGGGGGATCCACGGGAGCGTTGAAAAGTACTGAGTGCGCCCCACACAGGCTTTCGCCAGCGTCTGCCGGCCATGCGGCGGGCGGCCCTACCCGGTAACGCGCAGAGCTCTCGAACGGGTGCGCTCGCAGGCCGACAACCGCTCAAACAGGCGGCTGCCCGCTGAGACGACGCCATCCGCCATCTATGAAATCTTGCGGCAGCCAGAGACCACCCGGCCGGTGATCCGCCCGGCCTTCAGATCCACGTAATCCGGCATTGCTTCCGGTAACTCTTTCCAACCGAGACTCTTGAGAACGGTCGCTTTGTCCAGCTTGACGACCCGGCCCGAGGACGTAAACGAAACCATGCCGTTCTTGCCATTCTTGATCATGCCGACATTTTTCATCCCGCAGAAAAATGTCGTGCCGTCCTTGTTCAGGTTCCAGCCAAGTTTGCCGGCCTTGTTCGTTGTGAGCTGGGATACCTTGTAGCCCTTCTTGATCAGGCTATCGCCGCTTTCTGCCCGGGCAGGAAACGACGAACCGGCAACAACCAGAAAACCAAGCGTAAATAATTGAAAATACTTTCTCATGGACCACCCCACCTGGCTGAAAATCGAGACAGCCGACCTTGGTTTCCATTTAAAGACGAGTCAAGGCAATTGCACACACGCCGCCCCCCAGGCCCGGGCTTGAACATGCGCAAGCCAAGGCGGGGGCAGCTACGCGCCATCGACGATCGTTTATCGGTGAATGAAACCGGGTTTTGTTACCACCAGCGCTTGGGCTCGAACCGGCCGGCCGCCTGTTCGATCACATGGGCGGTCTTGAACAGGGTTTCCTCTTCGAAGGGACGGCCGATCAGCTGCAGGCCGAGCGGCAGGCCCTTCGGGTCAAGGCCCGCGGGCACGGCGATGCCGGGAAGACCGGCCATGTTGACGGTCACGGTGAAGATGTCGTTGAGGTACATCTTCACCGGGTCGGAGGCCAGGTTCTCGTCGCCCACGGCGAAGGCCGAGGACGGGGTGGCGGGCGTGAGGATCGCGTCGACGCCGGCCTCGAAGGCCAGTTCGAAGTCGCGCTTGATCAGGGTGCGGACCTTCTGGGCGCGCAGGTAATAGGCGTCGTAATAGCCGGCCGAGAGCACATAGGTGCCGATCATGATGCGGCGCTTGACCTCCTGGCCGAAGCCCGCAGCCCGGGTCTTCTCGTACATGTCGGCGATGTCACGCCCGGGCACGCGCAGGCCGTAGCGGACGCCGTCGTAGCGGGCGAGGTTGGAC
>TARA_R110002020_G_scaffold8222_2_pt1 | contig 10731 bp, 25 predicted proteins | sample TARA_R110002020 | Tara Oceans TARA_R110002020 (sample SAMEA4396489) | marine metagenome | biome: Westerlies Biome; feature: [MES] marine water layer (ENVO:01000295) within the mesopelagic zone...; material: water (ENVO:00002006), including particulate matter (ENVO:01000060) such...
AACTGATAAAAAATTATACTATTACGCATAGTTAACCTAATTAGAAGTAAAATTTTTGTTAAATTATGGACAATGAAGCAGAAAAATTATTGATAAAATTAATGCTACGTGATAAGGAAATAATCACAGCATTACAGGTAGAATTACAACAGTTGAAGGAACTTCTTAACAAGTCAAAATCTAGTAAAAAATAGTGCTAGAAAATTTATCATACATAATAGCAATCGTAACAAGTATTGCAGGGGCCACCTGGTTTATTTCAAAAAAACTAACCTGTGCTGAAAGGAATAGTAACCTGGCAATGACCAAAATAGCAGAATTAGAACAACAGATGATAAATGAGACAAAATCAGCAGATAATCATCATAAGAGAATGTATGATAAAATTGATGAATTAAAGGATCTGTTAATAAAATAACTTGCATAAAAATGCGATGTTTATATTCGTACAAATATTTTAATAAAGTATGCCAAAATTCATGCCAAAAGCCCTTACTATTGGGCAAGAAGTTGAATGTCCTATCTGTGAGGATAACGGTGTAAAATGTACTGTTCATGTTGAAGAAAAAACATATCAGGGCAATACAAGACTAAGCTGGCGAAACCAAGATGGTTCAGGTCATATTGGAACGCCACCTGGTTTTGTTCACAAAACCGGGACACAACAACAAGGCAATAATGGAAATTCAGGACCAAACCCAATTCGTTCAGAAATTGAAGAATACAAGGTTTGGTTGAACAGAAGTGGAAACATTAAAACTTTTGCGGCTCACTACCATGCAGCACGTGAAATTTTTGAAGAATCATGCACTGATGTTCTAGCTGATAAAAGAGGAATGGTAGTTGGAAATATGTTAACTAACTATTTTTCAACACATCCAAATCCTTTTGAAAAATTTGGTTCTACATCAAGTCCTACTGAGACAAGGGGAAGTTTAACTGCAAAAACGATCTATTCATTCCAAGCAGCATCTAGTGTGGCATCTAGTAGGTTTACCACTTCTCAAAACCTTGCAGTTAAAGGACGAGTAGAAAACCAAGATCCATTATTGAAAATTGAGCAAGACTTAACCAATCTTGCCAATCCAATTTTTTCTGATATTTGTGTATTATGTTTTCTTGCAAAACTTCATCCTAACATATTAGAAAAAGAACTAACACAAATAAAATGGAAAGATAGAATTGATGGATTGTATCATAAAAATGGTTGTAAAAATAAAGGCAAAAAAACATTATACAAACTTGGTAAAGAATACATACAAAACTTGGGATCAAAGGCATGACTCTATGTGATGAATGTATGTTATACAATATGATAGATGGATATAGTCATGATGATTGCGAAGAAAACTGTCCTTGTTCTTGTCATAAAAAGGAGACAAAGGCATGACAGAATGTAGAAAGTGTTATTCATTAGTTAGTGATAAAGATTTAGACTTTGACCACAATATTTGTAAGAGTTGTATTGCTGATTGGATTGAGGAAATAGAGGCACAGGGATTATGAAATATTTTAGAAAAAAAGGCACTCAGAATCATCCACCTGATTACTTATATCCATTATTAGAAACAAAAGTTAAAAAAATTAAAGGTTCAAGAAAAAAAATAGGTAGAAAAAAATGAAAAAAATAATTGACAATTTTGGTGGTGGACATGTTGTTTGTGAAACTGCTGAGGAATGGAAGTCTATGAACCCTGATAGTCCTTTTCGCCCTGTTGCTAGTTGCATGATTTGCAATAGTTTAGATATTGAACATGACTTTTTTCATGAATCATACAAGTGCCAAAAATGTGGTAATGGTGGTGGGGGTGCTAATTTTTGGGAATGGATAGGGGATTGGAAATGAAGTTAAAATGTTCAAGTTGTATAAGTGCAAGATGTGATAAGCATTGTAGGTGTTCATGTCATAATGAAGAATTTAGAAAAATAAAATGAACCAAAAATGTCCTAGTTGCAACAGCGAAAATACAGGTATATTACACGATTCTGATAATTTGAATAGTCCAGTATTATTTTATTGTAATAATTGTGATATGGAAATTTCTGAATTTTGCCCTTTTTGTAATAAAACCATAGAGAATAAGCCCGGTAAAGTAAGACTAACAAGGAGCCCTTATTCCATCCTTTTTCTCTTTGACCACAAAATATCGAATACGAATGGGGAATAGTTTTTAACATACAACACTGCTTAAGATGTCAATGGCATACAGGATTAGACAAGCTAAAAAATCACATAAAGGAACAGGACCATAAAAATGAGTAAATGTTGTAATGTAGATTGGGGTAAAGAAGTCTTAAGATGCTTGCATTGTGGAAAAATAATTAAGGTAAAAATTCCCTTAAACACTAGCCGGGATCTTGAAATGAAGCAGTTTTTCGATGGCAAATAAAAATTATATTTCAGGCAGAAATTTTGAATACAGGACCAAGTATTTTTTAGAAAAATTGGGTTATTTTGTTATGAGGGCTCATGGCAGTAAAGGTCCATTTGATTTAGTATGTTTTCCACCATTTGTAAAGCCCGGATGGTTTCATGCACACCTGGCAATTCAGTGCAAAAAGAATGGTTATGTTCCACCATCTGAAAGAGAAAAATTAAGCAAGTTAAATAATAAATGGCAAGCATTAATCCTAATATCATATTCTGAACAAAAACCAACTTGCACAAAAAACTGTAAGGAAAACCACAGGCATAGGAAAAAAGGGGATCTAATCTTCACTGACCTTAACAACCACCTTATCACACATGAAGCATTAGATATTTGTAATTTCTTAAATAAAAAGTGAATTGTAATAATAATAATAAAGCTAGCTTATCGGTTAGCTTGTTAGCTAAGAGGAAAAAAGAATGACTGGAAAAGCTGTTGGATTTAGAGAGACTGAGGATGGAATTTATGAAAGATTTCAAGAAATTTTTCCTAGAAAAAAAAATATTAATGAATGGTTCACAACACAACTATCAAATTATATTGAAAAAAATAAAGTCAAAAAGGAATCATTAGAACCATATATTGAAAATCCTGAGTTTAAACAATTCCCGGATTTTAAGGCAGATAAAGAAAAAATAATATCTTTTTGTCAACACACTAATAATGAAACATTGAAAGAAATTGCTCATCAGGCATGGGTATGGAAAGTAATAGCAGAATGTTATGCACTTTATCCTAAATCTGAAAGACCTGATAAATATTTTGCAAACTTGATAGATATGGAAAGACGTGTAAATGGCTAGATGTAGATATTGTAAAATGGATTCACCTGATCTTTTTTGGAAGAATACAGAGTTGAATGAAAACCTACCAAAAAAACCAAAATTATTTGAAATAAAGAATAATGTTGAAATTCCACATGTTTGTAATTCAAAATTAACTATTGAAGCTAAAGTAGAAAAAAAAGTAAAATGCCCTAAATGTAATCCTTTAACAAGAAAAGATATGCCTGCATCTGAATTACAAAATCATGTTCAACGAGAGCATATTGATTGGGGTGATTACCAATGAAAGATGATAAAGATACTATCAGTGTTGGAATTACTGCAAGTGATTATAGTAGAAAAAAAGAAACTGTTCATAAAACTAAATTTCGCAAACAAGATAAAACAAAGAAGTGTAGAATTTGTAATAAATTAGTCACTAAGGAATTTTGGTATAATGGCGATCTTATAAAATTATGTAAATTACATTATAATGAATGGCAAAGATTTGCTCATAATATTGAAAAAGTTAATTGGACTGATGGTAATGGAAAACCTTTAAAATCAAAGTCGAGAAAGAATTAGTATGGCGTTTCATATTGGAATAAGCAGTTGTATTACTTGTATGAATATAGATTGCCTTAAACCATTATCTGATTTTGAATTAAAAAAACAAACTGAATATAGTATTAGATATTATTTTTGTATAAAATGTAGGGGGAAAGGAATACCAAAATACAAATTTGTTACTGTTAAATGTATTAGTTGTAATAACTTACTTAGAATTGCAAGTATGTGTTCATCATTTGTTTGTAGAGATTGTGCTGCAAAAAGAGTAAGGTCCAAAGAACTAGGAAAAAGCAACTTTGATGCTAAATACAAAAAAGTATTGAAAAAAGCATCTAAAGTTAAAAGACGTTATCAGTACAGGGTTATGGACACAATAAATTGACACGTTTGTTAAGTTTTATTATTAATTGGGCTAAACTTAGTAAAAGGAAATTAAGGTTATGAAATGTGGAAACTGTGATTTCACCTGTCCTGATACCAAAGAAGGATTAATTTTGTGGACAACTCATTTAATCCAATATGACGGACATAATGAAAAATGAATAATGCTACAAGCCATCTAGCCATCATTAAAGTAAATGATGAATATGGCACTCCCCTTTCTTTATTTTCTGATAAGGATCATACACCTAAGGAAGTTAGAAAATTTTTTAGAAAAGTAAGATTTGATTATTTTGCAAGTGAAAAAAATCATGTTGTCCAGGACTATTATACAATTAAAGATAATGCCTTCAATAAGGAATGGAAAAAGAGAGGATTTTGTAATTTTCCTTATTCACAGATTTACAAATGTATGGAAAAAGCTTGGAAAGAACATGAAAAATATGGAACAGAATTTTTAATTTTATGCTACTCTAAGACAGATACAGCATTTTGGCATGAATTTATTGAAGGTAAATGTGAGTATTATTTTCATAAGGGCAGAATAAAATTCTTAGATAAAGACGGCCAAGTATTATTAGACAAAAACGGTCACGAACAAAGTTCACCTTATCCTAGTGTATGGGTAATAATTAGGAAAAAAGAATGATTCCTATACCATGCCGCGAATGTGGAAAACCACTAAAACCCAACAGAAAGATTATACGTATATGTTCTGATTGTGAAGTATCACAATGAGAGTGAAAAAATCATTTATAACTAACGCCAACAAAAAAGCAACTGAAAACTTTGGCAATTCAAAAATAGAATCTATTGTTAAGGCACTCTCAGATTGTGGTTTTCATTGTAAGGTAGAACCAAAAATTCACAATGAGAAATTTTCTACTAAGAACAAGATCCGTAATCCTGATATTATAATTAGTTTTGATGATATGAAAGTAATCTTAGAATCAGATGGAAAAGTTCATGGAACATTAGAATTACCAACTCAACAAACAATAAACAGAAATATTGATTTTGAAAATACAAAGATGAATTATATTTTAATTAATCATGAACATATCCGGGAATTAAAAAAAATACTTGGGCTTGTTGCAAGTGATGATGATCTTGCTAATTTTATATCATCATATAGAGCATGTGAGGAATATTCCAAACATATTGCTAAAAAACAGATAATAAAATAGGTCATATTAATGACAAAAAGCCCAAAAATAACTAAGATGGGCGTGATATGGCTTAGTAGAGCTGATAAATTAATTCACTTTGACGTTGCTTTTAGAATTGAATATGACTATATTCATACTGTATTATCAGGTAATAGTATGGTAATTTCAGGTAGTGATACTGTAAAATGACTACATGTTGCAAAGGTGTTTGTGAAAGATTTAAGGCAAAAACCCCTGCTAACAAAGCAAGATATGCTGCCGGACAAAAATTTTGTTCAGTTTGTAAAGTGTTTTTCTTATTATTAGCAAATAGGTGTCCATGCTGTAAAACAAAATTAAGGACCAAAACAAGAACATCACCAAACAAAAAGGCCATAAGATATGAATAAAAAAAATGAAATAGATAAACTAGGCTTGAAATTAATCAAGTATTTAACAAAACATCAAATGACAGTAGAAGGTGCCATTAGAATTTTAGGCAGATCAATGTCTAGTAAAACTGTATTATTTGGTAGTGATTTTCATAATGGCAGTATTAATGCACTATGTAGTCCTAATCCTGAAAGAGAAGATGGTTTAGTAATTATACCTACATCACAACAAAAAGCATTATGGCAAATATTTGAAAAGATCCCGGATAAACTAACAAAAAAACCTGTATTATTTGTTGTAAATGGTGAACCAATAGATGGGGGAAATAGACGTTCAGGTGGAAGGGGAGCATGGACAACTCATTATGGGGATCAGATAACTGATTTTGCAAAATGTATTAAGATTATTCCTTATGACCACATGTTATTAACAAGAGGCTCACCTTATCATGTAGATATTGATGGAACTAACTTTGAGGAAATAACAGCAAATCAATTAAAAACTGATAATTATCGTGCTTTTGGTGGTTCAGGAAAAACTGATTATCAGGTTAATTTTGAAATAAATGGTAAGGTTTTCAATGCCACTCATCATGTTGGTTATAGCAGATGGTGGCAATATAGAACAACACCTTTAGCAGTAGAAATGGTAAAAATGCACTTTGATCATGCTAAAAGAAAATTTCATACTGATGTTATGGTTAGAAGTCATGTTCATTATTATGCAGAAGCAAGATTTTTGAATACTATGATTTTCTCAACGCCTGCATGGAAATTGCCAGATCCTTTCATGTATAAATCAGGCTTGCCAACAATGCCGGATATTGGAATGGTAGAATGTGTTATTGAAAGTAATGGCCATATTGATATTAACCCAATAGTTGAAGATGTTGATATAACCCCAATGGTGAAACACTATTGAAAATAAGACGAAATTATAAAACAAAAGATGTGAAAGTTAGAAGTATTGTGTGGTATTATGACTAAGAAAATAAAAATGGAAATACCTAATTGGGCAGTATTCAGTTCACAAAAAACCATAAAAGGTAAAGTCTTAGAATTAATAGAAAAATTACCTGTAAAATATGAATTTTATTGTGATTTAGTTCATAAGGAATTAATCAAAGACAAGGATTTTACAAATACAGATATTAGAAGAACTAGAGAATCACTACAATATTATCATGAAAAAGGAATTTTAGGGCATGACAATTCATATACATTAGTTAATGACCGAAAAGTTAAATTATATCACAGGAAATAAAATGAACAATCCAGCTAGAATGGATTTTATCCTAATGGCAGAAAATGGTGAAGATTATGGTGAATATTTTGATGATACTAATAGAATAGCAATTTATCTTAAACCCCATTCAGAATGTATTCCTAATCTTTTAGCCACAATATCACATGAGTTGTTTCATAAAATAATTACAGATACTGATGAAACAATAGATATTGAACAGGAACATAACCTGATAAAACGTATGATGTGGTTTGAACAGGACATTATCTAAATCTGCATACTGAGCATACTGTAAATACTAAAAACATACTTCCATTATACTATCGGGCTACCCAACCAAATTATGTCTCAAATATTTGTGAGTATTCACGAAAAACCGAGTATTGAATGTCCCCGATGTGAATCAGAAATGACACCTATTCAGGCATGTCATGAAAGATGCGATAATTGCGGTGCAGAACTATCATGCTCTGACTAAAGTGATCCTCTTATTTCACATTTTTTTATGTTTTTTGTGAGTGATAACTATACACAATTAAAAGAAGAACATGATAACTTAATCATAAATCTTAAACAATTATCAGAAAATGATTTTAGAACAAAAACAGATTTAGTTAAAAAATTAATAGAAACCTCACGTCCATTAGTTAAAAATGGACTAATCAAAGGTTTAAAACAAAATGATCTTGCTACTTATATCAATGCAATTTTAATAGAAAATGGTATAAAGTATGTTCGGAATGAACAATTTTATAACCTCTTTTCAGAAAACGAAAAATTAACTTATGGAACTAATATTAAATCTCATAATATGAGAAGTCACGAACATAAATTTGTAGGTGACGAATACGAAAAAATTTGTGAGTGTGGTGATATGATAAGACTTGGCAAACATTATACCTTATCACAATTACCATCTGAACCTGAACCTGATGAAACATTACATTATGAATTTGAATCTAATACATCTAAAAAGGAAAAGAAGCAAGTTGATCCTTATGATATACCTACGACTGAAATGTTAATTCGCCAGGCATATTTATGCAAGTCAATGGCTTCATTATTAGAAGAACAAATTAAAAAATATCAAAAATACCCAAAAATTAAACAAGTTATTGATGATATGTATGGCCTTAATAATTTTGAAACTGCAAAAAAAATTATTGAAGATACTAAATCAGCAGAAGCAAAAATGATTTTAGCTGATAAGCAACAGGATATTAGACAAAAGGTAGGGCAATTTGAAAAACTAATGGCGTATATTTTAGAAGAAACAACTTACAATACTGCAAAAGTGGCTAAGCTTATCAATATCACACCTAAGCATTTAACAAACAATGTCCAACCGGAAGTTAAAAAATTATTAGATGAATTTGACTGGTTTAAAGTTTTATCAGTAGAAATACCAAGCGATATGAAAAAAGGTGAATTATTTGCAATAGATATGGCAGATTGGTTTGATCACATGATGGTTAGAAAGGATTTACGACTAGAAATGATAGATCCATTTCTTAAAAGGAAGTATTCTTCATTTTGGTAATATGGACGCAGGAAAACTAAGATACCTAGCATTAGCATGTGGAACTGGCTTAGTTGCATTAGGCGGAACAATCGACAAGATTAACCCGGATATTTTTGCAGCAGCTATTATTGCAATTCTTGGAATTGCAAGTGCTGATATGATTAAACATAGAAACGAATAATCATAAACTGAATTTCTGATTCACACAGAATTTCTTCTTTTTTCTCTTTTCATACCTGAATATTCGTGAATATTTAATAATAGTTAATTTCTTATTTCCTGTATGAGTTCTAACGAAATGGATGCCGAATCCTATGTGGATGCTGGCTACCAATTCAAAGTGAATGAAGGAAATACCTACAATCAATATGACCTTCAATCTTTCAACATCTTTGATAACGGTCAAAATACAGGTGACCAAATCATAAGATACAACAACCAACATATCAAGACATTGAGACAATCATACAATGTTGTTCCACATGAGGAATTGCTAGGACTTGTAAAAGTTGTAGCAGATGAAATGGGTTTGGATAATATCCAAAGTTCAACTAAGGTAACAAATCCAAATGCACAAAAGTGGGGACATAAAGCAAAATTCGGCGATGCCACAATATCAAGGGATGGTAAATACATGGCAGCAAGTTTCATTTCTGATGAAGTGAAAATTGGTGATGTGGACAAAAACCATAACATCTTTGGTGGTGTTACTGTTTTAAGTAGCATTGATGGAACTAGCTCAATCCGGGTTATGCCACTAACGTTAAGAACGTTTTGCATGAATATTATGAATCATGTAATGGCAGAATTTGGAATGAAAGAAGGACTACTCGGTGAAGCACAACATCAACTTAACAAGTTGAAAAGAATGACCGGTGAACACTTCGATCATGGTAGGTCAATTAAAAACCTACAAGAAGGGGTTAATACTGCTGCTGCCAAAGCAAGATTTTATCATAGACAAAATCTTGACATGGATATAATAGCAGAATCCATCAAAATGGCACTTGAGCACTCTCAAAAAATGCTTGGTGAATATCAAAAATTGCAAGATTTGATGTTAGAGCAAAAAATGGCAATGGAATTAGTAGCAACTTTGCCTGCTGCTGCAATCAAATCAGCACAGTTTTTGCACGTTGAGAAAGATGAAGTTAAGATAGTAAATCCTAACATCACTTTGTACGAAGTAATGAATCACTTCACACAATACTTGACATACTATTCCAATAGTAAGTCAATGCGATCTGTATATCGCAAATATGGTGAAGTTGATAAAATCTTCTTTAATGAAGATAAAAGAACTGAGTTATTGAAACCTATTCAGGTCCAATAATTCTTCTCTTTTTCTTTTTTTTATCTTTTATAGTAATGACTATTTGTAAAATAACAGCAAACAGCAATAATGAATTAGAATTTTCAGAGGAAACTCAATCAGAATGGGCACACAAGTGGGATAAACAAGTAGTCTATTATTCCTTACAAAAAGATTCAGAAGATATTGAAGGTAGGACAGATGAATTAAAGGCAGTAAATATTGCTATGTCCACATGGAATTTTGAAATACCTGTTAAGTTAAAACGTGCTAAAAAAAATCAAGATCCTGATATTTACATTAATTTCGTTAAAAGTGAAAATGATAAACATCTAAAGCCAGGTGTTTTGGGTTATGCTTATTATCCAAAAACAAGCCATGCCGGGAAAATAGTATTCAATGAAGATTACTATTGGTCCTTAAACGGACGGCCAATAAACGCACATGAAGCATATCCACATCAATATCCTTTTGGAACCAGGACAACAATCAAGACTTGGAATATGATCCATGTTTTAATCCATGAAATAGGGCACAGTTTAGGGCTAAAACATGATGTTAATAATCCAGCATCAGTTATGTGGTGGCAATATAATGGTCAATTAAACTTAAACAGATATGACATTGAAAGAATTACTGACAAGTATGGTAAGCGTAGATGGAACCCAAGAAAATATAGAGCTGTCAAAAGATGGTTAAGTAGAAAAAAAAATGGCTTGTAGTTGTAGTTGTCATGAACATGGTGACGATATGTGTAAGAGTTGTATATTAGAACACATCAATAAACAGGCAGATTAAATTGTATTTTATATCTATAATCTATGCAACAGTTTGCTCACTGTTAATTTTTGGAATACTAGGAATGGCATTTGGTGATTATATGGACACTATGTCATTGTATCAAGCTGACAATCCAACAGTATGTATTATGTCCCCTGATCCACTTATTGAACCAACATTTTATCCG
>TARA_R110002020_G_scaffold14053_4_pt1 | contig 10730 bp, 6 predicted proteins | sample TARA_R110002020 | Tara Oceans TARA_R110002020 (sample SAMEA4396489) | marine metagenome | biome: Westerlies Biome; feature: [MES] marine water layer (ENVO:01000295) within the mesopelagic zone...; material: water (ENVO:00002006), including particulate matter (ENVO:01000060) such...
GAAAACCAGAAGACACTGGAATATCTCTAAACGCCAGGGCCGGAAGGATTGCCTCAGTTTTAAGAGATAAAATAAATACCGCTTTAGTGCAACACGGGAGTCCTGCAAACGGATTTACAGTAGGGACAGTCAGTACAACTACTCACGCAACTACTGGGCAGGTTGTAGAGGTTGAAGGTACACAGACTTTTGGAGACGGGGAATCTTCAGGAGACAACTACGGATACCCTGCTTTTGTTATTTCAAGAGCCAGTGATGTCCAGGAATTTAAAATAAGAGTTTCTGACAGTAAGTCTGGAACAGCACTTGGTGTTGCATACAAAGAAGTAGACTCTATTTCAGACCTTCCTAAGTCTGCTCCGAACAACTTTAAGATAAAAGTTAGAGGAGATGTTGCCGACAATGAAGACGATTATTATGTTAAGTTTGAGACTAACGATGGAGATACGGACTTCAGTGATGGAGGTTGGGTTGAGGATGTGGGCTTTGGAGAGCTTAATGCTTTAAAACCTGAAAAGATGCCCTACAAACTTGTTAATACGCTTCCAAACACCTTCACATTTGAGGCATGTACTTGGGCAACATTACAAGCTGGAGACAGTGATACAAACCCCTTCCCTACTTTTACAACTAAAACAATTTCAAACCTCTTCTTCTACAAAAACAGATTGGGCTTCCTTTCAGAAGGCAGCGTAATTATGTCAGAGGCAGGAGAGTACTTTAACTTCTTCAGGACAACTGTAAGAACCCTGCTGGACTCAGACCCTATTGACGTAAACGTAGCCAGTACCAAAGTAACCAAGCTAAAGTCAGCGGTAGGATTTCAAGAGAACCTTATACTGTTTGGAGAGCGTGGGCAGTTCGTGCTTCGGGGAGGAGACTTATTGACACCTAAGACTGTTTCAATAACACCTATTACAAACTACGAGACTGACACCAGCACTACACCTCTTGAGTTAGGTAGCTACATTTACTTCCCATTTACCAGGGGGAGCTTTTCAGGAGTGCGTGAGTTCACTGTAAACGCCAATACTGATACTTATGATTCAGTGGAGATTACAGCCCACGTACCTCAGTATGTTCCTTCAAACATAATGGATGTTGCAGGATCTACAGCGGAGAACTGCATATGTGTGGTTAGTCAAAACTCATCCACTGACTCAACCATTCAACAAAGTATGTATGTATATAAGTACTACTGGGAAGGTGGTCAGAAAGTTTTAGCAAGCTGGAGTAAGTTTACATTCCCCTTCTCTGTTATTGGCTTTGATTTTGTTGACAGTGATCTTTATATCGTTGCAACAAAGAATGGTAAGACGGAGCTTTTAAAGGTTCCTATGGAAGAAAAACTTATTGATGAAGGAGTATCCTTTAACACCTATCTGGACCTTCGGGAAAGTGCAAATGTATCCGGGACTTCTATAGCTCTCTCATACACCCCGGAAGCAACTGACACAGTTCAGGTATATACCAGAGAATCCGGAAGCACTAAGGCAGGAGCTTTGATACCATGTACTGTATCTGGAAGCACGGTTACGGTTGATGCATCACATGACACAACTCCGGTATGGGTAGGTATTAAGTACACCATGAGTTACACCTTTAGTGAGCAGATGTTTAAACAACGGGCTAACCAAAGGAGAAGTCCTTCAGGATACCAGAGACACTTCCTCAAGGGAGGAACACTCTTCTTTGATGATACAGCCTCGTTTAAAGTAGAGGTCACTCCAAAGGCCCGGCAGACTTATACAAACATTTTCACAAGTAATATTGTAGGATCTACCACCGTAGGAACGCTACCGATAGAGTCAGGATCATTTTCATTCCCAATCATGTCAGCAGCAAGGGACACTACAATTAAAATAGTAAACGATTCAGCATTGCCTGGTAACTTCCAGTCAGCAGAGTTTGAATCATTCATTCACTCAAGATCAAAGCGTGTTTGATAGATCACTAATAAAATATCCGACCCTTGAGATTGTTGATGCCCATCCGGACCATGCGGATTATTTAGCTCCCAGGTTAAGAGCCGGAGACAAGATGGAATGTATGTGCCTTGGGCAGAAACCGCTGGAAGCTCTCCAGATTGCCCTTGAGCATGATTTGGCTACCTTGACTATACTAAACAAGAAAGGGAAACCTATTGCAATGTTTGGGGTCGGAGAGGGAGATGACTTTCCCTACATATGGTTACTAGCGACCGATGAGTTATCAAAGAAATACAAGAAAGACTTTATAAAGTACTCCAAGATGTGGGTGAGTGAGTTATTGAAACTAACCGGAGGAGTTGCAGCAAACTTTGTATACAAATACAACAGGCCAGCAGTCCGTTGGCTTCGGTGGGTAGGAGCAGACTTTATAGGCGATATAGAATTCAACAAAGAACCCTTTTATAAATTTATACTAATTAACAACGAAGTAGAAGACATATGTGTACTCCCTTAATATCAGCAGCAGTGGGCGTTGCTCAAACCGCTTCATCTATTGCAGGACAGAAACAAGAGGCTCGAATGCAGGAGCAAGCTCAAAGAACAGCTTCTCAGCAGGAGAATCAAAGATACCTTGCTGAAGTAGCCGCAATGCGAACCCAGCAACAGCAGGAGATGATTGCCAGAGCGCAAAGGATTCAGGAAGCCAGTAGGAAAGCTATGGAAGCCAGAGCCACTGCCAGAGTTAGTGCAGGTGAGTCAGGTGTATCCGGGTTAAGTGTAAATGCTCTGCTGGGTGATCTTACACGTAAGGAAGCTGAATATACTTTCTCTGAGCAAAGACAAGCGGAGATGCTGGATGTTAGTAGGGATATTCAACTCAGTGAGGCAGGGATAGGATTTAACAGAAATATGTTACGCATTAACAAACCTATAGAGCAACCAGACTACCTTGGATCAGCCCTTGGTGGCATCCAGTCGGGGTTAAGTACTTACTCATCACTCAAATAAATTAATTTTATGGCACAGAAACCAAGAACTCAAGTAGACGTACCTTTTGGTAAAGCACCCCTACGCCCAACCGTTCAGGGAGCAGGAACCAACCAGGTGTTTGTAGCACCTCTTCCACGCTTAAACTCCTCACAAATACTTGCTAAGAATCTCGCTCAATTCAGTAATGTGCTTGGGCAGTTTAGTAACGTACAGAAGCAACGAGGCAGGGAAGCTGCAATGGGCCTTACTAATGACGAGGTAATAGCTCAACTTGATGGTAGTAACCCAAGAAGATTTAATCCCTTTGATAAGATAGGATTCCAGAAACAGTTCAGTGAGGATGTTTATACCAGAGGCTTTGATTTAAAGGTTAAACCACAACTCACTCAACTTGGAAATAATATTAAACAGATAGGTGTTGAAAGAATACCCGATGCTCTTGCGCTTGATAAAGTAATCGATGAAGGACTTGCCAAAATAAATGAAGAGGCAATAGAGGGTGTTGGTGATGATAAGTTTCAAGCTTATGCCCATAATGTTTTGTTCTCCAACGAAGCTTCAGCTTTTAGGGCGAAAACCCATGAGTCCTGGAACTTTGATAGACAGCAATATCGCAAGGACGCTTCGGCTGAAGGGGCTGGAAGAAGCCTTGTTGATACCGTAGAAGAAGTTACCGCTAAACCTCCCATACCTGAAGGTGGAATTGTTGTTTTAAAGAAACACAGGTCAACTGCTTATGGGAACGCAACTATAGATCCCACAACAGCAGAAGATCAAAGGAAAGCAGATGCAGGAACTCCTGGGTACGAAGGGTTTAGTCAGACAGTAGGCTCTTCGGGAAGAAAGCTTATCCCAGGATATAGCGTGGCTTCCAACTACTATCCTCAAGGAACCATCCTCGACATAGATGGCAAGAAGTATCGAGTAGATGATACAGGGGGTATGGCAGAAAACGTAGTGGACTTCTACGCTGGTGATGACCAGAAGATGTACAAAGCCTTTGCTAATAAAAAGATTAAATCAATAAAGGTTGTAGATCCCTCCGCTAAGTCACCTGAAAAAGTAAAGGGAGGCGTACAGGCTTGGGTAAGCAACATAGACGAACACCTCCAAAATTCAGGTCACCCCACTACAGGAGGACGGAAAGCTATTATACTCCAAACAGTTGAAGGAGTTGTAACAGACTACGCAGCCAGGGGAGACTTTATAAAGGCCAGAGAGATTGCAGATAGCCTTGAAGAAGCAACAGCAAACAACATAAAAATATTTAAGGGCAACAACTTTATTAGTTCTCTTTATGAGAAGATTGAAAAGATAGAAGGAAAGACGGCCGTGGATAACGTCAAGGTTATAGAGGATAAAGCTGATAATGATTGGTTGAAATGGAACTCAAGGCTTAATGACGTTAAAAATATAAGCGTAAGCCAGGAAGTCATACCTATTGATAGAGCCGAGGATTTTGAGGATACATACGAAACTGAAACTATTGCAATTAAGGAAGAACTAATAGAATTAAAAGAGGGAGCAAAAGAAACCGGAGACGCTACTGGTGAGCTTGTTTATGATAAGTTAATTGAAAAGGTTCAACAGGAGCAACTTAAACATGGGGCTTTGATTGAAACATTTTCCAGAACTTACCTTGCGTCCGATGCGCTTGAGAAATATGAAATAGAAACTTTAAGTTTAGAAGGTATACAGAATAAAATATTTAGTTCAAAAGCTCTTGAAGGTAAGCTTTGGATGAAGGTTGAAGATTCAACTGATTTAGAACTCAAGGAAGTGCCAGTTCTGATTAATCAGGAAATTCAAGAAGATATTGAAGAGATGGCTTTAGAGGTTCAAACCGAATGGAATCAAAAAAACAGGAGCGAACTCAGAACTTTAAAATCTTTAAATTTATATAAGACAGATGGGCAACTCCAAGATGAAGTTAATAAGATAATCGATAAAAACTCTAAAGCAGCCCAAGCGTCCATACAGCAAACTATCCAGGGGTATATTGAAGAAGCAGAAAAATCCGCTCCAGTTTTGAATGTACCTAAGAGGACTCCTTTCCAGCAACAATTGGGAGCGCAATTGCAAGAAGGAGAAAGTCCTTCAAAAGCTAAAAAGTTTGCTTTAGCTGCCACGTTGGAAGGTAAAGACACCTTTAACGCTAAAGACGGAGATATAATACTAGATGTAGACTCAGTGTTTGGTTGGGGAGATGCAACTTTTGGTAACTTTGAAATAGAAGACTACGACAAGTATAATAGTTTATTTAAAAAGACAAAAGAAACAGGAGTATTTAAAGACAATCCTTCAAGCGTTTCCGAATTCTTTGAGAACAGAAAAATAATTTTAAAGGAAAGTGATTTCTTTAAACCTTTAATAAGCGCAATAAATAGATTTAACTATAAAAGGCCCAGTATAAATGAGCTTGGTGCAGGGGGTTTATATTATACTCCTAATATAAAACCTTCAGAAAGCGAAGTAATACAAGCAAAGGTATCTATTAAAAGTTACTTAAAAACCGTAGGCATACCTGAAGAAGATGCTAAAAAAGGCGAATTCTTAGGTTATCCAACAAGCTCTATTGTACAGCTAAATTGGCGTACAATGCCTATACTCACTTTAAGCACCCTAAATTCAAAGAAGGGAATTAAGGGCATACTGAAAGCTAATGGGTTAGACAAGAAATACATTATAAGAGATATAACTGGGGCTGAATTTCCACAAAAGCCAGTTACGGAGGAAGAATTTATCAAAGCACAACGAGCAATTATTGAAGCACAAACTAAATAAATATGTCATTACAAGCATTAAGAAACTTCTCACAAAACCTTGGGTTAGGCCGACTAAAGCCAACACCTGAAGAACTAGCAGCGTCCGTTCCTGGTGGAACAGCCCGATCAGCAGTTAGAGATGACCCTGAAGTTTTCACGGATAAAGAAAAAGAATTGTTAGACGCTGGAGAGGCATTACCAATAACTCCCTCAACAACTCAACCAAAGGAAACAGAAGAAGAGGATGGCCCAGGCTTTTGGAGTGAAATATTTTGGGGAATCCCACGAGGTCTTAGAGACGCTGCTCAAGGTGTATTAAGTCTTGGAGACGCAGCAGTGGAAGGACTTGGAGGAAACTTAATGCCCGATAAATGGCACGAAGGTGATTGGTATTTAGGGAAACCTACAACAACAGCAGGAAGCCTCAGTTCAGGAATTATTCAGTTTACTACAGGATTTGTACCAGCGTTCAAACTGGCGAGCATGGCAGGGAAAGCCAGTAAAACTGCTAAAAAGGCAGGAAAATTAAAAGCAGTACATAAGGGTAAGAAGACAATGCAAGAGGCCAAGGAAGAGATACGTGCGCTTAGAGCTAAGAAACCTTCAAACCTTAAAAAAGGAATTGCAGCAGGAGCCGTTGCTGACTTCTCTGTATTCAAACCGGACCAGGCAAGACTTGCTGATCTTTTAAGTGAACACGCTGGGCTAGATGATCCTTTTACTAACTTCCTTAAATATGAAGGTAACGAGGATGACCCTGAGTATATTGGAAGATTAAAGAACGTAGCAGAAGGTCTAGTAATTGAAGGCGTTGTAGGAGGAGCCATAGGAATTGCCATACTTGGTTTAAAGAAATTAAGAAACCCGGATGGAGTAGTCAAAGGATTATCAGAAGCGGAAGCAAACGCAATTGAGGAAGTACAGAATCCTTGGACATCCGCATCGAGATCTAAAACAAAAGACCCGAAAGCTGACGGAGTAAATGTTGATGATGTTCCAAGCTCTGGAGGAATAATAGGAACAAAAGAAAGCGACTACATCACAAAAGCAAGAGAACTTGAAATACCTCTAATAGATAAAGACGGAACTATAAAATCCCCTGGAAGACTTAAACTTGAAGTTGATAAAGCTTTAAAAGACAAAGCTATTGATATTGCAGATGAAAACGTAAAAGAATTTGAAGAGGCTGTAATCTCCAGCGTTCCTAAAGGAAGAGGTGGAGACATTTCACTTGAGTCCAGTACTATACAGAATTTAATAGATGGAACTACCGACACTTCTTCTCTATGGAATGTAATAAGGACAGTAACTCGAAACATCCAATCAAATCACTCAGTCATAACAAAGTTTGATAAAAAGAAACAGGAAGACATCTTTAACTTTGTTAACGAGAATCAGGAAGCTTACGGGAACTTAGATGATGTAATTAAAAACTCTTCGGATAAAGAGCTTATTGAATCCGCAAATGAAGAGCTTATTAAGAGTGTTGTTATCTACAAGTTTATGCGCCAGGCAGCAGAAGACACTGTAAGGCTGGCACGTAAGCACGTAGATGATCCTAGTAATCGAAAGGACTTCTTAGATTTCATTGATATGTTTGCTAAGTACGGAGAGTTATCACGCATCAACTCACTCAGAGGAAGTATTGCTTCAGGTGCTTTAATGCAGAGGAAGTTTTTAAAGCAGGGAGTAGGGGGAATAGACAACACTCCTATAAGACCTTTAAAGGCTTCGTTAGCGGATGATGAATATATAAAAGCTTTCGCTGAAAGGTTAGGCACTGCTGACAGTGTTAAACTTGCAAAGCGTCTGGACATGATTGCTAACTTTGATGAGTTTCAAGAGTTGATGAGCCTAGGAAAGATATCTGAGGTGACTCAACAAACTCTGGGAAGAAAACTTATGAACGTCTCCAAGGAGGTTTATATAAATTCTCTGTTAGGCAACCCAGCAACTCAAGTTGTAAACACGGGAGGAAGTTTAATTACTAATATACTTTCAACAATGGAAAGAACTTTAGGATCACTAATGAGAGGTAACCTTGATTTAGCCAAAAGTACTTTAAGGCATCAGTATAGTTGGTCCACTCTTGGCAGAGCCTTTAGAGCATTGGGAACATCCTTTACGAAAGATAGTAGTGTACTCGTACCTGGAAAGGCCCAGTTTATTGAACAAAAAAACTATAAGAGGGCAATTGCGATGGACAGTAAAAGCACGGTAGGAACAGCAGTAAACTTCATGGGAGCATTAGTTAACTTACCTTCGAGAGCTTTGGTTTCTGTTGATGAGTTCTTCAAGCAGTTAGCATACACCGGGTACGTTAAAGGAGAGCTTGCTGTTAAATATCTTGATGAATACAAAGCAGCCGTTAGTACAGCAGATACAAAGGCACTTAAAAGTCTTGGCGTTAATTTTGACCCCGAAAGATTAGGAAGCGGAGAATTTGGTAAGTGGTTAAACGGGAAAGTAGAGAGAGACTTTAACAAGCACGTAACAAGTGATGGAGCGTTCTATAGTGAAAAGAACCGCTATATAGCAGCGCAAAAGCATCTCACAAAGACTGGTAAATTGTTTGGAGAAGGAAGAGAAGAAGCACTGGATAAATATCTGAGAGAAAATCCCCCGGATGAAGCTGCATCTAATCTAGCTAACAGCGCACAGAAGATGGCTAATGAGCTTACCTTTACAAATGATGTAAGCCCTTGGCTTCGTCAATTTGAAAACGTAATGAGAACTGCCCCTATGGGATTGGGATTTGCTTCAACTCTGTTAATACCCTTCTTCAGAACACCCATAAACATTTTGACGTTTGCAATTGATAGATCTCCGATTGGAGCGGTACTTAATCTTACAAGAAGAACTAAAAAGAAATACAGAGATGCCCTTAAAAAGGGAACGGAAACTGATAGATCCCAGGCAATCGGAAAGTTAGCTACAGGTGTAACAGTAGGTTATATGTGGCAACAGCTTATTGATAATACTGGAGATACAGTAACAGGAGGTGGACCCCAGAATAAACAGGAAAGGGATGCCCTTAGAGCTACAGGATGGCAACCTTATTCCTTTAAAGTTGGAGACACTTATCACAGCTACCAGAGACTTGATCCTATAGCAACCTTGATAGGGGTAGCTGCGGATTGGAGGGATTACGTGCAGTATGATAAAGATCCAGACGAAGGGATAGGAGCTAACATCGCTTTAATATTTGCAGAAAACCTTACGGATAAAACATTCCTACAGGGTGTTAACAACGCTGTTAATCTGATAGAAGACCCAGAGTATTATGGGCCTAAACTCCTTAGAGACATTGCAGGAGGATTTGTTCCTAACGCAATTAATCACTTTAAAAACACTGATACAGAAATAATAGTTAAAGAGACAAGAACTCTTGCTGATGCAATATTTAAAAGGTTACCTGGGTTTGAAGATAAAGTAGCACCAAAGCGTACAGTTCTTGGAGACGTAGTATATAGAGAGAATCCTTGGGGAACTACAGCCCTTAACCCTATCTATAAATCTACAGACAAGAAAGACGTAGTGGCAAACGCAATGGCTAAAACCCAGCACGGCTTTTCGATGCCCGGTAAAAAGTTTTATGGCATACCTGAAATAGATCTTACAGAGATACCTGTAGACGGGAAGCACGATGCTTACGATAGGTATATGGAGCTTTCAGGGACACTTAAACTTGGGGGTAAAACTTTGAAACAAAGGATTAAATCTCTTGTACAATCCAAGGGATACCAAAGACTCCCAGATGAAACTGAATATGATGAAACAGGGCTGACGGGACCAAGGGTTAAGCGTATCAACAAGATAATAAATACTTACAGGTCCAGAGCCAGATACGAGCTTCTTAAAGAACTCCCTCAACTTAAAGAACTATTTGATGGGGCTATGGCTGCACGGAGGGAGATTAGATCATCAGTAACGCAATAAACAACTCAACAACTCAATCACATAAATAACAATCAATCACAATGGCAAATTCATATATTGAATATTCAACGGCTGGTACAGGCACGAATGGTCTTGGACAAACCACTTTTAGTTATAGTGGCATCGAAGCTCTAAACGATGAGGACATAAAAGTATTTGGTCAAAAGGCAGATGGATCAAAAGACGTACTGACAGTATCTTCCAGAAACACTTCAGCAAAGACTGTAACTTTATCCGCAACACCTACGGCTGGCTATTATACCGCAAAGGTACGCGTGTATCGTTCAACGACTTCAAACGCACTGGTAGACTTTGTAGACGGAGCTAGGCTAACTGAAAGTGACCTGGACACGGCTTATAAACAAGGACTGTTTGTTGCCCAAGAAGTTGCAGAAAATGCTTCTGGTGATGGAGCCTCTGGAGTGGCTGGACTTACCGACAACAACCTTGCAGAATCCTTTTATAAAGAGGGAACTTTTACAGTGACAGCTGCTCCTAATACGTCTGGAACTATAACTCTTAATAGTAGTAACAACACGTTAAGTTACACTAAGATTGGTAATAGAGTGTTTGTTTCTGGTTCGTTACTTGTGAGTTCAGTAAGTAGTCCCGTAGGAGCTATAATCCTTACAACACTTCCATACAATGCAGCAGATCTTTCAGATACCGCAGGAAACTCTATAGCTGTAGTAAACATTCAAGCACCTTCTTCTGGTAACATAGGAGAATATTCTGCTTGGGTAACAGAGACGGCAAACAATAAGATTGCTATATATGGGTCTGAATCAGGAGCGCAGCCAGACAGTACATCCGCAAATAAGTTGCAAACAAACTCGCAGATCTACATAAGCCTTAACTACGTCACTGCATCTTAATCTCTGATATGAATAGCCATTTCACGACACCCACAGTGGGGATCTTAGGACTTATAGCAAACTTAACTTTACACGACATAAACGAGATGTTAGCGGCCCTTGTTGGCCTTGCCACGCTTATTTACATGATCATAAAGATAACTAAGGAAATACGTAAAAAGAAAGGATAACTATATGAGTGACAACAACATAAAAGGAATGGAGAAGATGCACGTTTTGCAGGATCTCCT
>TARA_R110002020_G_scaffold67482_1_pt1 | contig 10721 bp, 13 predicted proteins | sample TARA_R110002020 | Tara Oceans TARA_R110002020 (sample SAMEA4396489) | marine metagenome | biome: Westerlies Biome; feature: [MES] marine water layer (ENVO:01000295) within the mesopelagic zone...; material: water (ENVO:00002006), including particulate matter (ENVO:01000060) such...
AACTTGAAACTCAGGTGTCGCATAAGCAGCCCACATAGTAGTGTCGCCTGCCGTGTGGCCTACGGTGAGGCCTTTGCCATCGGCGATGGTCGTGTCCACCCCAATATCGACGCCTCCACCTCCGGTCAGTTTCACCATCTGCGCGCCGCGTGCGTAGAGGTAAGTGTCACCAGCTGATCCATCGAGCCACAAGTGGGCCTCAGAATTGCCGCCTCTATTCGTCGCCACCAGGATGTCACCCGATGCCGTGATGTTGGAGACAATGGTGGAGTTTGCTGCGACCGCTGGCGTGACCGGGGTTCCAATGGTGACGCCTGTGAGAGCTGTGTTCGCGTTGAGGACCGTGGTCCGATTGACGATGGCTCCGTCGTTACCTGACCCAATTCCCAGGATTAGATTGTCAGTGATAGAGACAGCCCCGAAAGTAGGCGTCGTGTCCCACGCGGACGTACCGGATCCTGTTCCTACAAGAACCGCCGTGGCCGTCGGGGTAGACGCCCCGGTCCCTATCTTGGTTTCTGTAGCTATAATAGCCCCGCCAAGCGTACCGTGTAATGCAGAGTGTACATTATCACTGGTGGTACCGGCGAGGTTTATAGACGCTAATGTCCCTACAACCGGGGCCTTGCCGACGGTATCTAGGGATGCGGGGTAATTTGTTGCTCCAACTGCCATACTTTATTTTACCACATTTCAATAAATGCCGTCAATCTACCCGGCATTGGAAAATCCAACAATTGCTTGGGTGGCGTCAGCGAAGTCGGCGGGTTCGGCCCTACAGTAATAATTAGGTCCGCGTATCGCGGTAGCCGGGTAATTATCGTTTACGGTCAACTTCACCGTCTTCTTCACCCTCTTCATGTGGGTGATAGCCTGTTCGATCTGAGACTCCGTGGACGTTTCAACGTGTCGGTCGCTTTTAGGAAAAACGTCCGTCCAGTGTATTATTGATCTTGGCATTATTCCTTCTTTACAGACTGCAAAGTCATACGACTCTGAGAGACAGTCTTGCCCTTCATGGCCAAACGTATCTTTTCAACATAATAGAGTTTTTGGCTTATTCCATATATAGAGTTAGTAACTTCTAAAGTTTGCCCTATTTTGAAAGTATCGTACTCCGTATCGCAGATAATAACGTCTTTGGGTCCATTCCGGTTAAGGAACTCGTCCGCCACGTCCTGCAGGGAGTCCACGTTATCTACGTTGCCCATACCTATAGACTTCTTGTACATTCGACCGTCCAGCACAATTTGGTCCTCGTCCTCAGCGAACCCAATGACGGCGGAAAGGTACTTGCCCTTGATTTGCCACCCGTTAGTGGCCCTGGCAAGTGGGGCGGTATTAAAAATCACGTGGCCAGAGAGAATGTTAATGAGGACCGTAATACCGGCTACCCCGTTAGTGTCTGCCCCCTCCAGACCAACCGTGTCTTCCGCCCATGATGGGGAACCCTCACTACCGGTGTTGTGGTATATCTGTATGCGGTCCTCACCATCAGGGGCAAAATATATAGCGTGTTTGTCGTCTACTCCAAGCTTGAAGAACGTTTGTGAACCGTCCCCCGGGTAAGTGTCGGTAACGTCCGCAGAGGCCCTCTTGGTACCCTTTATCTCTACAGCGTTGTACATACCCATTTCCAATACACGCTGCGAGTTCTGCATGGGGAAAGTGAGAGAGTCGTCCGGGGCGTCGGACAGAGAAGCGGAGGCGGACGTTCTAGACAACTTCCTGTAGAAAAGCTTCTTAAAAGGGTCTACCCCCCACGTGGCCACGGTCATGTCCGCAAGTTGGTCCAGCATCGCCCGTACGGAAGAATTCTGGAACGTTATGCCAGATATAGCAGTCCGTATTACTTCTACGTCGTCCGTCACGTTGAATTCTGTTAACTCGGCTGCGGTAAACCCCGCGGCTATGACGGCCTTATCCGTGACGTTTGTGTACCTGGCACTAAACGAGGATTTGTCTAATATTATTTTCCAGTCCTGCGCTATGACGTGAAGTTCTCGGCCCAGGCCCACAGGTATGGTAGTAACCCGAAACACTATACCGCCGAAGTACCTCACGGTGTCATCGTCGGACTTCTCTAGTATTACGTCCTTTCCACGCTGCACCTGTGTGACACTATTATCGGGGTCGTGTATGATAAACTGCATTGTGTCGATAGCAGCGCCATCAACTTGGTTAACAGCCCACGTCCTCTCCCCAAGCTTGGAAGTGAGGTTGGTGCCGTCCACTATTAATTTTACTGTTAGTGCCATAGTTGCTACCTAAAGGAACGAACTCGGATGCGGACCAACCCCCTCAGGGTAAAGGGGTCCAGATAGACTGGAACATACCGAGTTCGTTCCTTTAAATAACAACTCTAAGCACCTAATCATTGTATGGGTGTCCACCCACAGCCAGCATTTCATCGTCTAAGGTATTGAACAACCATTTGTTCAGCGGTTGGCCTTCCGCGTTTAATTCTACTTCGCCAAACACATGAACTTCGCGATCACCTGCACCTCCCCCTATTGTCGGCATCGGGATGTCTGGAGTCCATATGTCAAATCCACCGAATCCGGGGATGCCAGGAATTTTGTCTAGTATCCATTCTATTGAATCCATTATGAATTGTAGAGTGGCCTCTAGTGGTCCGAGAATGGGCGTAACTATGGTATTGAATCCACTCTCTATTGCGCCCCACAAATTCCCAAAGAAACCACTGATTTGGTTTATAATCGCGCCTATATCCGGTAACCAAGCCGTAAAGAGGTCTTTTATCGGGTTAAGAATACTGTCGGTCACCGCGTCTTTTACGTGTGGGAATAGTTTGTTAAACATTGTTGCTATAGGTAGGAAGTAGTCTTCCCACATCTGCTTGTGCATTTCGACGAATATGCCCACTACGTCGTCCACCAGTTCTTCTAACATCCTAAAAAGGTTTATGTGGAAGGTCGCCCAACCTTCCAGGATACCAATAATACTATCGGCAACCATGCCCTGTAATGTGCCTTCTCCTTTACCAAAAAATATACGGGCACCGTTCTTAAGGTCTTCCCACAAGTCTTTAGCCATCTGCTCGGTGTCGGCACTAAATATGCCCTCGACCGGGTCAAAGGAGAACAAGTCCTTAATCACTTTAAGCGCGAGGGTGGCGCTGTCAGTTATGAATTCAAGTGAACTAAGTATCCCGTTCAACACTATGATAACCGGGAGGAGCACACCGGCAGCAAGGTTACCAATAGGACCAAAGATACCAATAAAGTGTTGCCCAACCTCTTCTATCTCGGCTTGTAACCTCTCCAGAAAGGTCAGGGGAGTGTTGGCCATAATATCCGACCTCCTCTGCATAAGCTCCATAAGCTCATTGAGTGGCTTCAGTTTGCCAGTTACCGCATCTACCGCCTGCTCACCGAGGACTTCGGACGCGATAATCAAGAACGACGCGTCATCACCGGTCATAGCTTTAGTGAACGCTGAAGCATACGCAGCGTAACCCACTATACCCATTCTATCAAACTGCTCGGCCTGGAACATTCCCTGAGCCAAAACGTCCTGAGACGCCGGGTCTGTTTCCAAATTTGCGAACGCCTGCATCCCCTTAACGTCTTCCATAAGTATCATGGCCTCTGACCTGCCCATGGTACGTTCAAGCTTGGAGAATATTGCTTCTTGGTCCGCGGCGGTGATGTTCATCATCTTCATCGTAATTTCCGCAGCGCGTTGGGCCTTCTCCATCTCCAGCCAAGGCCTGGAAGTAAGCACGACACCGGCGGAACCTATAATGGCCACAAGGGCACCAACCCCCGCAGTCAGGGCGAGTGTGGGTCCCAACAGTCGGAGTAGTATGCCCCCAAGCCCCAAGAAGCTACGGCCCATGCCCCCGACGTTTTCGCTCACTTTACCAAAGGCGGCACCGGTACGCTCTCGGGCGGTTACAATAATACCGGCTTCGGCTATGCTACTGCCGAACCCGGAACGAGCCGAACGTTGGCCAGCGCCACCGCCAGTGGTCATTTGCCTCTCCTGCTTTTATCGGCTTCTCGGTGTCTTTGTTCCGCCATCATTACACCCAGGATCTCATTAATGAACTCTGCTGGCTGAGACTGGTAGGTCCAGTAGTCCCAATTCATTTCTCTACAGATCTGTACCCTTATAACGCTCATGGGTACTCCGGCGTCGGTCAGCCCCTCAAGTTGGTTGAAGTATTCCAACTCGTCGGTCGGCTGGCCTACGTGGTAGGGTTTAGTTCATCTATTATATCCACTATCTGGTTGGCCCACTCTGGTAGGAGCAGATTTATGTTTTCTTCGTTGACTTCTATCTTAAAGGACCACCCTACTATGGCAATATACAGAAGCGCCGTCTGCGACTGCTTCATTGTCGCTTTAACAACGTCCTCCGGGTGTTTCTTTGCGTACTCCCGCCTCTGCTGTTTTGACATCGCCTGTAATTCAGGCTTGTTCAGCTGCTCTACGGTAATAAGCGCGTTGGATAGCGCGTCTTGGTCCCCGGCGGATAACCTGGACTTTACCTCTACCCACTCCCCGGTATCCTTCCCCTCAGTGTCTAGGAGACTGATACGCTCAACGGACGATGGGTCCCGGAAAAATCTGCTGAGGTTCGCGTCTGTCTGCACCATGATGGTCCTCCTGTTTTTATCCCCCTAGGGCGGGGGCGTACCCTGATTTATGCCGGGGAGTACCCCGGGGGCGTGAGCCGCCCGATCATTTTTTGGTCTTTGATTTTGCCTTTACAGCGACGTCGCTACGGTGGCCGTTGGCACATATGAGGAGAATAGAGTCCTCGTCAACCATGGAACGTGTACCGCAGTTCTCTACCTGGCAGTTTGCCCAAAAGTTGACTTTGCCAGCGTCGGAAGTTATCTTTTCTATTGTGAACTCAGTGGCCATTGGTCCCCCTAGGTGGTTGCAGTAGCGTTTGCTCGGTCGTTGACGAGGTTCATTTCGAACTCGTTTGCACCGACCGGTATAGAACGAAGAGTGAACCGGATGATTGTCTGACCATCTCTGGTCTCAAATATCCGGGGGTTGCCAACGTACTTACCGATTATCTGTACTAACAAAGACCTCTCGGCGGTACCAATACCGTCCGTTACTCCGGTGAAAGTAAGTCTTGCGACTTTGGTAGTTGCAGCAGCCCAAGCGTCGTACTCGGCAATAGCGGTTGTCCCGACGGCGTATTCAACGTCCAGTTCAAAGTGGCGGCGGTTCTCGATCACACCACTAAAATCGCTGTCCCCGGCGTAACGTACGGGTACTAGGCCCGACGGCATGCGTAGGTTGAAGGAGCGAAGTGTACCCGACTTGACCGTGGTAGAGTCCCACGCCGTGTGTAGTCCAAACACACACTGTGACATCTTAATTTCTTCCACGGTGGAGGGGTTTACCGGCGTGGTCTGGGTACCCTTGGCTGGGAAGTGACCAAACAAGTTAGCCCGGAGTCGGACGGCTTCCCCGGCTACACCGGAGAGTTCCAAGTCTCGCACGTACATGGTCTCGGCGTCCCACATCTGGGTCTCGTCCCCGACTTCGAACGAATAGAACTTCTGGGCGGAGGCCGCGGTGTGGACGGTGGAGAAGTCCCACTTTTTCCCGTCTGTGTCTACGGTTGCTGGGGTTATGCCGCCTTCCAAGGTCATTAGCAGCCAGTGGTGAAGCTGTTGGTAGACAGCGTCGCCCTCAAACGTCATCTCGCACCCTTGGGCTATGTCAATGACTCGGTGGGCATCGGCCAACGACCCGCGGTCGTCCATCGGGGTTACGCGCTCTATGGTGGGAGTAAGCGTGCCCGTACCAAGTACGCGCTCGGTGGAGTTAACGTGGGTGCCAATGGTAGACGCCTGCGCAAACTGTATATTCCTGAGTGCTTCGATAGCCATTTATGTCTCCATATCCGCTAGGACTGTTCCTTCGTCAAAAGATCGCTGCATTCTGTCTACTGACAAGACTCTTACGTTCCGGCCTATCTTCATAGCAGCGTTCTTGAATTCTGGCCTAGACTGTTGTATGACCCTATCTATGAATAGGTTAGGCTCCGTGCCCTTACGTTGTATACTTTGTGCTAAGGAGAACGCAGCGCGGCTGGACTCTTTGGCAGTTAGTCCCCATTTCATCATAACCCACGGTCTGAAAAGCTTCCAAGGTGGCATACCCCCGCCCGGACGCCTGCCCACCCCCACAACCCCCCGGTAACGGAAGCTGTCCGTCGGCCTTCGGTTCCCGTCGTTTTCCGTCTCGATACCGAATTGCGAGCTGTAACTATCGGACAATTCCGTGGATGCGTCCTGCACTATTTCTAGAACGTGAACGTCCCCGCGGGTGGAGGGTGCGTCCTCCCCGTAACGAGTACGACTTCCGGGTACCATAGTGTACCTGGGCCTTATCTGGGTAGACAGGTTTTTAGTTACACCCTTAGGGGTCTCCTGCATCAACCTGTCCGCCAAGACCATCCCCAACGCCCGCATTTCTCTACGTATTGTTTCGTTTGTCTGTCGTTCGGGAAGGCCTATGGCGGCCTTACCTATGGCTTCAAAGGGTGCACCAAAGAAAGTTATGTCAAACGGCAAGTCAGTTTTGCTACTTGCTGCGTATACTGCCCTTGGTATGTTTGGAAAGACCATTGTTTCACCCACCCCCATGATATCATGGATGGCGTAATTGTGTCAACTACTCCGCTGATGCAACTGTTACGTATTCTTGGAAAGTGCTCCGAAAGTTTTGCCACCACAGGTTGCGTCCAGCGCTCGGACTTCCGTAGTCCGGTTCGTCCGCGGCCTCAACAAAGAAATCATGCACCCCCGCGTGGGAGTTAAGAGTGGGGTAGGCGTCTAGATGAGTTATCAACGAATCCCGGGCGGTACGTATGGCGTCGATGGTCTCGTCCAAAGTGTTTTCAAAAGCGTGAAATAGCGTGAAATCCAGAGACCAATGGGTCCTTACCCTACCACCAACGGCTACCCTCTCCCGGCTTAGTATGGAACCCGGTCGGGATATCACCCACTGCCTAGATACATGGGGGTCTCTCAGTATGGTGTACTTTCCCGCAGACGTGTTTGTGGCGTCGAAATCAGACAGCAGACGCACCACCACATGGAATTGCGCTTCAACGGCCTCGTACGTCATTCATCAACCCTCGCCGGTAGTCCCACGTTGGGGTTGTCCCACATAGACCGGGTAAACGTGGCCTTCTTGGTCTTGCCGTCGTCGTCAAACTCGGCACCGACCTTGAAGTCGTTGAGAGTGGACTCTGCCATGGCCTCTTGGTGAAGGGTCTTGTTGTCTATCATGGCTATGGCGCGCATGAGTTGGTTGCGGAAGTGGCGACGCCGTTCGGTAGGAGCAAGTGAGTCTTCGGGACCGCCGTAGGAGATATCCGGGTAGGTAGCCAGTACCTCGGCTGCGGCACCGTATGAATTAGCCGCGCGCAGGTACCGGAAAGTGAATGGGTCGTCCCCAACCGTGACCGGGACTGTGTAGCCCGAGTTGGTCAGGTGCATGTTCAACTCGTCGGCAACGAGGTCTATTATCTGTTCGACCTGAGACAGGGTTGGCTGTGTACCCGACGCAAACGTCCGTGAAGCAACTACCTCCGAAGCAAATATCTCTACTTGCGCGACGGTCCCATAAGAGTTGCTGTCAACTGCCACTAGCCGTACCTCTCGACCAACAGTTTGATGATGATGTCTTCGCCAGCGGCCTCGTTAGTGAACGCGGCTGGCGAGGTAAGTACACCATAGATGTCCTTGGCTGCTCCAGTGACGTACGCAAACGGTATATTGGACGCCGCCGTCTGGGGTACTGCCTGTGTAACCGCTGCGGCACCGGCAACGTCAACTGCTAAGGCGGGGAAGGTAATCTTGCCCAAGAAAGCCGCGCGGTCTGCCCAAAGAACTTGGTCGGACACCACATTGTCGTTCAGGTTGCACGTCGGGGCGGCGTTATAAAGAAATAAATCCAGGGCGACCACTAGAGCGGTTGTTTCCGCTACAAGTACGGCCTTTACTATTTTACCCATACCCCCGGGCTGTAGGGACGCCCCGGAGAACGTCCATACCGTCCCCGCGGACGTACTTTCGGAGAGTACATCGTCATCGCCGTAGTTACCGGCTGCGACGAGCGACTTGGTGGCGGAAATCTCCGCGCCATCCACTATCTGGAGCGATCGTTGTGTGGGCGTTACCACGTGGTCCTCCTAAAAAATGACCCCGCCCCGGAGTGTGAAGGGCGGGGCCATGTTTCGATGTTTTTACCGGACAAGCCCGGGTGCTAGTCTACGACCGGATCGCGGACCACATGGCTATCTGTTTCACCGTGGCCTGCTTGATTGCTGCCCCATTGGACTCCAGGTAGAACACCGGCATTATTTCTTCATCCGCGTCTAGGGCGGCGGCAATAGTGCCGACCTCCACGTAGTCAATGAACGCAGTCATAACCCCGGCGGCGCTTATCTGTACTGCCCACTTGGTGTAGGTGGCAGCTGCGGGCATCGTCTGGGAGATGTCCACGCCGGTTGCGGTTGTGGCTATGGTAGCCGCTGCGTTTGACTTGTTGTGAGGCAGGAAGATCCCGTCAGCGTCAGTAAGACCGGAGTCCATGAACATGCCAGCGAGATCGTCCTGAACCAGAGTAAGGGTAGTTCCGGAACCGGTTACTGCGGGGTCGAGCGCGTCGGCCACAGCACCTAGGAATCCACAGAATACCGCGCGTGCGGTAATTGCCGAGACGTTGGAGAATTCGACCTCGATCATGTGTGGGCCGTTTGTGTCCGGCTGGAAGATCGGTGTGGTATCCCCCATACTAAGGGCGATTACGTGGGCTGTCTCGTTCGTGGTGAGGATAGTAGCCACGTTGCCGATTTCGGCCACGGCGGCTACGGTAAGACCGGAGTCGTTAGTGTCGGCACCCTGTCCAAAGACCCGGATACCGGAGTTAAGAACCACCTCAGCGTCAGTACCAGCTACCGCAGCAACGTCGTTAACGTCTCGGAAGTCAGAGTGTACGCACCTGATCCCGTTCTGTTCGTAGGACGTGGGTTGCCAGTACGGGGAGGCCTTGGTACCACGGTTGACGTACTCGACGTCGTTGGTGGTGTCGTACAGGTGAGCACCCGGCTGGGCAAAGTCCCTGAACGTACCCGCTGTAGTCCCGGACAGGGGAGCGCCAGCGTTGGTCATGAAATAGTCGGTCCGGACGTTTCCGAACTGATGTAGGCCCTCTGATCGGGCTACTTGTGCTGTGGTCATTTACTTACCCTCAGTCGACGAACTAATCGCTTAGTCGGGTTGTTACCTATTGAGAGGTTTATTTCCCGTTAGGTCAGGGACGAAGTGTCCCATGGTTAGCATCGCTTCAAGGCGGGGATGATTGCCGTTTATCGCAATCGTATCCCCACGCTTGTATTGCGTACCGTTCCACGTTAGTTGAGCGGTAGCAACCCTGAACATCAAATCTGCGCCCGACGGACGGTCCATTTGAGCGATGTCATTGAGGACACTAGAAAATCTTTCATTCCTAGCGTCCTCGACGATTTTTGGTCCTGTCATTCTCTTCCCTGACTAGCTATTACGCTATGCAGTTGTTGATGAAGTAGCCGAGCAAGTCCGACGTCTTTTTGTTGTCGAATGCGTGCTTGGCCTGTTGGACGTCCCGGTCCCTAGCCCCGTCCCGACGTCGTCGGATCGAAGTAGTGAGACCGTCGCCGGTACCCTCAATGTTGTTCCAGACGAAAGTGTAACCTGCCGTCATGGAGTTGAGAGAGGGTGTCGGGGTGACGTACATCAGGAGAGCTTTCTTTCCCCAAATATACGCACCTGTCCACCAGTCCGTGCCGTCGTGACCGGTGAATGCGAAAGTGCCGTCATCGGAAGCTGTGTTCTGGATTGCTCCACCAACAACTACCTTAGGTACCTTCAACATCCGTCGAACGTCATCGACTTCCAGGATTCCTTCACTGGTGTACTTTGACTTCTCTAGGAAAAGCGGGTGCTCTACGAGGATGTCCGCCACTTCCTGTCCAATTAGAAGGACGTTCGGCACCATGCCTGATTCCTTCTGAATGGTCTGTTTTGCGGTCCTAATGTCGGTGATCGGGTTGGATGCACCGAAGTCAGACCACTGTACGTCCGTGCCTGTTGCAAGGTCAACGTCCGTCTTCCAGACCCCGGTGGTGAAAATCTCCGACTGGAGTTTCAGTTCCCGGTTGAGGTGGAACTGACCGGCGATGGTCTCTGCCACGCGTCGGTCAAGGTCAATACCCGGGTCAGAGTTAGCACGAACCTCGTCCTCAACGGCACCTGCCAAGTGGTAGATGTCGCAGAAGTAAGACTGCGTACTGACTGAACGCCTGATTTCCGGGTATTCAGTCCCCGGTGCCCGGAGTTCCACCTGATTCTTGAAGTTCCCCGAACGGTCCCAGACGAAGTATTTATCCGACTGCTTCTGGACCGGGACCAGAGGGAAAATCTGATCTGCGATGTAACTCCCCTCGGAGGGCTTAAACTCCATCGAGATGTTCGACAGAGGGGCGTCTACGTGGACGTCCGCTACGCTTGGAATCGCCATTTGCTTTCTCCGTCCCCCTTAAGGGTTACTAGGGCGTGATTAGGAAACAGGGTTTCCAAGAACTGGGTTGGTGCAGTTAAACTCAATTTCAGCGACCGCTGAGGCGGCAGCACCGATAGTGCAGAGACCAATGCCGTACTTAGTGGTGTCGGTGAG
>TARA_R110002020_G_scaffold66512_2_pt1 | contig 10720 bp, 5 predicted proteins | sample TARA_R110002020 | Tara Oceans TARA_R110002020 (sample SAMEA4396489) | marine metagenome | biome: Westerlies Biome; feature: [MES] marine water layer (ENVO:01000295) within the mesopelagic zone...; material: water (ENVO:00002006), including particulate matter (ENVO:01000060) such...
TGCTGCCCCTAAACCAAATACAGTTGGTACAAATATTTTGGCCCCAAGGGCAGGCATAACTGCACTAGCACCAATGGCCACAATAACAGTAGAAGCATTTTCACTAAGAGTTCTCGCTACCATTTGACCTTTATCTCCATATTTAATAGCCTCATCATACGTTAAAGCTTTTTGATAATATCGTTGAACACCTTCTCTTTGGTTACTCAATCTCTCAATAGCTGAATCACTCCCAAATGCTGCTGGTATTTTTACAAATAGATTTTCCCAACCATTATTCCACACCTCAAGATTCACTCTTGAATCAATTAATTCTTTGCCAGCGATATCATATAGAAGTGTAGAATGTTGATGTAGTTTAGCCCATTGAGCCTGTTGATGATTAAGCTCTACAAAAGAATTCTTATAGTTTTCAAATTCTAATTTTTGATTTTGCAAAATAGCATCTATTCTTTTGTTGAATATTTTTTCAATCTCTTTATTTCCACCTTTGCTTTTTTTCTCAAAACCATCTTTATCTTTTGCAAATTGACCTCTAATAATTTCATGATCATTTGCTAAAGTTTTCCATTCATTTAATAATACCTCGTGGTTATCAAGATATGGCTGTATAGCTGCTTCATATGCTTCCTGTGATGCCCAACGTCGATTCTGAAGGTTCTCAACCATTTTTTTAATAGATAGTAATTTGTTTTCATAATCACCTTCTTTCATTTGCTTTTCTATGTTACTGAGTTCTTCATTGTAACCATCTAACTTAGTGTTTAGCATTTCTAATTCTTTAGGGTTAAAGTAATTAGACCCATCAAATATAATTGATATGTTTTCTCCTTCCCCAATAACCTTCCAGTTTAAGCCCATTGACGCTGCTTCCTCGAGAAGATTAGTTTGTGTTAATTCTAACTCATTTAATGTAACTTTAAAATCAGCGCTTATCCCATTTGCTACTGTTTTAAAAACTTGAGCTTCTTTTTTTATATTATTTTTACCCTTTTCAGTATCTTGATCATATGAGATTCTTTCTTCTTTTAAAAATGACTGTATAAGATGCCTATCCTTGTGATCCCCAAGCTTAGTCTCGTTATATGTCTGCACACTAGAGTTTGCTATTGATTCTTTTCTATTGGGAATTTCCTTTTGAAGTCTAACCTCCCAATTCATTAGGTTTTCAGATTCAGCTTCAAGACCCATGTCAAAACCCGTGTCTCCACTAAGAGTATAAACACCCTCGTCTTCATCTGTTTTTTCTGGTGCAAAAATTGATTTTTCCATATCACTACCAGTTCTTTGCACATCAGATTCAGCTAGTTGCTCTTCCATGTATTTGTAGAACACATCTACATCGTTTTCAATAAGTGGTAATACTTCAGATATTACTATACCATCTTCACCTCCTCTATGCTCTGTAAAAACATCTCTCATAGTAGTTTTAAAATTATCTTCACCACTATTAAAAAGATTAATTAATTCAAACCAATTATCTTTTCCTGTTTTTTCATGCTCAATTTTTCCTTCTAAGAAATCTTTTACAATTGGATCTTGTAAATCAGCATCTTTCTTTAAGCCAAGTTCACTTAGTTTTTTATTGCTTTTTAGATAACTTAAAATAGCACTAACCCCATTGTCACTAACCTCAAGTTCATCATCTATTTCAAAGTCATTAATGTCATCTACAGTGTAATCAACGAAACCACCATTAGTTTCTAATAACCCATTTAAAACATCTTCATTATTGATTTCAAGAAGTATATTTTCTCTCACCTTTAAGGTTTCCTCTTTCCATTCAAGAAGTAAACTATTTCCATGTTCTACCATTCTAGCTACTTCACCTTTTTGCAATGTTTGAAATAAATAGTTCTGTATCTCACTTGGATTTCCTTTAAATATCTCGTGACCTGGTAATCCATCTACTGGATGTAATCCTGTTAAAACATAATCTCCTCCAGCATGGATGTTTTCAGCTCCTCTCTGCTCACTAAATCCACCTTCTGCTTGAATAGTATAACCGCCAGTTGAAATCACTTCATTGATATTAGCTAAATCCTGTCTATTATAATTTCTTATATTATGACCTTCTGCACCGCCTAATAATGACCAAAGTTTAGGTGTTGTCATTCTCCAGTCATCACCATATGCTTCGTAGAACTTGTTTATTTGATCTAGTTTAACAAGTTCCCTAATTCTACATGATTCTCGATCCTTTTCCAACTCACCTTTACAAGGATTTAAATCCACATTGTACTGAGAACCATCTGGTAATGTAAATTCAATAGCATTTTGAAAAGCAAGAGTTCCAACTGGGGTAACGTTTAGCCCAGTGAATCCAGCTTCTTTAGATAGGAGTATATCTACTATTTGACTATCATCTACATTGCCACCTATAAGTGTTTTAAAGTTTTTTACAGTTGGGTCATCTTCCCAAGATAAATTTTGAATTTTAAATTGTTCTTTATCTACAATCTCATTTGTTTGAGTATCAAACGCTAAATCTTTATTTTCTTTTAGTTTTTTATGAATAGAAATATCTTTTTCAGCATCTCCAGTATATACTAAATTATCTTCATCATATTCTCTCAACGCATCTTGCGCATCTATAGTTTTAGGAAGTTCATATTTTCCTAATTCTTCGGGTGGTGAAAAGGTTGGATCAAGATGTGTCCCTTTTATAAAATCTTTATAGAAGTCGTCCTCAATAATTGTTTGATTAGAATTAAATTGATCTGCGTACTGCTGAACTTTCGCATTAATTATATCATCTTGTCTATCAACTTCACTCGCACGATTCATATTATCAGCAGTAGTGTTTATTCTTGGAATAGAACCATACGTCCAATCGCCATCAAGCCATTGTTGATAAGAGTCGTCATCTGTTTCTTTATTAGCTAAGTCTTTTAAGTATTCAGATTTTTGCACAGGAGATTGCTCCGGCTCCTCTGGTTTTAGCGACGGACCGATTAGTGGTACTTTAGATGATAAATTTGTTAAAAGTGGAGTTGGAGGCAGATCTGCCCCGCTTCTGTCGACATCCAGTGTGTTCTCAACTGGTTGATCTTTTTTAGGAATACTTTCCGATATCCCAAACGCGTCTGTAAATTTTTCAATTACTAGAGTGGGGGATATATTTTCTGCTCTACATTTATCTAAGAATTCAGCTTCTTTTTCAAATGGAACTTGTTTAATTTTTTCTACACCATCTTTGGTGTACTTATATGTTTTCATACTGTTTCGTTAGTTACCCGTGTTTATATATACATGCATTAAAGCTCTTCACCTTGATAGATAGAACCGCTTGAAGGTCTTGACGCTTGTCCAGCATCGTAGTTTTGTTTTAGATAGTTTGTAAAATAATGAGAAAGATAATTATCTAGCATTGTAGTATCAGCTATTATCGCGTTTACTATAATCTCAGCATCAACTATAGATATCTGACTATCATCACCATCTAGATTTTGATCAAGTGATTCGATTTTACCCTCTTCAAGATTAAAGTCTGCTAAAAGCCCAACATCACCATATGACTGAGTCTGAACAGCTTGTAGTAGGTTTTTGTAAAAACTTTTTTGATCACCAATCATATCATCATGTATTAATGATCTTTTATTTGTTTTTGGATCAGCAATAACTTTATTTATTTGTTGCAAACCAGTGGTGTAATTAAAATCTTGATTTTGACCAGCCAACACAGCGTTACCTAAAGCACTAGAACTAAGTCCCATGTCCATAATTGCCTTTTTAGTATCTGTATCTATTTTTTGTTCGTTATAAAGATCTTCTAATTCAGCAAAATTAAAATGTACCTTATCTATGTTCGGATTAATATCAGCGGCGTCTATTTCACTTTGTAGATTTTTTATTGATATAGCTAATTGTTCTTCTTTGGCAATATCACGACTCTGTGGTTCTTGTTCACTCAATGAATTTAATTCAATTTCAAGTAACTGCAAATTTTCTTTTCTTTCTATTTGAATTTTTGGATTATGTAACACGTGACCATATTCTCCATCATCACTTTTTACAATTCTATTTGTTCCATTCGTTATAGTTAAAAAATCCCTAGTTTGAAACTGATATTCTCCTTTTCCAAGTAAAAAATCTTCACTGAATGCTTCATAATCGTTTCCAACTTTAAACTGAAAGTCTTTTAAATTATTTATTTCTTCAGTTTTCTTATTTAAGTCATTTAATAATATAGCTTTTTGTTCATTATCTGCCTCAGAAAAAAGTACAGAATTATCCATTAATTCACTTGTTAATTCAGAGTAATCATCTACAGCTAAGTGTTCATTGGAATTTATTATTTGAGTTTGAGAGTGTTTCCATTGGGACATTAATTTTTTTTCCTCAATTAATTTCTTTTTCTCTTCTATTTGCCTCTGTTTTTCTTGTTCTTTTTTCTTATGCTTCACAAACCCACCGAATGCGGTCATAAACCTATCTGTAGATTTTCTCATATTCTTCGTATCTTCTGCGGAAAAAGATTGTATTTTTCCACCCGAGATAGCATCTCTTGCTCCTTTTATTAAAATTTGATCTGCACCCATATTATTTATTTTTTTATCCTGTCATCGTATTTAATAGACCGGTTCCTAAATCTGTAACGCTACTAAATAAATTAGCGGTAGCACTTTGTTGTTGTTGTTGCCATGCCAACCTCTCATCTCTATATCCCGCTGTTTCTTGCTGCGACATACCTAATAGCGTAGCGTACTTATCTCTTTCCATCGTTCTTGATTTCTCAACCCCTTGTCTCTCTAAAGTATCTAATCTAGACGCTTCTGTTCTTTCTTTCATTTGATTAGCTTGCTCTTGTTGTCCTATTGAAACAGCGGATTTTTGAGCAGCTAATTGACCTTGTTGTGCTAAAGATTGAGCCAAGGCGGCTACACCACCACCACCAGCTGCACCCTTTAGACTATCTAAAATATTAGCTTGACTTTGTTGAAATTGTTGAGATTCAAATTGAGCTTGAGCTTGATTAACTGTTAGATCTTCAAACTTATTCTCCATGTTTAAATATGGATTACTAGTATCTAAGCTAGAGTAAATACCTTTTAATCTAGTCATTTCTCTTCTAGCCTTTTCTTCTTTTGCTTCAGCAGCTAATTTTTCTCTTTTAGCATCTCTTCTCTGCTGCGCACTTGCAAAAATATTACCAATCGCCCCAATTCCACCTAGTACTAATCCTAGTCCTAACATATTATTATAGTTTTAAATTATTATTACTAATATATAGTTACATTTCTTGCTCATTATTTACTACTTTCTACAACCTCACAAGATGTTGCATATAATTCCGCTCTTTCATAAGAATTATTTTTAAACTTAACCTCACCGTAATAACCAGCTAAAGAAGACATGTTATATTTATTGTCTTTTGAGAAAAATATAAAACTTCCACTTGGAGGTGTTATTAATTCATCACCTTCTTGAACATTTATTACAGTTCCAACTATTACTCCAGGAGCAATATTAGTGTCATCAATGACATATAATGTATCGGTTGTGTAAAATTGACTTAAATAATCATTTGTCTGTATACTAGATACCGTACCTAAAAGTGCCCAGTCATCAGGAATTGCACTTCCAAATCCTAAATCATCATTAGCCACTTGACCAACAGTGAATTCAGTAGAATTACTTGTGTTTGCACCAATTGTAGTTGTTACAACATAATATACAGAATCTCCAATATCTATTGAAGAATTTAAATTACCATTAAAACCTAAAGTTATCATATTCTATGCGCTTACTGTTAATACTTTATCTAAATCTAATTTTAAATCCACATCTTCCGTTCCGAACTTTCTAATCCACCCTCTAAAAAGAAGATGACAGGTGTCGTTGGTTACTGAAGCAGTACTTAGTGTATATTTAGCCCCTTGACTAACGATATGTGTTCCACCATTTGTACTAAACACGGAGTTAGTCCAATCAGATCCTCCATTTGATTGTGCTGCACTGGAGGTACCGGTTTCATCATGTGCTACAAAACTATTAAATATTGGGTGTCTAATGGTGTTAAATCCATCGCTAGCTGCTACAAGTTTATATTTTAAACTAAAAGGAACAAGTCTATTTCTATTGGCAATGCCTGTGAGATAGTGATAATGCTCGGCCCCAGCGCTCAAACTAGTATCAACATCATTCAATTGTGTTATGGTAAATGTTGTACCAGCAGTAAATAATTGGAATCTAACTAATGTTTTAACATATTGATTTAATCTATACGTTGGGTCAACTGTTGGTATTTTATTGCTAAATGTAGACGTTAAATCTGGTATAACATCTATACTATATGATCTTTTTCTAGTAAAATAAACCCAACTATTATCAGCTATTGTTACAGGAGTCTTTACAACAACCCGTTTATTAGTTGTATCAATAGATTGAATGGTAATTCTACTTAAACCACTACTCTCATATCCTAAACTATTTGCAGAACCTCCTATTTTGAAACTATCTCCAACCGCAAGATCTTCTACATCGTCTAAATTAATAGTAGAAGAAGCACTTACAGCACCATTAACACGCTTGTGGAAAACTGATTGTGGAAATCTTTGATTAAATTTAAACATACCGGTTGAATCTAAGGTTTCCTTTATTACATTCATTGTTTTACCGTAATTATATGTGACGGTAGAATTAGCATTACTAGTACTTAGTATTGATGTATCATTATGTTTATTAATTGTTCCTGTTGCATCTAAAAAGTTTTCATTTATAGCAATACCAAAGGTCGCACTAGGTGTTCCTATCACCTTAATTGGTCTAAATGCTCCACCCTCTGGAATAGTAGTTGGACCGAAACTAATATGATGTATAGTTGGAGTTCTAACGGTAACCGGTCTACTGTTATATTTTAATTCAGCAAATAATCCACTCGGGCGAGTTGTTGCTTCTTTACTTTGATATATAACACTAAAGGTATAGGCGGTAATATTTCTATTTGTTCTATCTGAGTTTTTATCTATTTTAGTTAATAATAATTTTATATTATTTCTAAATTTTGTTTCTAAATATGGAGAACTAGGAAAGTAATAGTTTTCAGTGGTTTCTATCTTAAGTGTTGCGATAGTTGTCGCTTTATTAAAAGCAACTGTACCAGACATTATGTAATCGGTTTGTTCTTTAGCGAAGCCGCTTCCTTTTATTTCTTTAACTAATGTATAATCGCTATTTATAGTAACAGTTTCTGTACCAGTATTTACAGCTTTACTTGTCATTTTAAAAATAAATGGAACACCTTGTGCTACACCTCTTTTATTATAAATTGCTTTTCTCATAATTATTATTTAAACTTAACCACTGTAACTTTGCCATTCTGCGAAACCAGACAAATCAACTCTTAAGGTTTCATCTACTCCAGGCATGATAAAATTATCTTTTAATCTAACATAGCAGTAAACCATGTTTTTACTCATCGCATTAAAATCACCTGTATTTGGAATAAGAGTTTGTTGTTTTTCAGTATCAGTAAGCATAACATCAGCGACATTATTGTCCCATAGTTCTACTCCAGATTCAGTATCACTAACAATATCAATATTGAATAGTTTACCTTGATTATCTTGGGAGAGATCTCCACCAACCTGAGTGACACCAATTTGTATTATACTATCACTATTCATAGCAGTACCTGTAGCAACAACTGAAGTGGATATTGGCATAAACGTTGCTCCATCGACAACATAGTTACCACATGGATTAACTATATTAAATGCTGTAGAATTACTAATTGAGAAACTCACCGACCTAACCCACCAAAATCCTTCGGTTGATTGTGTTGGTCCCAAGTCATCCGGTGGGGCAGCATTAGCGTTGGGCCTAATAGCAATAACCACGTGACTAGGTACTGTTGATTGATTAACTTGGTCACCTCCAAATTCCACTGAAGAGTGATTATCTATAATACAATTTGGTAGTGATGTTGTTGTTGCCATATTATCCTTGTGTTGATGATTCACTAGCTCCTTCAAACTCCGCGAACGGTGATGAATCCGCTTGTGTTAATTCGTTGTTTTGTACGCGCAAAGTTACTGAAGTTAACTCCTGACCTAATACGGTTGGAACTCCAATACCTTGAACAGTGAATTCATTAGTATTTAAATTAGTTAAAGTTGTTTCTGAACCGTGTATTCTATTAAACCATTTGTTTTCTTTATCTCTAAACTCTGGAACAAAGCCACTATTTAAATCTGTCTCAAATGATTCTACGTACCAACCTCTTTGTCCATTTAAATTAAAATACTCATCATCATGTTGCATTAAATTAACCTTAGATTGAGTACCTTCATAATTTATAGAATTGAAGCCCTTAACGACACTAGGCATGTCATTAAATAATACTGTGAAACTAGATTCATATTGTGTTCCATAAAAGTTATTATAATTAATAGCAGTACCAGTTTGATCAGTTGTTCTATAGTGATCCCATATTTTTTGATCTCTTGCTGTAATATATTTGCCACTAACAGAACATCCAGCTTGAGGTATAAATGATTTAAAACTAACCCACCCTTTGGATCCCTCATTAAATGACAATGTTGTATCTGGATATACCGCTTTTGTAACCGGATCAAATTCATCGAACTTATAGTTTAATGTTAAGTTGTATTCACCATTAACCGCATCGAATGTTCCTAGTAAACCCCCACATTTTTTTAAATTATCTCTAAAATATTCTTTCATACCAACATTAGATATTGGTGTCAATCCGTCCATTGATAACCTTAAAACGGCTCCTCTTTGTTTATCCGTGAAGTATATTCTGTATTGATCCCAAGCTAGTGATTCCGGGTTTTGTGATATCCCAAAATCTCCCGCATATGGAATAGCAGTACCCAAGACTCTATTTGTCGCTGTTAGTTGAGGATTTCCATCAGCATTGAATAAGGCATCTTTTGCTGCTAGTACCTGTAAAACTCTATCTTCCGTTAAAACGACAACGTTTTTATCTCTTGTTTTGAAAGCCTGTATAGAGCCGTAAGCTGGATTTAAATCTTTTTGAATCTTTTCTCCCATGTTAAATTCATTAAGATCGTTAACCTCTGATGTTGAGTTGTATAATCCGGAATATATCATTCCACTAGATTTTTTCTCTTCTCCATAACCAGAGAATGTTGTAGAAGCCCTAACACCAAGACCCATTCTAGCGGCATTATAATCATCTCTTACTCTATCTGATTCCACCCCGTTTCCAAATGAGTAACAATTAAACCAACCTAATTTAACTTCATATTTCCAAATATTATCATCAACTTCGTAATGACCAGATTGATTAGTGACTAAAACAGAAAATTCATAATCATCCACCCCATCCGCATTAGCATCAATAAAATCAACAGCTTGTAGTGAGGGTGTATTAAGAGTGATTTGAGAGGTTGTTGAGTCCACTGTGGCGATCGTTGTTCCGTTTGGTATAACATTGGAGTAATCACCTATAGAGAATATATACATGCCAACATCTACGTTTTCTATATCAGATAAAGTAAACACCTCTGTTGTTGGATTAAATGTTAAAACCGGAAACATTTGCGTCGCTGGTATAAAAGTCGTAGAGTTTGTTATAGGCGTTTCTTCTGGTGCGTATATACCAATTACCTCTGATTGAGTTTGCGTTCCATCTGAATGTGTAAAAAACATTACATCATTTAACGCTACATCGTAAACGTGTGGCACGGTTTGTCCAAGACCATCTTCAGATGTTATATATATTAATGATGTATCATTGGTAAATTCTATATTTGCAACCTTTTGATTAGTGTTTGTTAGAGTTACATTAACCAACTCATCGTTGACCCATCTTTTAAGTGACATAGTAGAATTAATAGGCGCAAAGTCAAATGAATTATACTCTGTCAATTTAATTGGTATAGCATTTGAAGCTTCGTAATAAATGTCTAAATCTATATCGTCTTTGGGTTCAGTTTCCCAACAAGCCCCAAGATCTTTTCTAACAGCAGCGCTACCCTGGTCATTCAAATCACCTACTAATACTATTGATCCAGCTGGCCCAGCTCCACCACCACCCATTGCGGATCTAGGATCCCAATCATCAAGATTTAAACCAACATCATTAATTGGTGCGTTAATTGTTTCATCTAATAATCTAAAATCTATTACAACTGATTTTCTATAACAAGCACCGTTTCCAACGTTTGTAAGTGGTGAGGCACTACCACAAGGCGTGCAATTAGTGATGTCATCAGTTACGTAATCTACATTTCCAGCGGTAATAGCACTTGTATTTTCATTATTATCTATAACTCCACCATAGTTACTAACTCTTGGGTTACCACCAACACCCGTTGCTTGACTACCCCATATTGTTTCGTATATTCTTTGATTAGGGTCATTACTGAATTTAAATTTTTGTCCTTCATTTAATAATGCGGTCATAATAGCATCAGCAGCGTTAGCGTATAGCGCATCAGCTGGTTGCACCGCCATCTGATAAGGCCAATTGTTTACGTTATCAATGCCCGGATCTGCTTGACCATCACCATCGTAGTCGGCCCAATTTGATCCTAACCAAGATGTATCTAGTCTTGATAAAATCATTCTACCTTCGTAATCACTGCCAACTGGAAGAGTTCCTCTTGATATTGATCCACCTATATCCTCTATCTCAATACCATTATTACCCAGCTCAACCGTTTGCGTTGTTCCGTCTTCATTTTGTAACTCGTAAATACCGAAAAATGGTGTAGCATCGTCAAAA
>TARA_R110002020_G_scaffold27170_63_pt1 | contig 10719 bp, 12 predicted proteins | sample TARA_R110002020 | Tara Oceans TARA_R110002020 (sample SAMEA4396489) | marine metagenome | biome: Westerlies Biome; feature: [MES] marine water layer (ENVO:01000295) within the mesopelagic zone...; material: water (ENVO:00002006), including particulate matter (ENVO:01000060) such...
GAGGCGCTTATCTACGTCGAATGCCCGCGCAACGTGGTGCCTTCGCTGCCGCAGGGCTGGACCCTGCACCGCGAAGGCCATACGAGGGACGTGCACTTCGCGCTCCATCGCGCCGGAGACTGATACACTCCGGGCGAATCCAACCCGCAGGGCGACTGATCGGCATGAGCCAGGCCCGAACCCGCGTCGCGGTTTATCCCGGCACGTTCGATCCCATCACCAACGGACACATCGACCTGGTCGCCCGCGCGGCCCCGTTGTTCGACAAGGTGGTGGTGGGCATCGCCGAAAGTCCCGGCAAGAGCCCCGCCTTGCCCCTGGCCCAGCGGGTCGAACTGGCCCGCATCGCCCTGGCCGGGCACGACAACGTCGAAGTCGTCGGCTTCCATTCCCTGCTGGCGCATTTCGTCCACGAAATCGGTGCCGGCGTGCTGCTGCGCGGCCTGCGCGCGGTGTCGGACTTCGAATACGAATTCCAGATGGCCAGCATGAACCGCCACCTGATCCCGGACGTCGAGACCCTGTTCCTGACCCCGGCCGAACAACACAGCTTCATTTCTTCCAGCCTGGTGCGCGAGGTCGCGCGTCTCGGCGGCGATGTTTCCGGGTTCGTGCACCCGGCCGTCGCGACCGCCCTGGCCGCCCGGTGGAAGCAGCCGCAGTAACACAATCCACACAAGAGGTATCGCCATGACCCGTGCTCTGATCCCCGTCGCCATGCTGCTCTCGGCCCTCGTGCTTTCGGGCTGCAAGAAGGAAGAGGAAGTCGCCGCCGCGCCGGTCGAGCTCACCGCCCCGGCCAGCACCGACGACGCCGAATGGAAGGCCTACCTGGGCCAGGTCATCGGCCGCAACCAGGAAGGCGTGACCGACCGCGTGTTCTCGTACTACCTGCCGGTGGGCAGCGACGTCCCGGCCGAAGGCGACCAGGACGGCAAGACCATGTTCGACCGCCAGCTCGAGAACGTCACCATGGTCGTGCAGCGCACCGTGCTGCCCGGCAACATGCTGGCCTTCGGCTCGCCCGACAGCACCAAGATCGCCGACCTGGTGGTGATGTCCTTCACCGACGCCGACCCCAGTGCCCTGGCCGGTTCGCAGGTGCTGTTCATCGGCAAGACCGAGGACCGCGAGCGCGTGAAGGCCGCCGTCGAAGCCGCCGGCGCCAAGTTCGTGTTCGTCGAGGTCAAGTAAACCTCGTCTTGCCGCGCGGGCCCGCCGGTTGTCGGCGGGCCCCGGGCATCTGACGGGACGAGACCCATGTCCCTGCTCATCAGCGATATCTGCATCAACTGCGACGTCTGTGCGCCGGCCTGCCCGAACACGGCGATCTCGCAGGGCGAGGTGATCTACGAGATCAACCCAGCCCTGTGCACCGAATGCGTGGGCCACTTCGACGAACCGCAGTGCGTGGTCGTCTGCCCGGTCGAGTGCATCGACCTCGACCCGGGGCATCCCGAAACCCGGGACCAGCTGCTGGGCAAATACCACGCCCTGACGAAAGGAAAATCCGCCGCATGATCCGCTTCCTGCTGCCCCTGCTGCTGGCGCTCTCGCCGGTGGCCCAGGCCGAGGCCGGCAAGCGCCCGGCGACCCCGGCCGAAGCCGGCATCGCCAGCGCCAATGCCTACGCCACCGACGCCGGCATGGAAGTGCTGGCCAAGGGCGGCAACGCCTTCGACGCGGCGATCGCGGTCAGCGCCACGCTGGGCCTGGTGGAGCCGGAAAGCTCGGGCCTGGGCGGCGGTGGTTTCATCCTGCTGCGCGTCGCCGGCGAAAACCGCGACGTGTTCATCGACGCCCGCGAACGCGCGCCGCTGGCCGCGACGCGCGACATGTTCCTGGACGCGGAAGGCAATGCCAACCGCGACCTGTCGGTGAACGGCGCGCTGGCGGCCGGCATTCCCGGCCTGCCGGCGGGCCTGGACCACCTGGCGAAAAAATACGGCCGCCTGCCGCTGTCGCAGTCGCTGGCGCCGGCCATCCGCCTGGCCCGCGAAGGCTGGCGTTTCGGGCCGAAGAACTCGGCGATGCTCGGCTACCGCCGCGACGTGCTGGCGCGCAGCCCCGCCGCCGCGAACCTTTTCCTGCGCGAGGGCAAGGTGCCGGAAGAAGGCACGCTGATGCGCAACGAAGACTACGCGCGCACCCTCGAACGCCTGGCCGCACACGGCGCCGACGGTTTCTACCGCGGCGACTTCGCCCGCAGGCTGGCCCGCGGCGTGCGCGAGGCCGGCGGCATCTGGACCGAACGCGACCTGGCCGAATACACCGTGGTGGAACGCGAACCGCTGCTCATCCGCCACCGCGGCTTCGACATCGTCACCGCGCCGCCGCCGTCCTCGGGCGGCGTGGCGCTGGCCACCATGCTCAAGGTGCTGGAAGGTTACGACTACCCGCGCCTGGGCAAGGCCGAACGCAGCCACCTGTTCATCGAAGCCATGCGCCGCGCCTACCGCGACCGCGCGCTGTACCTGGGCGACCCCGACTTCGTGCAGGCGCCGGTGGACATGCTGGTTTCCGACGCCTACGCGGCCGGCCTGCGTGCCTCCATCCACCCGGCGCGGGCCACGCCCAGCGACCTGCTGCCGGGCGTCGATGCCCAGCCGCTGCGTCCGGACACCAGCCATTTTTCGGTGATCGACACGCAGGGCAACCTGGTCGCGGTCACCCAGACGGTGAACCTGCCCTACGGCAACGCGCTAGTGGTGCCGGGCACCGGCTTCCTGCTCAACAATGAAATGGACGATTTTTCGGTCAAGCCGGGCGTGCCCAATGCCTTCGGCCTGGTCGGCGACGACGCCAACGCCATCGCGCCGGGCAAGCGCCCGCTGTCGTCGATGACGCCCAGCTTCCTGGTCGGTCCCGAACGCACCGCCGTGCTGGGCACGCCGGGCGGCAGCCGCATCATCACCATGGTGCTGCTGGGCCTGGTGGAACTGATGGAAGGCGAGGGCGCGCAGGCCACGGCCGCGGCCCCGCGTTTCCACCACCAGTACCTGCCCGACGTCGTGCAGGCCGAGGCGGATGCCTTCACGCCGGAAGAAATCGACGCGCTCGAGGCCATGGGCCACGATGTCGAAGCCGGCGAGCGCACCTGGGGCAATATGCAGGTGGTGCTGTGGAACCATCACGACGGCGAGGTCGAAGCCGGCACCGACCCGCGCTGGAAGGGCGTGGGCAAGGGTAGCTCCACCGAAGCCTCGGTCTATCGCTAGGAATCCGCCATGAAACTCTGGTCCATCCTCGGTAATTCGCAGCGCCTGGACGGCGGCGCCATGTTCGGCAACGCGCCGCGCGCGATGTGGCAGAAGTGGTCGCCGCCCGACGAACTCAACCGCATCGAGCTGGCCTGCCGCGCGCTGCTGGCGACGACGGTGAACGGCAAGACGGTGCTGTTCGAGGCCGGTATCGGCGCCTTCTTCGAGCCGAAGCTGCGCGAGCGTTACGGCGTGGTCGAGGACCGGCACGTGCTGCTCGATTCCCTGGCCGAAGCCGGTTTTTCCCACGAGGACATCGACGTGGTGGTGCTCAGCCACCTGCACTTCGACCATGCCGGTGGCCTGCTGGCCGCCTGGGAAGAGGGCAAGCCGGCGCGGCTGCTGTTCCCGAACGCGCGCTTCGTGGTCGGCGGCGAACACTGGCGCCGCGCCCGCGATCCGCACCCGCGCGACCGCGCCAGCTTCATCCCCGAACTGATGGACCTGCTCGAGGCCAGCGGCCGGCTCGACCTGGTCGAAGGCGACCGCTGCAGGGCCCTGGGCGACGCCGTGCGTTTCCACTTCAGCGAAGGCCACACCCCGGGCCTGATGCTGGCCGAACTGTGCGGCCACGACGGCGGCGACGGCCGGCCGCGCGGCGGCCTGGTGTTCTGCGCCGACCTGGTGCCGGGCCGGCCCTGGGTGCACGTGCCGATCACCATGGGCTACGACCGTTTCCCGGAAATGCTGATCGACGAAAAGCGCGCGTTCCTCGAAGACAAACTCGAACGCAACGTGCACCTGTATTTCACCCACGACCCCGGCTGCGCGCTGGCGCAGGTCACCCGGGATGAAAAGGGCAAGTTCGGCACCACCCACGAGGTGCCCGCCCTGCATGCCCGCCAACTCGCCGCCTGAGGACCCACCGATGAACCGACTGCTGTTGCCGCTGCTGCTGTGCCTGTCTCCCGTCGCGCTGGCCGCCGACTTCGGCGAGCCCATGCCCGAAGGCGAGGCCACGCCCATTGCCGTTGCCGCCGCCGACCCGCAGGCCCACCAGGGCAAGCCGGGCAAGTTCAGCGGCCGCATCACCGAGGTCTGCCAGAAGAAAGGCTGCTGGGTGGTGCTGGAACAGGACGGCCATACGGCCCGCGTGATGGCCAAGGACCACGGCTTCGAGGTGCCCAAGGACGCCAGCGGCCCGGCCGTGGCCTACGGCGTGCTGGAGATCGAGCCGATCACCGAGGAACACGCCCGCCACCTGGTCGAGGACGATGGCGCCAAGGCGCCGGCGAAGCAGGAACTGCGCATCGTCGCCACCACGATCAGCCTGCCCGACGCGTAATTGTCACGCAGGACCCGCACGATGGTGGGTCTGAAAGAGATCCGCACGCGGGAGCCACGTTGAACATTCACGATCAGACGCCGCGTTTCTCGCGGCGCCGCATGTTGCAGGGCGGGCTGGGGCTTGGTGTCGCCGCCCTCGGCCTGGGCCCGGTGGGCACGCTGCTGGCGAAGGCCGGCAGCGGCCTGGGCGTTTCGCCGGGTTATGGCCCGCTGGCACCGGTGCGCGACCGCGCCACCGGCCTGGCGCTGCTGCAGCTGCCGCCGGGTTTCGAATACACCAGCTTCGGCTGGGCCGGCGAGGAAATCGCGCCCGGCCAGGCCTGCCCGGGCAAACACGACGGCATGGGCGTGGTCGGCGCCGAGGGCGACATCGTCACCCTGGTGCGCAACCACGAACTCACCAACGAGCCGGGCGGCAGCTTCGCGCCCGCCTCGGCCACCTACAACCCGGACGCGCGCGGTGGCACCGTCACCCTGCGCTTCGACACCGCACGCGGCGAGTTCGTGGATGCGACGCCGTCGCTTTCGGGCACGCTGGTGAACTGCGCCGGCGGCGTCACGCCCTGGGGCAGCTGGCTGTCGTGCGAGGAAATCGTGCTCGACGCCGGCCAGAAGGTGCGCGTCAGCAAGGACTACGTGCACGAGATGACGCACAGCCACGGCTTCATCTTCGAAGTGCCGGGCAAGGGCCTTTCAAGGGCCGAACCGCTGCTGGCCATGGGCCAGATGAAACACGAAGCCGCCGCGGTCGATCCGCGCGACGGCATCGTCTACCTCACCGAGGACCACAAGCCTTACGCCGGCTTCTACCGCTTCATTCCGCGCGTGGCGGGCGAACTGCACCGCGGCGGCCGCCTGCAGATGCTGCGCGCCGAGGGCGCCCCGGACCTGCGCACCGGCTGCCGCGTTGGCGACATCATGAAAGTGCGCTGGGTGGACATCGACGAGCCCACCAAGGGCACCGACAGCGACGGCGGATCGGGCGGCCTGGTGCGCCAGGGCCTGGCCAATGGCGGCACGGCCTTCGTCCGGCTCGAGGGCGTCATCGTCGAACAGGGCCGGGTCTTTTTCATCTCCACCAGCGGCGGCGACGCCCGCTGTGGCCAGATGTGGGCCTACCGCCCGGACGAGGGCCTGCTGGAGCTGGTGTTCGAATCGCCCTCGCCGGACGTGCTGGACTACCCGGACAACATCGTCGCCAGCCCGCGCGGCGGCCTGGTGGTCTGCGAGGATTCCGAGCAGCCGGTGCAGCGACTGTATGGCCTGGACCGCGCCGGCGGCCTGTTCGAATTCTGCCGCAACAACGTCGTGCTGGACGGCCACCGGGGCTTCAGCGGAGACTTCCGCCACGAGGAATGGGCAGGCGCCTGTTTTTCGCCGGACGGCCGCTGGCTGTTCGCCAACATCTACGAGCCAGGCTTCACGGTCGCCATCACCGGCCCCTGGAGGCCGGGCCTCATCTGAGGAACGACCATGATCACCCTGCTGTATGCCGCGCTGTGCACCCTGCTGATCCTGGTCCTGGCGGGCCGGGTTATCGCCGCCCGCTGGAAGCACAAGGTGGGGCTGGGTGACGGCGGCAACAGCGAACTCAACCGGCGCGTGCGCGCCCACGCCAACGCGGTCGAATACGTGCCGCTGGCGCTTATCCTGCTCGGCGGCATGGAGCTCAACGGTTATCCCGACTGGCTGGTGCACGCCTTCGGCACCGCGCTTTTCGTGTCGCGCCTGCTGCATGCCTGGGGCCTGGCCACCAGCGCCGGCACCAGCCCGGGCCGGTTCCTCGGCACCGTGCTGACCCTGCTGCTGATGGTCGCGATGTGCGTGATGGCGATCGCCGGGTTCGTCGCCGGCCTTTCCGGTTGAACCACCGTTCTTGTGGGAGGGACTTCAGTCCCGATGCTTTTCGGGACTGAAGTCCCTCCCACAGGGGTGCCGGGTCAACGCCGCGGCGGCGCCAGCAGCTCGGCGCGACTGAGGTAGCCGTCGTCATTGGCGTCCTGCCGGCGGAACTGCGCGCCGAAGCGTTCCTCGTGCTGGGCCAGGGTGATGCGCGGGGCGTCGGGCACGTGCTGTTCCTGCGGTTCGAGCACGCCGTTGCCGTCGATGTCCATCTGCCGGAAGGCGAAAGCCATGCGTTCGAGGAATTCCTCCAGCGACACGCGGCCATCGCTGTCGAGATCGACGCGGCTGAAGTAGTCGTCGCCCTGCGCGAACGCGGGCGCGGCCAGCACCAGCAGCGCCAGCAGGCTAGCCCGCATAGACCGTGATTTCCTCGCGGTCGTGGTAGAGCTGCTTGGCGCGGATCGTCAGCGGCCGGCCGGCCTTGTCGACGAAGTGCTGCAGGCAGTCGCGGGTTTCGTCCCAGCGCTTTTTCATCGGCAGCTTGAGGTTGAAGATCGAGCGCTTGCACCAGCCTTCGCGGAACCAGGTGCCCATGCGGTCGGCCACCTTGGCCGGCGACTCGACCATGTCGCAGACCATCCAGTCCAGCGGCTTGGGCGGCTGCCAGCGGAAACCGTCGGCGCGGATGTGTTCGATGATGCCGGTGTCCATGGCGCTGTCGGCCATCGGTCCGTTGTCGATCGCGGCCACGCGGATGTGCCGGCGCGCCAGCACCCAGCTCCAGCCGCCGGGCGCGGCGCCGAGGTCCGCGGCGTTCATGCCGGGCTGCAGGAAGGCCTCGCGTTCCTTTTCGGTGAGCAGGCACATCAGCGCCTCCTCGAGCTTGAGCGAGGAACGGCTGGGCGCGTCGGCATGCGCGCGCAGGCGCGGCACGCCCAGCGGCCAGGGCGAGGCATCCTTCGGGTCGGCGCTGCCCAGCAGGGCGTGGTTGCCGGCCAGCATCAGCACGTGCAGGCGCGGCAGGCGCGGGTCTTCCTTCTCGGTGATCAGGCCGCGCTGGCGCAGCGCCGGGCGCAGGGCATTGCCCAGCGCGCGGGCCAGGCCGGAAAGCTGGCGGCCTTCATCGGAATCGGTGTGCTCGACCCAGACGTCGCCGTGGCGGCCGCGGCCACCCAGGGCTTCCATGATCGGACCGACGCGGTCCTTCGGGTCCAGGCCGGGCAGGTCGGCCAGCAGGCGCAGCTTCTGCCGCGCGAAGATCAGCGTCGACCAGGGCAGGGCCGAAGCCAGCGCGGCCCCGTCCTCGATGCCCAGGAACTGCACGAAGCCGGTGTTGCGTTCGGCCTTGGCGTAACCGGGGAAACCGGCGAGCGCCGAACGTTCGCTCAGTTCGGCCGCCAGTTCGGGTTCGAAACCGGGGCGGCAGTAGGCCAGCAGGCCATCAGTAGACAAGTCCGGACTCCCCGTAGTCACGCAAGATGTCGCGGGCATGGTCGCGCAGCAGGTCGGTGCTGACGCGGATGCCGCGTTTTTCGAGTTCGCCCTGCCAGTCGGCGGGCAGCGGGCCTTCGTCGAAGCCGGCCAGGTCCTGCACGTCGTCGGCGCGCGCGCCGATCAGCAGTTCGTCGATGCCGGCCCAGACCACGGCGCCGTAACACATCGAACACGGCTGGGCCGACGTGGCCAGGGTGATCGGGCCGCCGGACTGGTTGAGCCGGAAGCTCTGCAAACGCTGCTGGCTGGTCGCCAGCGCCATGATCTCGGCGTGCGCCGCCGAGCAGTTGTGCGGCACCACGCGGTTGACGCCGACGCCGACCAGGCGGTCGCCGCTGAACACCGCCGCGCCGAACGGGCCGCCGCTGCGGTGGTCGACGTTGCGGCGCGAAAGCTGGATCGCCAGCGCCACCTTGTCCTGCGCCGACGGATAGGCGCGCTGGGCGTCCACTTCCTCGTGGACCCAGGCCGGCAGGGTGAGGTGGAGCTGGGCGTAGATCATTTTTTCGCCCAGGTGTCGCGCAGGGTGACGGTGCGGTTGAACACCGGCCGGCCCGGCGCGTGGTCGCGGCGGTCGGCGGTGAAGAAGCCCAGGCGCTCGAACTGCACGCCGGCCTCGGCCGGCAAGTCGGCAGCCGACGGCTCGACCCAGCCCTGCACCACCCGCACCGATTCCGGGTTCAGGTGGTCGCGGTAGGTCTTGCCGTCTTCGTCGCGGTCCGGGTCGGGCACGTTGAACAGGCGGTCGTACAGGCGCACCTCGGCCGCCACCGCGTGCGCGGCGCTGACCCAGTGAATGGTGCCCTTGACCTTGCGGTCGGCGCCTTCCATGCCGGTGCGCGTGAGCGGGTCGAGCGTGCAGCGCAGTTCGGTGATGTCGTCGCCGGACTTGATGACTTCCTCGCAGCGAACGATGCCGACGCCGCGCAGGCGCACTTCGCCGCCGGGCACCAGGCGATGGAAACCCTTGGGCGGGACTTCCGCGAAGTCCTCGCGTTCGATCCACAGTTCGCGCGAGAACGGCACCTCGCGATCGCCGAAGGAAACGTCCTTCGGGTGGTTCGGGAAGCGCAGGGTTTCGGCGTGGCCTTCGGGAAGGTTGGTGAGCACCAGCTTCACCGGGTTGATGACGGCCAGGCGGCGCGGCGCGGCCGCGTCCATCACTTCGCGGATGCAGCCTTCGAGCACGGAAAAATCAATGAGCGAGTTCTGCTTGCTGATGCCCACGCGGTCGGAGAACAGGCGCAGCGCCGCCGCCGGCGTGCCGCGGTGGCGCAGGCCCTGCAGGGTCGGCATGCGCGGGTCGTCCCAGCCGGCCACCAGGCCGTCCTGCACCAGGGCCAGCAGCTTGCGCTTGCTCATCACGGTGAAGTTGATGTTCAGGCGCGAGAACTCGATCTGCCGGGGCTTGGCGGCGGGCACCGAGAAACCGGCGTCCACCAGCGGCTGGAACAGCGCCGGATCGCCCGCCAGGTCCACCTTGTCCACGAACCAGTCGTACAGCGGCCGGTGGTCCTCGAACTCCAGGGTGCACAGCGAATGCGTGATGCCCTCGAGCGCGTCCGACAGGCAGTGCGCGTAGTCGTACATCGGGTAGATCGGCCAGGCGTCGCCGGTGTTCTGGTGCGCCACCTTCTTGATGCGGTAGATCGCCGGGTCGCGCAGGTTGATGTTGCCGCTGGCCATGTCGATCTTCGCGCGCAGGGTGCGGCTGCCGTCGGCGAACTCACCCGCGCGCATGCGCCGGAACAGGTCGAGGTTTTCCTCGACGCTGCGGTCGCGGAAGGGCGAATTGCGGCCCGGTTCGGTCAGGGTGCCGCGGTATTCGCGCACCTGTTCGGCATTGAGGTCGCAGACGTAGGCCAGGCCCTGTTCGACCAGCTTGATCGCGCCGCGGTAGAACACCTCGAAATAGTCCGAGGCGTGGCGCAGCTCGGCCCATTCGAAGCCCAGCCAGCGCACGTCTTCCTTGATCGCCTCGACGTATTCGGGATCTTCCTTCGCCGGGTTGGTGTCGTCGAAGCGCAGGTTGACCAGGCCGCCGAACTCGCGGCCGATGCCGAAGTTCAGGCAGATCGACTTGGCGTGGCCGATGTGCAGGTAGCCATTGGGCTCGGGCGGGAAGCGCGTGCGCACGGCGGCGTGCTTGCCGCTGGCCAGGTCCTCGCGGACGATCTGGCGGATGAAGTCGTTCTTTTCCGGCGCCGCGGCGGCGTCGGTGGGGGCGGGGGTCAGGGTCATGCGTCCGGAAACAGCGTGGAAAGGCGTCTAGTCTAACGGCTTGGCCGCATCCCGCGGCCTTTACTGCGCCCAGGCCCGGGCTCGGGCTAGAATCGCCGGGCAGGGGGCTGCAACCACGTGTAGGGGAGACGGCGCTTGCGACACGCATGGGCCCTGACGAGTCTGACCGCCGCCGCCTTGCTGGCCGCCGCGGCCCTTTTGGCACCAGGCGCCCGCGCACAGGCGCCGCAGCCCGTGCTGGAGCTGGCGGTCATGGAGACCCCGGCCGGCACCACGCTCGACGACATCCTGACCGGCCGGGCCCAGCCCGGCTTCACGCCCGTGCTGACCCCGGGTTTCCCGTTCACCGCCCGCGAGGAGCGCACGCTCTGGGTGCGCATCCGCACCGACCTGCCGGCCGGCGAGCACGACTGGCGCCTGGGCGTGGTCCGGGTCCCGCTCGAACAGCTGCGCCTGCGCGTGCATCCGCCCGGCAACGTCGTGGCCCGGGACAGCTTCTTCACCCGCGGCGATGGCCAGCGGCCCTGGCCCGGCCATTTCGACCTGCCGCTGCCGGCGGGCCTGTCGGGGCCGACCGAGATGTACCTGGAGC
>TARA_R110002020_G_scaffold1690_5_pt1 | contig 10718 bp, 16 predicted proteins | sample TARA_R110002020 | Tara Oceans TARA_R110002020 (sample SAMEA4396489) | marine metagenome | biome: Westerlies Biome; feature: [MES] marine water layer (ENVO:01000295) within the mesopelagic zone...; material: water (ENVO:00002006), including particulate matter (ENVO:01000060) such...
GATTGCAGCAACGTCAGGCAAAGTTTGACCTGCGGCCCACGTGGTTGTCGCAAGGGGCAAAATGTCAAACTTGAATGTGCTGCCGTCAAGAAACACAACAGCAAGAGCTTCGGCTGCGTCCGTTTCTTGATACCAAAGAACCGATTTTAGAGCGTCAGCTGACGGGTCGTGAACCCGGCCACCCGCAGAAGTGGAAATCTCTTTCCACCCTGGGCGTGGGCCCAACGTGCCGTTAGAGTACACCTGGCCGTTGACCGAGTTGTATTCTGTCTTAGCTGGATCGGCGGACGCCGACGAGCCCTGACCCCACTCGTTATAGCTTCGGATAGAGCGTTTCATCAGACACGACCCCACCCGTTACGAACCTTGGGCCGGGCGGTAGCCGCCACCCGACGAACTTCGTCAGCAGCTCGTCGAGACCAAGCTCGACGCTCTCTGTCTGCCATCGTGTACAAGTCGTTGTCACGAATGCGCTGCGACACCTGCACGAGCGCCGTGTTCACCAGCCAATCCGTGTAACGCGTAGGAAGGTTGGGGGTGTCCGAATCGCCAGACAACGCATCCTCGTATTTACTGTAAATAGCATTTACGGCGTAGACGCCGTCGGGGACCGGAGCCCAGTTAATCTTGTCTTGTTCTACCCAGTAGGCCCGAGGCTGCCCTGTGTCTTGTGAGTATGTAGCGCCCTCTCGTGCAGACAACGGAATAAGGTCGTCGTTGTCGATAGCAAGCCGAATAATTTTGCACGTGTTAGACGGCAGATTAGAAGTAGCGGTGCTAGCAACCGTGTTAACCGTGGCTTGCACCTGATTCCACGGCCAGTCGTGCTCGGCGCTAACAGACCGCAACGCTCGGTTAATAATCCGATTGAGGGTTGCGCTAGGGAACCTGGAGTCGTCAGAAGCCAGACCTGCGGTTTCCAAAACCTCAGTGCGAATATCGGAAAGCTGGGTCATAGCGCTATTGTAGCACTTGACGCCCGCCTGTCAGAGCTAGAAATAAAAGTCGGTTTGGGTGACTCCAAGCGTCTTTCCGGCTTCGTAGTAAAACTTAGCCAACGCGTCGGCAGTGGCGTCAGCGCCGTCGTTGATCTGTTGCGTGTCTCGATGGTCGTTGTGTCGGATAGCATTTTCAACCATCTGTTCGGCAGAGTTGCCATCTCGATGCGTGTCCATTTCTACTAGCCGGCGAATTAGCTGGTTAACGGTGCTCTCGTTGATGTCCTGCCCGATGGGCCCTCGGGCAACCAACGTGTGATTGTCGGGATTGCCAGACTGAGGCTCTAAACGCCACAGCTCCCAGCGGTTCTCAATGCGGTGAAACGCCAGGGACAAAAACGGATCTCCGCTCCATCCCAGCTCTGCCTTGCCTTCTCTTAACGGGCGAATCAGCCGATCAGCAATCTGCTGCCGTGGGTCAAATACTGGAACAAGGGGCATTTCTTTACCTTAGCAAAAACATAAGTGGGCCGCCTCTCGAGAAAGAGAGACGGCCCACGCACACGCAGCTGTCGAGGTGTGTTACTCGCCAAACACCATCAACTGAACGTCAGTGATGCCTGACTGGTCGCTGGTGTTGCCTGCTTCAGCTTCTTTGCCTGTGGTTCCGTCTTCGACGAATACCATGAACTTAGAAGCGGAAGGGTCAAACGCCACACGCTTAGTAGCAACATTGCCGGTGCCAACAACAGCGCCTTGAATCGACGACTGCATTTCGACGTTAGCCGCCGCAATAGCCTCGCCCCCGGTGGGGTACGAATCGTCAAAGGCAAGGGTGCCAAGCCAATACCGCTTGTCGCCCATAACTCCGCTGGCCGTCTTTGTAAGTGTAAGTGCCATAAAGGCTCCTTAAAGTTCAGGATCTCGGCGGGGGCCCGAAGGCCCCCGCACACAATCAGACGGTCAGGTCGGTGATCTTGCCGTGGGCGTTGCGCTGGTCGGTACCGAGTTCGTGGTACTTGTAGAGCGTAGCCTCGTAGGCATCGGTGTTGGAAACACGGCTAAGCACGGAACCGTCACGGTCCATGAACGACCAATCGCTCATGACGTACTGGTACACCTTGCCGGTGTTGACGAGGAAGGCAACGTCGTCGAGGCAATCGCGCTCGGCAAACATTGGAACTTCGCTCTGTCCAGCCTGAACGGTAAGCGCCTTGAAGCCGCCCTTGAGGTCCACGGTGTTCTGGTACCGCTTCTGGCTCTTAAGGGTGGCAGCGTAGGCACGCTTGGCCTTGTGGCTCGTGACGATAAGATCGGGCTCTTCACCACAATCCAGCTCAATCTCGTTGAGCGCTTCCTCGAACACGGAGTCGGTCGGAGCAGCGCTAGCTGCCGTCTGGTGCGACTTCCAGATCGAGGTAGTGGAGCCGTTGATGCCGTGAAGCACAACCGCAGCCTGCCCGTCGGTGGTACCGGCGGTGCTAGAAGCATCAGAAATGATGTCTTCAAGACCGTGGATCTCCTGAGTGGCATCCTCGGTAGCCTTGTTGGTGATGGCAGCGCCACCCATCGTAACACCGGTGTTGACAACCCAGTCGGCCGCATCGACGCCGGACAGGCCGGTGAAGGTAGCGGTCTTAGCTGAGATGTCAACCGAGGCAAGAACCTCGCCGGTGTCGTCCGAAGCGTAATCGCCGTCGTAGAAGTCGTAGCTGTTGCCAACGACGAGACGACGAACCTCAGCTTCGGTACCGAAGGTCACGGTGTTGCTCGAAACCGAAACAACCTTGCCAATCACGCCCGAGTTCGGGGTGTAGCACTGGCGGTTAACGTCACGCTTAAGGTCGGTCATAATGCCCTTCGACTCAGAGTCGATGGCACGGGTGAACGAGCCACGATCCGACTTCATCGCTTCGATGATCGGACCCGTAACCTGCATACGGCCGTAGTTGAACTTAACCGGAATGCGAGCCACGGTGTAGCCCTGCTGTCCAGCGGTCGGAAGGGTGCCAGACTCTGCACGGGCGCCAACGCCCGAGTTACGTCCGGTGTGAAGGCTGATAACAGCCTCGTTACCCTCTACGTCGGTAGTGTTCGTTTCAACCTGGTTGAGAAGCATGAACGACTGGTTAAGCTGTTCACGAATCGCAGGCTGATAGTCGTCCTTGAGAGCTGCCTCGGCAGCCGAAAAGTCGAGACTCATGATGGTTCCTAAAATGCTTTCTGCCCTACAGGGCGGATTGGTTGATGTTGATGCGTTTCAGGAACCAGTCCTGGATTGCGATAGAGCTGTGTGGTACCCGACCAGTAGCTCTCTACAAACCATAGTAGCACATCACGAGCCGTAGGTTGCCCGGAAGCGTTCCTCGGCCCGCTGACGCGCCAGTTTCATAGGATCTTTAACATCAGACCAGTTAACCGGTTCGGTGCCTGACTGCGGATCTCCGCCTTGTACACGAGGAGGGTGGGTCTTGCCGGTTCGCAACCCGTCCATGTGTGTCTCAATAGCGGTGTCAATAGTTTCTTGAAGCTGAGTAGCCAGAATCTCGTGGGCACCAGCCAGATCCGTGTTGTTGTGCTGAGCGATCGCAAACAAATGCGCTTTAGCTGCCGGATCCTTGTACGAATCTGAAAGAGCTTCTGCCTCAGCAAACGTGGCAGCAACTTCGTCCTGCTGAGCAGATGCTTCACGTTCCGCAGTCAAACGCTCTTCGACTAGACGCGTGACGTCGTCGGCGTTCAAACTAGCTGCTGCTGGTTCCGGTGCGGGCGCTGGCTGTGGGGTTTCTTGAGGGGTCATGTTTGGGATCTCCTTACCCAGTTGCTGTGCCAGTCGTTGCGTTACGGCCTGGAACTCTTCCAACGCCGTCTCAGGGGACGACTGAAGTTCAGATGCGAGCTGCAAAAACCGGGTGCGTTCACCATCGGTGTAGCCCTCAAAGTGCGACATTACTTCTTGCTTTTGCGTGCGATGCTTTGCCGCTTCAGCGCGCAACTTTTCTACATAGGCACGATCAAACGTGTCGCCGTCAGGTAGCTCTTCAATCGCTGCTTCAGGCTCAGGAGCAGGCTCAGGCGCCGGGGTTGCAGCTGCTTCAACTGCTGCTGCCTGGGCAGCAGAGCTTGGCGGGGTGCCGGGGGTATCTTCAGACATCAGGACTCCTGGTCACTAATACGGGGGCTTGTCAAAAACAGTAGCACGTTTATGTTAGCCACGAAGCTGCGACATTAGTTCCATAATCTCACTGCTTGCTTCTTCCGGAGTAGGGGTAGGTTGCCCTAAACCTTCCGGGACCGGCGTAATAGGTGCTGGGCCGGGCGCTGGGCCGGGCGCCGGAGGCATTTCAAGCGGAGGCACCATCGGCCCTTCTGCTGATGTTGGGGCCATAGCAAGCGCCGGGTCAATCCTTGACCGCATACGAGATTCACCAATTTCTTCTGCCGCAAGAGTCTCGTGAGCCTTAATGTGCTCTTCAATGATTTCTTGCTCTTCAAGACTCAACATCTCAAAATCAACGGTCTTACGGAACTTATTGTGCTCGGCAATGTGAATCTCGTGATTATCCCACGGGTACGGAATCGACTGACGGCCCAAACCAAAGTGAGCGTTCTCACGACGAGCACGGTCAATGTCTGGCGAAGTGACGTTCAACAAGGCTCGACCGTTAGGCAGCTCAGCCAACGCAATAAACGTCGCCGGGTTAATTTCTTCTGGCCCGTACGTTTGCAGCATGTCTTTAGCAAACTCCATAGCAGCAGCCCGAGAGCGAGGCATAATGACCTGCTCGGGGACAACAGCAGTCGTCTGCCCTCGAAGATCCTTGCCGTTCCATTGCACGTCCATTGGAGCGTTGCCGGGAATACGAACAGTGGCCTGTCGAGAAACTTTCAAGCCTTTAGTTTTGTCTTCGTAAATAGCCAACGTCATCGACATCAAACGACCAAACGCTTCAGCGGTTTCTTTCGTCAACCGGCCAATAGGCGTCGCATCTTTTTCTGCCAAAATTGTCAAACCAAACCCGGACTCAATGTTGCGAGGAGCGCGCCCTCGAGACACGTCATGCACGCCCATGATGTCGTCGATCTCGGACGCCAGCTGCGTCGGCTGCTGAATCCACCAGCCAGGCATCTGAGGCGGCGACAAGTAGCTCGGTTTCACAGACAACGAATCGTTGTATGGGACTAGCTCGCCGGGCAGGTCCGTAAGCTGCTCCATCATTTCAACGGACGAATACGGCACCATAAGGCGGGCGTTGCCTGCCAGCTTCATGTGCTCCGCTACTGACGACCAACTCATGTTGAGTAGCGTCTGCAACGGTCGAGCAGCGCTCAGAACCGTGTCGCCGGTCCAGCGATTCTCTCGCAGCGTTTCACGAATAATAACCAGGTTCAGTCGATCAGTGAACGGGAACGGCCACTCGCCTTCGTACACCATCTGATTGTCTACAACAACGCAAACCTTGCCTTCGGGCTCCGACGGGTTGGGGCGTTCGTAGTAGGTCAGCACCAACGTGAGCCGAACGGTTTCTGCGTCAGACAACCGATCGAGACCCATCATCTTGCGATGGAACGGGGCCAAAGCAGCCGTAGCGTCAGCCGGTGGCAGATCTTCTAGACCGAACTGATCCCTGACTTCTTCCGGCGGCAACGCCACGGCCTTGATCCAGTAACGAGCTTCTTCCGGGTAGCGGACGCCTGGCTCGACAACAAACTGTGTGATGTTCAGGTGTTCTTCGTACGTTGAGCCTTTGCCTAGCGGATCGCCTTGCGTGTTGTTATCCAACGTAACGTCTTCGGCTTCTTCGTCCCAGTCAACACACAGCGCTGCCGTCCCGCCCTTCCAAACGGCGTACAGCATGTTTTCTCGCAACTCTTCCCAACGGTGGTCGTGGCAAACCGAAGTTGCAATAGTTTCTGCAAGACGTGCGCCCCGTACGTGCGAATCGTCAGCGGCCGACGGCGGCACCTCAAACTGAAGGTTACGCTGCATCAACGTAGAAATGATGGTGCGCGTGTTAGGCCACAGCCGGTTAACGGTGGCCTGCACCCGGTCCGGGTCGCCCGGCAGCTCGTCTAAACGGCCGCTACTTTCTGACCAGTAAAGCCACTGATAGCCGTGCAAGAACGAGTGATTTAGCCAGTAGTCCCGAACTTCGGCCTGTAACGACCGGGCCGCCGTGCGATAAAGAGTGCGGACGTTTGCAGCTTGGCTGTCCGAGTCTTTGCTTTGAGAGGATTCAAAAGTGCGAAACTCTGGGTCATCGTACGCCATAGCGATAATGATAGCACTTGGCGGCTACCTGTCAGACACCAATCGGCTTAGACGGGATAAGAGTGCCGTCAGGGTTAACTTGCATTTTTGATGCTTCGAGCTGGTCGGCTACGCGTCGACGCGCATCCTGGTCAGCTTGAGTAAGCACGCGTCGAGCGTCCGGAAGATCGTTGGCTTGCAATGCTGCCGCTAGCAACGCTGAGCGTTCTCGCTGATCTCGAACTCCTTGGTACACCAAAGCAGCCAACGTGGCGGCGTTAGTGACCGTCAAAGCAAACAAAGCGTACGTCATGCAGATTGCTCGATCATAAGAACGGACCGCAGTTCGTCAATTTGCATCTGCAATTTGTCGTTTTCTGCTTGAAGTTTCTGATTTTCTACAACCAAAAGCTCGTCCGGAGTAGACACAAGACTGTCCGGGTCAATAAACCCAGCGAGCTTAGCTAACTGCTCTGCGGAATCTTGACCAATCGTAAAGAACCCGTAAAACTCGTCAACCCACTGCCCTCGGTAAACTATTTCTCCGGAACGTTTAGAAAACCCAGTCATGCCGCAATGCATTTGGCTGTCGTTGTCCTGCGGGGTGTACTCCCGTTGAATACTCCAGTCAACTTCACCAGAGTCGAAGTCAAAGTCGGGGGTCGCCATCGGTACTCCTTAGACGGGGGGCGTCTCGACGAGCATAGCAGGTTACCTGCGGCCGATTACAGACATGCGAGGTTTGGTGCGTCGCGGATTTTTTCGAGAATCCAAATCAGCTTTGATTCGTTCTTCCATCGTGACCGGTTCTCGCTTCTTTTCGAGCCACGCAGGCAAGTTCTTGTACACCTGCACGCCGTAACTCACCGCATCAACCTGGTCGTCGTGGGTCGTGTTAGGAAACTTGGTTAGTTCTCGTTCAAAGTCAGGCAGCCACGCAGCGATCCGAGGAAACCACAGCATCTCGTTCAAGATCTCGTACTGCACCGGCAGCGCCCGAATAACTTTGTTAGAGTCGGCAGCCAATTTCTGCACAATAATGCCTTGCATGCCTGTTAAACGCCCGATCAAGTTCGTACCAAACGACTTGTCTTCGATATGCAACGCTTTGAGTTTATATTTTTCGTACCACTCGAGGACGTGACGTTCGTGATGCTCGGTCGTGATACGGATCCGTTCGAGCCCTCGGAGGATCAACCGTCTTGGTGTTTCTTTCGTAACGTCAAAGACGGCAAGCACCGTGTAATCTGAGTGTTTCTTATCGGTACCTGCGACGTCGAGCGTTCCAAACCGGTAGCAGTCGAACGCGTCGATGTATGAGGTGACACCGTTTGCGTCGGTAAGTATGTATGTTTCATCGCCGTCCGCCAATTTTTTGACGTCGTAGTAGGCGAACGGGCGTTTGATGATGTTGCCCTCGTCGAGTGCCGGGTGTCCCTGATACAGCGCCTCGAACCAGACAGCGCCCTTGACAGATCCGTCTCTGATTTCAAGAAGGTCTTGGGCGGTGAACCGGTCAGGGCACAACGCCTGCCCGGGGTCTCGCCCTAACAGGTCCGAAGGTTCGTCGTCGTTTGGGGTGAACACCGCCATCAAGTTGATTTTGCACCACCGGTCGCCCGATTTGGGGTTGTCCGGCACCAGTTTGCCGTTCAGGTCGTCCTCGTGCCAGCGGGTTGCCATCAGCACGACGCGTGCCGGGGTGCCGTCGTCCCACGGTTCGCGTCGCGAGTACAGGGTCGAGTGCCACCAGTTCTCGGCGCGTTCTCGAATAATGGCAGACATGGCTTCTTCGTCGTTTTTGATCGGGTCGTCGACCACGATCAGCTGTCCGCCCGAACCCGTAAGCGGGCCGCCAACGCCCGCACACTTCATGAACCCTCGGGTCGCTTCGAGGTCAAACATCATCTTGGCGGCGCCACGGCCGCCCGTAACTTCGATACCGAACTCGGGGTGATCAACGATGTGGTCTCGAACTTTGCCGCCCCAGTTCGCAGCGAACGTCGCTTCGTACGATGCCAGCAGCACACTGTACTTCGGGTAGTTCGACAAGAACCAGGCAGGCAGATGCTCTGACACCAAATAGCTTTTGCCGTGACGGGGCGGCATAGAAATCGCAATGTTGTAGACGGGCCGGTCGCCTCGCGTCGGGTGCACCAGCACTGGCCGGCCCACCTCGTCTTCTTCGTCGTGACTGACCGGCGCAGGGCCCGGACCGTCAAAGTACAGGCGACCTTCAGTCAACGCCACCAAATACCGGTTTAGCAATTCAACGTGGTGGTACCGTTTAGCTTGAGAAACAGCGACAGCGTAATCGAGCGGGCTTAACAGCTTCGAGTGTAGATCCAACGCATGCGCGTACAGCTCGACTTCGTCGGGTTTGGCATACTGCAAATCTTCCTGCGGGATCGACAGGACAGCTTCTCTCGCTAAGACGTCCATCAGTTCCAGTCTTCTTCGCCAAACACCTGCCAGCAAACAACAGCGTCGTACACGGCGCAATTTTGGCCGCAACCGTACAACGTCACGTTTCCATCAGATATGCCCAAAATGCAACCGCAGTAAGACGCAATGATGCTATCTGGAACTTCATCATCATCATCGTCAGCTTGGGCGATCACAGCTCTTCGCTCTCAACGTCAATAACTTCAGAATCGTCGGCCTGCAACGCCAACCGGCGCTGCTCCAACGTAGTCTGCAACTCTACGATCCGAGCCAACGCGTCGTTCTGAGACAACTCAACAGCCGCAGGCGTAGCGTCAATCTCGACGTGTTTCTTATCGCCGTACGTGCTGCGGTCGTGCGCCGTCAACCACATCTTAATAGCGCCAAGGTCGCCCTCTACCGCCATGTCTCGCAGCACACGCTCAACACCCTCACGTGCCTCAGCCAACGCATGCTCTTCGGCCTTACGAAACGCGTCATCGTCAGACCTGCGGCGCTCTACCGTGCGATACGAGACGTCCACCCTGCGGGCAGATTCCATCTTGAGGTTGCCACAGCGCAACTGCTCAAGGTACTCGTCTCGTTTCTCTTGCGTAAACCGAGTATTGGGGTGATCTTCAGGGGCAGAAGGCATGCACTGAAGCATACCAGCTGCCTTAATTCGTCAATTCGGCCTTTACTGACCGACTTCGATCTCCAGCACACGCACGTCACGGTTGGTAGCAGCAATCCCGTACAACACAGCGTTCGGCAACAGCCGCAACGGACCCAACGGCTCGACCGTAGTGTTCAACTCCAACCCGGTAGCAGCCGTCACGTTCGACCCGCCAAGAAACACGGCGTCATCCGTTGACACGTAAACGTCACGGGCGTAGCTAGCAGCCGACACAATCGCGACCGCCGAATCGCCAACCGTAAAGTCAGCGGTATGAATGAGGGGCGAAGCAGAAGTAGCCATAGGTGTTACTTTACCACATCAAACAAGAAGCTACTTCTTGCCCTTCCACTTTGTTTCGTTCGCCCAATACGCAGCAGACATCTTGCCCTTCGCAATGTTGTCCGCATGCCGGGCCTGAAACGACTTACGACGCGCCGCCTGAGACGGGCTCTTCGCACCGCCAGCACCCGACACGCCCTGCTGACCAAACCGGATCGTCTTCGTCTTGTCGCCCACCTTCGCAACAACAACATGAGACTTCGTCTTGTGACTAGGCGTCCGCTTCGGCTTGTTGTAGCCGCTAACACCCGCCGCCTTCAACTTCGGATCAGGCTTCTTCGCCATCAGCGCTTCTTTCCCTTATGCAAACCATGACTAGCATGCTGCCTGCCCTGCTTCGTAGCCTGCCGCTTCTTCTTATTCGCAGCAGCCAACTTCTTACGCCCCGCAGGAGTGGACTTCAACTTGCTAATCGTCTTCGCAGGCGCATACACCTCACCCGTCTTACCAGACGGCTTACCAGACGGAGTACGCCACTTCTGCCCAGTCCACTTATCCAACGACTTCTGCGAAGCCTTCTTAGGCATTACTTCTTCCAACTCTTCCGAGCAGTCGTCTGAGCCTTCTTGTTCAACTCGCCGTAATGAAACAGCCGCTTACTCGACGCCGAATGACTAACGCCGCTATGCAACTGCCCGTTCGGCATCTTATGCAGCTTACCCTTGTGCTGCTTGCCGTCCTTAGAATAGTGATTCACTCCCATAGGCATTAGTTCTTGTACCCCCCACCCTTTGCCTTGTACTGCTTCGCCAACATCTGCGCCTTACGGGCAGACCACTGGCCGGGCTTACCGCCCTTACCGCCAGACTTAATGTTCTCGAACAGGTTCTTACGCATCGTCGGCTTCGTGTAGTTGCCCGCCTCGTTCACACGAGACTTAGCCATCAGCGTTTCTTGCCGTTCTTCATCTTACTGCGGGCCGTCTTGGCCGCAGCCTTACCGGCCTTGGTGTATGGATACTTCTTACCTTTGACTTTGGGCATGAGGTCAGGGTAACACACTTACTGTTATACGGGGTGCGGGTTTTTGTGCTATGTGTGGTTGCCGGCTAGCAGGGGGCGGGGGGGCGCGCGCGGGGGGCACCCCC
>TARA_R110002020_G_scaffold22078_4_pt1 | contig 10713 bp, 11 predicted proteins | sample TARA_R110002020 | Tara Oceans TARA_R110002020 (sample SAMEA4396489) | marine metagenome | biome: Westerlies Biome; feature: [MES] marine water layer (ENVO:01000295) within the mesopelagic zone...; material: water (ENVO:00002006), including particulate matter (ENVO:01000060) such...
AAATGAGTAAGCTAATCGATCAACAACAACTTTGCCTGCAACTACTGAGTAGCGATGAGCATTACTATGGTGAGTTTGGACGGAAGTATCTGTCCAACTCTGACATAGGTGCGCTACTCAAAAACCCTAAGGATTTCAAGAAGCATATCCCCGACAACGCAGCGTTCGCAAAAGGTAGGTACTTCCATCAGCTAATCCTTGAGCCTGAGAAGGCTGAGGGTTGGGAGTTTGTGGGAGTAGCAAGCCGTAACTCTAAGGCATACAAGGAGTTCTGTGCTGACAACGACCTGTCTTTCGCTATGCTTGAGAAGGAAAGAGATGAGATCAAGTCTCTTGTGGACACCATGCTAGGTAACTTCTTTATGTTTGAAGACATAAGAGATGATGCCTGTGAGTATGAGGTTCCTGCTATTAAGAAGATAGCGGGTGAGATGTGGAAGGGTAAGGCTGACATCGTTCACCCCGATAAGATCATTGACCTTAAGACAACGGGTGACATCAGTGCGTTCAAGTGGAGCGCAAAGAAATATAACTACGACAGTCAAGCGTTCCTATACCAAGAGATGTTTGGCAAGCCATTGGTCTTCTATGTCATAGACAAGTCAACGGCAATGCTCGGAGTGTTTGAGCCATCACCCGACTTCATTGATGGAGGAGAGGCTAAGGTAGTCAGAGCAATAGAACAGTACAGGAAGTTCTTTGGTGATAATCCAACGGATGACATCAACGAATATATTATTCAAGAGTTTTTATAAATCATAATTAAATTTTATACCATGGCATACGACAAGAAAGTTAGTATGAAGATCAAGGTCGATCAAATCGACAAGTCTCAATTGTATCAAGGTGAGAAGGGGTTATACCTCACGCTTACCCTTGTACCTACACCTAACAATAAATACGGTGATGACTATATGGTCACGCAGTATATGGGAAAAGGTGTTGATGATAAGATCTTAGGTAACGGAAAAGATCTTAACTTTGACGAGCCTAAGAAGGATACGAAGCCAACTCCTCAGCCTGAGAAGCAAGAGGAAGAGGGGGACGAGCTTCCGTTTTAGCTAGTAACCACCGATAATCTAGGGAGTGTCATAACAGGCACTCCCTTTTTTATCCCCTGTTGAATGTTGGTTAGTGAGTCCACTATTAGTAGTAGTAAACTTCCTTTCTTTATTTCTTTTCCTTTCACATAGAGAGAATAAAATCAACATTTTCAACAACCCACTGAGAATCAATACTTTAGTCAACATAAAATCAACATTTAAATGTCAGAAATCGTCACGATATTTAGAAACATAGTAGAAACAGCTACTCCTTTCCATAAGGATGTGGGTGTAGTGCTACAGAGAATCAAGTCAGGAGCCACCAAAGAGTTGGTCAAGAGCATACGGCGCGAGAAGAACAAGTCAGACCGCAATGAACTCAAGAAGAACCTACCCGCTATATGTTTCAGCGGGATATTCAACAAGCGTAATGACACATCGCTCATGCAACATAGCGGTCTCATATGCTTAGACTTTGATGGCTACCCTAAGAACAAGGAGATGCTGAGTCATAAGGAGAAGCTAAGTAAGGACAGGTATGTACGATCTGTGTTTGTTAGCCCATCGGGTAATGGTCTTAAGGTTCTTATTAAAGTTCCTGCTGACCCCGACAACCACGTCAACTACTTCAATGCGTTGAAGAAACACTTCGACTCACCATACTTTGACAAGACCTGTAAGAATGTGTCTCGTGTATGCTATGAGTCTTTCGACCCAATGATCTACATCAATGAGAACTCATCGCTATGGGATAAGATTGATGAGCCTGAGTATAAGGAGATGGTTAGCCGTCGAGACCCACCTACTATACCTATCACCGATGAGAACAAGATCGTAGACATCCTCGTCAAGTGGTGGGTTAAGAAGTACCCCATGTCTGAGGGTCAACGGAATCACAACGCATACATCTTAGCGATGGCCTTGAATGATTATGGAATCAACAAGAGCCTAGCTGCATACGTTCTTAATAACTATGCCACCCAAGACTTCCCTGAGAGTGAGATACAGAGAACTATTGACTCGGCCTATGCTCACCATGAGAACTTCGGTACAAAGTATTACGAGGACGAGGACAGGGTGAATCAGATTCGTGTTAAGATGAAACGCGGTGTGTCAAAAAAAGAAATCCGCTATCAACTTGAGGAGTCAGTACATGATAGCGATGTTATTGATGCGGTGCTGACACGTGTGGAGGAGGAGAACTCAACCCAAACCTTTTGGGAGAAGAATGAGAAGGGTACTATAAAGATTGTACACATCCTCTTCAAGCAGTTCATTGAGGACAATGGGTACTATAAGTATTGTCCCGAAGGTGGTAAGAACTACATCTTTGTGAAGGTCACCAACAACCTTATCGACCATACGTCAGAGAAGGAGATAAAGGACTTTATACTTGGTCACCTTATAGAGCTTGATGACCCCTCTATATATAACTACTTTGCTGACAACGTGAGGTTCTTCCGTGAAGAGTTCTTATCCCTGCTCTCAACGATTGACATATACTTTATTGAGGACAGTAAGGAAGCGTCATACTTATACTATCGCAACTGCGCGGTGAAGATCACTAAGGATGAGGTAGAGACCATCGACTACCTTGATCTAGGTGGGTATGTATGGAAAGACCATGTAATAGATAGGAAGTTTGTCAAGTGCAACTACGATGGCAGTATGTATAAGTCATTCATCTCTCGCATATGTGGTGATGACGACAACAGGATAGCTACAATGCAGTCAACCATCGGCTTCATGATGAACGGCTACAAGAACCTTAGCTACTGCCCTGCGGTCATACTTAATGATGAGGTCATCAGTGACAACCCTGAAGGCGGTACAGGAAAGGGTGTGTTTATGAATGCTCTGAGTCAGATGAAGAAGCTAGTGGTGATTGATGGTAAGGCGTTTGCTTTTGAGAAGTCATTCCCATATCAGACTGTGAGTGCTGACACTCAGATACTTTGCTTCGATGATGTGAAGAAGAACTTTGACTTCGAGCGATTGTTCTCGGTCGTTACTGAGGGTCTGACCCTAGAGAAGAAGAACAAGGATGCTATCAAGATACCATTCAGCAAGTCACCGAAGATCTCTATCACTACCAACTATGCTATACGTGGTACAGGCAACTCGTTTGCTCGACGTAAGTGGGAGGTGGAGCTACATCAGCACTACCATAAAGGATACACCCCATTGGATGAGTTTGGCAAACACTTCTTTGCTGATTGGAATGATGACGAGTGGTGTGAGTTCGACAACTATATGGTCTCCTGTCTTCAAGGATTCTTAGACACAGGGTTAGTTAAGTCTAAGTTCGTCAACCTCAAGGTTCGTCAGCTATCGGCTGAGACCTGTCATGACTTCATCGAGTGGTGCGGTTTGATCTCAGGCTCACCAAAGAACGACCACCTTGTGATAGGTAGTAGGCTAAGGATGCAGGAGCTTTACTTCACATTCACACAGGAGTATCCCGACTATGCACCTAGAGCTAAGATGTCAATAAGTCTCACTAGATTTTACAGATGGCTTAACTCCTATGCGTTGTTTGTTACAGGTCAAAGCCCTGAGGTTGGTAGAGATCCCGTAGGAAAGTGGATGATAATCAACCATCCTGTAGAAGATTAAACCATTATATGATATGACTTTAGATGAACAGGCATACCACAACTCTTACCTACTGCTTGTAGGTAAGGCAACTTATGATGACTTAGGTGATTCATTCGTGTTGCCTAGCAATCATGAAGATCCGATGGTAACTATTAAATATTACGAGTCCGTTGAGGACTATGAAAAGTGCAGTGAAATTTTAAACTTACATAAAGATGATAAAGAACTTTAAGAACAAGATGTCAGTAGCCCACCTTCAGAATACAATCGAAGGTCTTGGTTACAAGTGGTTCTCTAACGGAGACTACAACGTGAATATTATTGGCGTAAGAAATCCCAACCTAATATCCAACTCATTCGATGACACCATGCTGTGCGCCTACAAGGTGGATGGAGTATGGAAGCTGAAGGAGTGGCCGATAACAACAGACGCAGGAAAGTATTGGCTTGAGAACCCGATGGGAAAAGGGTGCGCCCTGCTTGTGCCTAATCAGTATCGTGGAGTATACAAGATAGATACCCATCAAGGAAAATATCAGGCTCTATGCCAACGGCTTGGTGAGGTTGAGGTGTATAGAGACGACAACAAGGATCAGATACTAGACTTCGATGATGTCACTAAGGAATGGGGGATGTTCGGGATTAACATACACCGCAGTAACCCACACACGCAGAGTAACGTGGTTGAGAAGTGGAGCGCAGGCTGTCAAGTCTTCAAGAAGGTTCGTGACTTCAATGAGTTTATGATCATATGTGTAAACGCTGCCGCGGATTGGGGCAACGCATTCACATACACCCTCATCAAAGAAGAAGACCTAAACCTATGATAGAGTTTAGAGATTACCAAGAGGAGATAATCTCCAAAGGGTCTGAGACTCTCATACACAATGGCTTCTTGTATCTAGCTATGGAGGTAAGGACAGGCAAGACCCTTACCTCTCTCGGTATATGCGAGAGCCTTGATGTTGACAACGTGCTGTTCATAACGAAGAAGAAAGCTATCTCATCTATTACTGATGACAGCGACAAGCTATGCCCATCGTATAGTTTGTTCGTCATCAACTATGAGTCTCTCCATAAGCTACCTCCTATTGATTGGGATGTAATCATATGTGATGAGGCTCATGGCATAGGTGCTTTCCCTAAGCCTAACAAGAGGGCCAAGCAGGTGAAGAAGTTAATAGTAGATCACAGGCCCTATGTGATTCTAATGTCGGGTACGCCAACGCCTGAGTCATTCTCACAGATGTACCATCAAGTGTATGGAATACCTAGCAATCCCTTCCGTAAGTTCAAGAACTTCTATAGGTTCTGTGACAAGTATGTGTATGTAAAGCAGAGGAAGATTAATGGAATGATCATAAACGATTACTCCAAAGGTCATGACTCAATCATTGATGCTATGAAGCCATACACAATTAACTTCTCTCAGAAGGAGGCGGGCTTCAAGGTAGATACACGAGAGCATACGCTTGAGGTGGAGATGTCTCCTGTCGTGTATAGCCTAGCTAACAGACTAAAGAAAGACCTAGTGATTGAAGGAGTTGAGGAGACCATCTTAGCTGACACCCCCGTTAAGCTGATGATGAAGCTCCACCAACTATACTCAGGCACTATCAAGTTTGAGTCGGGAGCGTCAAAGGTTCTCGATCTTAGCAAGGCCAACTTCATTAAGGAGAAGTTCAAGGGCAAGAAGATAGGCGTGTTCTACAAGTTTAAAGAAGAGCTTAATGCTTTGAAGGAAGTGTTTGGGAAGGACAACCTCACCTCTGAGCTTAGTGTGTTCAAGGATACTGACTGTCCTGTGATAGCCTTGCAGATTGTGAGTGGTCGCGAGGGCATCTCATTAAAGGAAGCTGATGCTCTAGTCTATTACAACATTGACTTCAGTGCCACATCTTATTGGCAGTCAAGAGATAGGATGACGACAAAGGAAAGGCTTGAGTCTGATGTCTATTGGATCTTCTCCAAAGGTGGCATCGAGAAAGATATATACAAGGCTGTAACCAAGAAGAAAGACTACACGGTTAGACACTTTAAGAAAGATGTGCTAACTTTGTTAGAGTGACGGAGCAGCAGATACAAGCAAAGAGAATAAAAGAACTTGAGTCCGAAGGTTACTATGTGCTCAAGCTTATCAAGACAAACAAGAACGGTATCCCCGATCTTATAGCTATCCCTCCCAACTCTAATGTAATTTTTAGTGAGGTCAAACGACCAAGCGGAAAGCTATCAAAGCTTCAGGAGTACCGACTAAAAGAGTTAGAAGGATATGGAAGAACAGAAGTTTATAGAGGAGATTAGAGATGCATATTTTGAAATGGAAGAAGGATTTGCAGATCAGATTAAGACCTTCCATATAGAAGACAGAAGATCCATCCTAGAGTCTATCATACCCATCCTGTCTGAGCTACCCATTAAAGATGATTGGAGTCAGATTGTTGGCGGTGTAATTAAAGGAGACGACCCCGTGTTCTATGTTGTTGAATACTTAAAAGAAAGTGGTGAGCCTACCCTACTTGTAGATGTAGCAAAGGTTTACTCAGATGATTACTTAGATTTAATTTTAGAAAATACTACAATCCAATATTATGAAGAATCAAAAGAAGAAGGAGTTTGACGCTCTAAGAGAAATTGTTGAGGGCGCATTTAATGCAGACATAATGAGCACTTCTAGAGACAGGGCTATTGTTAATGCTAGAATATCATTCGCTAACTTGTTAGTAGAGAGAGACCACAGGCTTACTGAGATCGGTAGGTACTTAGGGAAGCACCATGCCACAATCATTCATTACCGTAAAACATTTGAAGGAATAATGTTTTCTGATAAATCCTTTAACTCTATACACTCTAGTGTAAAGGATGTGTTCTTGTCATGTGATTCTCTTATGGATGATCATGAAGACATACAAGAGGTGTCATTATTCTCCTTGTTAAAAGAAAATAATAAGTTAACTTGCGCATTAGAGAAATATAAATCCGAACTTAGCGAGATGCGGGAGGATAGAAAGAGAATGAATTCTATCTACAAATTAGTGAGTCAGCGAACTCGTCTTGGCAGTGAGGAAGAGATTGAAGTGAAGTTAAATACTTGGTTCAATGGATTATACAGTTAAAGACATCGACAAGATACTTCAGTTTAAGACATGGACTGACAAGCAAAAGGTAGATGAGCTTCTTAGGATTGATGCGGTTCAATACTGTAACTTAGGAACTGACTCTACTACTCAAGAAAGAAAGCAGGTTAATGCTAATTCGCTATCCATTTATAAGGAAATAAAAAAGATTGACCCTGAGCTTGGGGCAATATTAATGTATGATAAGTAAGCAATGAGAGTACCATCAACGATTGAGCAAGACAGAATAAATCACATTAATTGTTTGATGGATACTCTTCATGAAAATACTAACCTCATATACGAACACCTTATAGATAGAAGCTTCACTGAGTTAAGTGGCGTTATTGATAATCAGCTTACGCTCTTGCAGGATTTAAAAACCTCAATAGAGAATGAACTTTAAAGACTATCGGCCACGACTAAGAGGAAACATAAAGACAGCATACGAAAACATTACTAAAAAGGAGCGGAGGATTCTCGTTATTGGAGATGTCCACGCTCCCTTTTCTTTAGATGGATACCTTGAGTTTTGCAAGGACGTGTATGCTAAGAACAACCTCAACCAAGTTATCTTCATCGGCGACATCATCGACAACCACTACAGCTCTTTTCATCACACTGACCCCGATGGTTTGGGTGGTGCAGACGAGCTTGACTATGCTATTGAAGAGGTAGCTAAGTGGCGTGACGCTTTCCCTGTTGCTGATGTGGTGATTGGAAACCATGACAGAATCATAATGCGTAAAGCCTTTGACTCTCAGATACCTAGCAGATGGATACGATCATACAATGAGATACTCGGAACAGATTGGAATTGGACTGAGCGTGTAGTATATGATGACGTTCAGTATGTGCATGGCGAGGGTGGCACGGCACGAACAAAGTCAAAGAACGATATGATGTCTACAGTGCAGGGCCACATCCACACGCAAGCATACTGCGAGTGGACAGTCGGCAGGAACTTTAGAGTGTTTGGTATGCAGGTAGGGTGCGGAGTTGATGGCAAGAGCTATGCCGCCGCCTATGCTAAGAACTTTAAGAAGCAGGCTATCGGGTGCGGTGTTGTACTCGGAGGCCACACAGCTATTAACTGTTTAATGGAACTATAATGAAATGTCCTAGTTGTGGTAATGAATTAATATGGGGAGGAGACCACTCCTATGATGACTACGGTATGGATGGCGAGGGTGTAGTCTCAAACTCATCATGTCCTGAAATCAAGTGTGATGTAGAGAGTATACTAATATATACTAAGCTGCCATGACAAAAAGATTTGAGGAGAATCACAACCTTGACAGAGAGAACAAGGCTAAAGATAAATTCCTTTCCCTACATCCTAAGCTAAGTCATGCTAAGAAGCTTGGCCCTAATGACATTGACTTTCAACTGTTCTCAGGTGAGGAGCTTGTAGGATTTGCGGAAGTAAAGGGAAGGCATAAGCTTATGAGTGAGGCCTACCCTCTTCCTATAGCCATTAGGAAGCTCAATAAGCTACAAGGAGAGCAGCTCCCAAGGGTCAAACCATCTGTAATTATTTGGGCCTGTGATGACGGTATTATATATGGCAAGACGCACAAGATAAAGGGCGTCATAAAATATGGAGGACGCAAGCCAAGAGAAGGATCAGTCAATGACCAAGAGCTTATGGCTTTCTACCCTGAGCAAGACAACTTAAGCAATGAAAAATATTAATAAGTACTTAGACTTTATCGCAGTTGTTATACTTGATGTAATAATCTTATACGGATTATACAGCCTTTTATTTTTCTAATAATTCCTTTTCCCACCTTTCTCTATTATACTTTATCATCCACACTGATTCATCTCCAAACACATCTTCCCACAACTGCTTATCGTACTTTCTAGCAGACGGTACAGTAAGAGCTTTTCCTTTATCATCCTTTCCTCCATTAAAGTATCTTATCCATTTTTCTTTATAGGCTTTTTTATCTTTCTCAAACCTGAGTTGCTTTCTTAGTGGAGCATATATACTTGCCAATAACATTTTGCGAACATCATTATAGAAAGGAACGAATCCTAAGTTACCTGCAATCTCTACAGGAAGTCGTTGGTAGATCTCTCTATTTCTTCTCTCCTGAGCCTCCTCTTCAACAGGTGGATCTTGAGTGGCTTTTCTAGCCGCAAGATCTGCGGTCTTTACCATTGATGCATACGGCCCTACTAAGGGCATAACGTAATCTGCAATTCCACGCTGTTTATTCTCTCCACCTCTTGGCAATATAGTATATGCAATAGCATCTCTATAATAATCATACTCCTCGCCATCTCTTAGAAAATCAAAGTATTGCTCATTAGTCTCCTCAATTCCCAAATTAATTACCGCCCTTGTAGCTTGACCAAAATCTCTCCCTAATATTAAAGATGATGTGGCTGATACAAAAGATTTCTTTAGAAGGTCTTCAGTAGATAGCTCCTCGTCATCTTCATCTCCAAAGATTTCTTGTCTTAAGATTTGACCAATAAATAAATACAACACCATTCGAGATGTTGTGGCTGCAAGAAGTTGAATTCCTTTTGCTCTCCCCAATTCTCCCTTACCTATAGCGTTCATGATACCATTAACCGCTGTATGATACTCAAAGATTAAGAAGGTGGTCATGTAATTATTGAAGGTATTAAAAGCTTTTTTTATTGTGCCTGCTTCAGCATCATTGGCTGTCTTCAATAGACCCATAAAAGGATTTGTAGTAGACCCTGTCATTACTGACATCTCATCAGCAAAAGTTGTAGCCGCATCTAACGCCTCCTTGTTGTCCCTCATATAAGCTTCATCATTCTCCTGAATCTTTTTAAAGTCAGGATCTGTGCCTGTGAGTTCTTTGAATTTAGATTGGAAGCTACCAAACCACATTGGTCGCATAACCATCTTGTCAGGAGTAGAGATCATTGCATCAGCAAGCTTACCTACAACATTACTTACAGGGCCTAATGTGCTCTCATAAGACTGTAACAAGCGATTTATAAATTCTGATCGAGCCTTGCCTCCCGATACGCCTTGCTTGTCATCTATAACTCCTTGATCAACTAATCTTCCTGACAAACCTTCAGGATACAAACGATTAGTGTTTGAGCTATTAAGGTTAGACATGATGTCCACAGGAGAGCCGCTCTTCTTTGCAAGCGATAATACCTTTATTCCTTTACCATAATCAACAGGGCTTGCTGACAACACAAAGCTTAGGTTAGATGTAAGCTCGGCAACTACTCTAGGAGCACTAGCAAGAACAGCTCTATACCCTTGCTTCTTAATGTAGTTGACAACGTCATCAGCTATAGTTGATTCTTGATGAGCCGTATTTAATATGTTGTCTATTACCTCACTGTATGAGTCTTCTATTGCAACAACAATATCTCTTTTGTCTTTAGGGATTACCCCGTTTTTATTTTTAAGATTTTCTTTAGCCTGTGCAAGAGCGGTATATGCTTGCCTAATAGGATTGGTAAGATGATAGTCCATCAACACACTCTTACCTCCACGAATTGCTGAGGCATAGACATCAAAGTTTAAAGGGCTTACACCTCCTGATCTTTCTTGTAATACCTGAGACTTAGTTGACCCTTGAACTCTATTCTTAAAGTCCTCAATAAGAGATGTAGGGCTACCCTTCTTTTTCCTTAAAACATTTAAGTGAACATAGTTATCTCTTGGTGATATACGCTTACCTTGAATAACGCCTGCTGTATACACAGCCTTCTCCTGAAGAGATTCGTTAGCCTCTTGAACTGCTTTTATTGAAGCCTTCTCTGCGGCATTAAAGCTTTTATATAGTTGGTCAATATCAACCTCACCCGTATCCTCATTAGTAAACTCATCTAGTATTTGCTGAAGAAGGTCAGCATCTTTATCACTATACAATTCAACCTCTCCATTTCTAATGGCTAGTATAGTAGCCTCAAGTGATTTGTGAGCAGGGTTTACTTCTTTATTTCCC
>TARA_R110002020_G_scaffold268578_3_pt1 | contig 10701 bp, 5 predicted proteins | sample TARA_R110002020 | Tara Oceans TARA_R110002020 (sample SAMEA4396489) | marine metagenome | biome: Westerlies Biome; feature: [MES] marine water layer (ENVO:01000295) within the mesopelagic zone...; material: water (ENVO:00002006), including particulate matter (ENVO:01000060) such...
AAAATAAACTCTTTCACCATCACTTATTCAGAAACCATAGCATGGCTTTTTGCACAGCTGCCAATGTACCAAAGGGTGGGGCAATCTGCCTATAAAGCAGATTTGGCCGCGACCATAAAGCTTGCCAATTATCTTGACAATCCCGAAAAAAGCTTTAAGAGTGTGCATGTAGCCGGCACCAATGGCAAAGGCAGTACGAGCCATATGCTGGCTTCGGTATTTCAGGAAGCGGGCTATAAAACGGGGCTCTACACATCGCCACATTTAAAAGATTTCAGAGAGCGGATAAAGATTAATGGTGAAATGATTTCGCAAGAATACGTTTCAAGTTTTGTTGAAAAACACAAGACTTTTTTTGTAAGCAATCAACTTTCTTTTTTTGAAATGACGGTGGGTTTGGCGTTTGATTATTTCAGAAGTGAAAAAGTAGATATTGCCATAATTGAAGTGGGCATGGGCGGCAGGTTGGACAGTACAAATATAATAACGCCCGAAGTGTCTGTAATAACGAATATAGGGCTAGACCACACCCAGTTTTTGGGAAATACTCTTGAAAAAGTTGCATTTGAAAAAGCGGGAATAATTAAAACTGCAGTCCCTGCTAGTATTGGAGAAACACTACCGGAAACGAAAAGGGTTTTTGAGGAAATTGCTTCGGAAAAAAATGCGCCAATAGTTTTTGCCGAAACTTGTGATGCTACCAGTTATACTTCAGACTTGAAAGGTTTTTATCAACAAAAAAACATAAGAACTGTAATTTCAACTTTGCGAATACTTCAAAAAAAGGTCTGGAATATTTCTGAAGAAAATATCCAAAAAGGCTTAATGAATACAGTTAGAAACACGGGATTAATGGGCCGTTGGCAGCTTTTAAAAAATAATCCAAAAGTGATTTGCGATACGGCTCACAATAAAGAAGGTTTACAATTGGTGATGGAACAGCTTGCAAGCGAAGATTTTCAAAAACTTCATATTGTTCTTGGCGTTGTTAGCGATAAGGATTTGGCTTCCGTTTTGCCACTTTTCCCAAAGAATGCAGCCTATTATTTCTGTAAGCCGAATATTCCGCGGGGTTTGGAAGCGTCACTATTATTGACCAAAGCCAGAGGTTTTGGATTGTTGGGAGAAGAATATATTTCGGTATCAAAAGCTTATAAGGCGGCCTTAAAGAGAGCTTTGCCCAGCGATTTGGTGTTTGTAGGCGGAAGTACTTTTGTGGTTGCGGAAGTAGTCTAAAAAATATAGGAATAAAAAAACCGAAGCGAAAGCTTCGGTTTTTAAAACTGGTGGGCGATGAGGGGTTCGAACCCCCGACCCCCTCGGTGTAAACGAGGTGCTCTGAACCAGCTGAGCTAATCGCCCTTCTTGTTAGCGGTTGCAAATATAAGTTACTTTTTAATTTCACCAAACATTTATTTAAAAATAATTATGGAATGATGCGTTTCATATTGGTTCAAGAATTAAATAAGTTTAACTTTGGCTCTATTCATATTTTAAAATCCAGAATCCTTGAACCCATTTTTTAAAAATATAATTGTAAGTGTCGTAAAAAACCGTCAAAAGCACAGAAAGCCTTCACAGATTTCCGAGCCTTTTGAAAAACGGGTGAAAAACCTAGAGGTAGAAGTAGTTCACGAAGTCTATGATTTTTTCTATTTGCTTTTGGGTGTCATCTCGGCTTCTTTCGGTCTACGGGGTTTTTTGATGCCGAGTAACTTTATAGACGGTGGTGTTACAGGGATTTCACTTATGGTGAATGAGTTGGCTGGGATTTCATTTCCGCTTTTGTTGGTGTGTTTTAACTTGCCTTTTTTGGCATTGGCCTACATTTCCATAGGAAGGAGGTTTGCTATAAAAAGTGTTTTGGGCATCATGCTTTTGGCAATCGCGGTAGCTTTGTTGCCCTATCCGCCCATTACCGACGATAAGATTTTAGTAGCATCCTTTGGGGGGTTTTTTTTGGGGCTGGGAATAGGTTTGGCCATTCGCGGTGGTGCAATTATTGATGGCACCGAGGTTTTGGCAATATTCATAAGTCGAAAAACGAGTCTTACAGTGGGTAATGTAATTATGATTTTCAACGTAATCATTTTTATAACTGCGGCATATTTTCTTTCCACCGAAATTGCGCTCTATGCAATCCTTACCTATTTCGCAGCTTCAAAAACAGTAGATTTTGTAATTGACGGGATTGAAGAATTCATGGGAATAACAATAATTTCCGAAAAAAATGAAGAAATACGTTTGGCCATTATTGAAAAAATGGGTCGGGGCTGTACAATTTTTAAAGCTGAAAACGGATTCGCAAAAGAAGGCCAGATTCGAAAACCGGTGGATGTGGTATACACCGTGATTACACGTTTGGAAATGAGCAAGTTGAAAACAGAAGTGGATAAAATTGATTCACAAGCGTTTATGATCATGACTTCGGTAAAAGATGCAAAAGGTGGAATGATAAAAAAGAAGCCAATAAAAAAATTCGACAAATAAAAATCAGGTTTCTTTTGGATTTGGGAATTTGTATCTTCGCTTTTAATTATAGAGGGTCATTAACTCAGTTGGTTCAGAGTGTTACCTTGACAGGGTAGAAGTCACTGGTTCGAATCCAGTATGACCCACCATAAAGAAGTCCTAATGAAAATTTTCATTGGGATTTTTTATGCTTCTAATTTACGTAGTAGTACTTATAGGAATCAAGATCTTTTATAGCTAATATTATATAATCACTTTTATATTATATAAAATGGAAGGAGAAGTGCAAGAAGATAATTGGCCATTGCCCAAATTTTACTTTGTGGTACGGTTTGGTTCGCATCTCAGAGAAGCTTCATTTCAAGAGGTTTCAGGTTTGTATGTTGAAGAACAAGCAATAGAATATAGGCATGGCGATAGAAAGCAATTCTCTACGATAAATATGCCAGGTATTAATAAAACTGGAAACATAACACTAAAGAAAGGAATTTTTATAAATGACAACAATTTCTGGGAATGGTATAATTCCATACAAATGAATACCATAAAAAGGGAAACTGTAACCATCCAGCTTTTGGACGAAACTGGAAGCCCTGCAATGACCTGGGTTTTAAACAATGCTTGGCCCACAAAAATAACAGCAATTGATATGGAATCGAATGCAAATGAAGTTGATATAGAAACTTTGGAACTCAGTCACGAAGGTTTAACTATTGAAAACTGATTACAATGAGTGAATTTCCTTCTGTGTTTTTTTACTTTCAACTCACTTTAAGAGGAATTTCGACAAATGAGAAAATTGTTTTTAAGGAATTATCTGGAATTTCAATGGAAATGGAAACAAACGAATTTTCAGAAAACAGTTTCAAACATCGCTTTCCTACTTCGGTAAAATTCTCAAACTTGGTTTTAAAGCGAGGTATGGCCTCTAAAGATTCTGAAATAGTAACTTGGTGCTTAAAAGCCTTTAACGCTACTTTGGAAGAAGCTATCGAACCCAAAAATATAATTGTTAATCTGCTAGATGAAGCCGAACATACGCTTAAATCTTGGAGTTTTATGAATGCCTGGCCCATAAAATGGGAGATTTCAGATTTAAATTCTGACAATAAAATTATGATTGAATCTTTAGAATTTGCTTATAGTTCTTTTCAGTAATTTTAGATAACCTCCAAAACCCTTTCAAGAGCCATTCCACGGGAACCTTTTATTAAGATTGTTGCATTCTCAGGGTTTTCCTTTACGAGTTTCTTTTTTAAAGCTTCAAAAGTTTCAAATTGACTTATGTGAGAAGCAGTGTTTGATGTTTTAAAGAAATTACTTCCTATCAAATAGACTTTTCCAAAAGGATTCTTTTCTAAAAAATCAACAATATTTTGATGCTCAATTTCAGCATCTTTTCCCAGTTCAAACATATCTCCCAAAAACAATATCTTATTGCCCCCCTTTGTCTGTTTAAAATTTTCTAAAGCTGCAAGCATACTGGTGGGATTGGCATTATAGGCATCCATTAAAATGCTGTTAGAGCCTTTTTTAATTAGTTGCGAACGATTGTTAGTGGGTACATATGCTTCAATTCCAGCTTTTATTTTTTCAGGTGAAACATTAAAATAGGAGCCTATAGCAATGGCTGCTGAAAGATTTACAAAATTATATGCACCCACTAAATTACTTTGTATTTCAATACCATTAAATGCAACTAAAAGATGGTGCGAACTGTCCAATAATTCAATATTGAAGTCACTTTCTTCTTTACCAAAGGTGATTCTGTCAATATCTTCTGAATTGGCCATTTGCTTAGGGTCATTGGCATTGACAAAAACTTTTTTATGGTGTCTTTTCAAAAATTGATAAAGTTCGGTTTTGCCCTGTACTACGCCTTCAAGACTTCCGAATCCTTCCAAATGCGCCTTTCCGAAATTTGTAATGTAACCGTAATCGGGCTGTGCAATTTCGCTCAGCAGTTTGATTTCGCCCAAATGGTTGGCGCCCATTTCAACTATGCCTATTTCGGTTTCTTTATTCATTTTCAGAAGCGTTAGGGGAACGCCTATATGGTTATTTAAATTACCCTGTGTTGCTACCGTGTTGAATTTTTGGGAAAGCACTGCGTTGATCAGTTCTTTGGAAGTGGTTTTGCCATTGCTTCCCGTAAGGGAAATAATGGGGAGCGATAAATATTTTCTGTGAAAACTAGCCAATTGTTGAAGCGCCAAAAGTACATTTTCAACTAAAATGGTTTCGCCATTAGATTTATGAAAGGCACCTTCATCAACCACAACTTTAAATGCGCCTTTGTCCAATGCTTCTTGAGTGAAAAGATTTCCGTTAAAATTTTCACCTTTTAGGGCAAAGAAAAGGGAGCCCTCGAAAATTTTTCGAGTATCTGTGCTTATGCCGCTACTCTGCAAAAAATAGTGATGAAGAGATGATATATTCATTAAATAAAGATACTAAAAAACCCTCCGAAGCTGTATGCCAGGAGGGCTGTTTTTATAAATTTTGAAATTTTAGTTTCTAGGTCGCTTTCCTTTTTTGGATTTTGAACCCACACGGCTCATCGCACATCTAAACCCGATATAATCTGTTGCCATATCTTGCGGGAAATAACGTCTCTGCGCCGGATCTAGCCAGTAATCTCGATCTCTCCAAGAACCTCCTTTATAAACGCGAACTTCATTGTCCACCAAAGTTGTTCTGCTTGAGGACTTGTCATATTGACGATCTAATGTACCAGTGCTATCTGCATAAACTTTTTGTATTGGTGAATTATACATACGGTTTGCGCCATCAACGCTTTCGCTTTCATCGTCAGCGAATGATTGGTAGTGACGGGAAGAGCGCTTATCGCCATCTCTATAATCGCGGTTGTCGCTTTCGGAGAAGTTTGTTCTTAAATAGGTTTCATTTTCATCAACAGGTACTTGAAGAATTTCTCCAGGCAAGTTGCGGGCTACGATTTTTCCGTTGCTCAATGTATCATAAATAATGGAGTCCATTGTAACTACTTTTACCTTTCCGTCTTCACCAATCGCATTTTTGGTATAAACGTTTCCACGGTAATAGTTAAAATCATTGAACTCATCATCTACGATCGGACGATAAACGTCGGCAACCCATTCTGCAACGTTTCCAGCCATATCATAAAGTCCGAAATCGTTTGGCTCGTATGATTTAACTTGCGCGGTAATATCTGCGCCGTCATCACTCCATCCTGCTATTCCTCCGTAATCACCGTCACCTTGCTTAAAGTTTGCCAATTGGTCACCACGAGATCTTCTTTTTCCAGAGCGGGTGTACTGGCCTTCCCAAGGATATTTTTTCTTTCCACGATAAACATTATAGTTACGAAGCCCCACTAGGCCAAGTGCTGCATATTCCCACTCAGCTTCTGTTGGTAGGCGATACGATGGCATTAACAAGCCATCTTTACGTTGTATATATAAGTTTGTACTGTCTTTGCTTCTTTTTGCAATAGATTCAGATTTTTTTCCGCCACGGGTAATAGAATCATTACCTCCGTAAGTTAGCGTGGGAGCGTTTAAATATGTTTCCGTATTGAAAGTTTCACCGGGTTCAACATCATAACGAGCGTTACGTGCTGTAACACCTGCGGTTTCCAAAACCATTTCATTAACACGGTCAGTTCTCCAATTGCTGAATTCAACTGCTTGTACCCAACTAACACCAACCACTGGATATTCTGCATAAGCAGGGTGGCGAAGGTAGTTATTGGTCATAACCTCATTAAAACCTAAGCGGTTTCTCCATACAAGTGTATCAGGAACAGCACCTTCGTATATTCTTCTGTAATTTTCATCAGAGGGTGGGAACACTTTTTTCAACCAATCCAAATACTCAAGATACATAAGGTTAGTGACCTCTGTTTCATCCATGTAGAAGGATTGCACGTGCTGTTGGTTTGGAGAGTTGTTCCAATCGTGCATTGGATCGTCCTGAACCCTTCCCATAGTGAAGGTTCCACCTTCAACAAATACTAGCCCTGGGCCAGTCTCCTGTTCTTTGGTTTGGGGGTCATACTGAAAACCGCCTTCTTTGGCATTCATTTTCCAACCAGTGGCACGGGAACTATTTTTATAGTCCCTAGTTTTGTTGCAGCCTACAAAGAGTGAGGCCACTAATACAGTAACAAATAGCTTTAATGCTAGGTTTTTTCTTAACATCATAGATTCAAATATGATAAAATTGGGTTCGCAATATAGTAATTAACGACAAAAACACAATAATATTTTGTTATTATTGCGCTGTGGGGTTTTAAAAGGTTTTACGACCAATCCCGAATGCAAACGTATTAGTTTTAAAATTATTATCCTAATACCACTAAAGAGAAAAAGTTTTAAAATATTGGCTTATACTAAGTGTATATTTGAAGCGTTATTGGTACTAATGAGAAAAGCGATACTTCTTTTTATTTTATTTGTTATGCCTTTTATAGGAAAGGCACAGTCAAAAAGTGTAACCATAGATTGGGGAGACTCCACTCCAACTGCTAGTGGCGTGGGGGTTAATAAATCATCAGTTTCTTTGAAAGAAAAAGCTGTCGCGTCCTTAAAGCTTCAATTAAATAAGGAAAGGGTCATCTACCAAACTAAATGGGAAGATGCGAACATCGCTGATAAAAATTCTATAAGAATTACCAATGTGCGCTACGGTTCTGTCTCTTCGGCAGAATTAAACAAGATTAATACAGCGTTGGTGCCGAACAAGCTGGAATACAGTATAGGGAGCACTCGGTCTAGGGATAAGCTTTTCACAATATTTAAAATTTCACCAATTGTTAAAACGTCTGGGGGCTACCAAAAGGTTATATCCTTTAATGTAGATTACCGTTATACCCCACAAGCCTGCCCCGATTACACTCCCGAAATAATAAATTCTGTGCTTGCTACAGGGCAATGGTTTAAATTTAAGGTAGAAAAAACGGGCATCCATAAAATTGACAAAGCTTTCCTGAACAGCTTAGGGATGAATACCGACGGCATCAATCCAAGAAATATAAAAGTATATGGTTTTGGCGGAAAATCTTTGCCGTTGTTGAATTCAGAAAACAAATTTTTTGATCTTCCCGAAACCGCAATTCAGGTTGTGGGGGAAGAAGACGGTTCTTTTGATGGGAACGATTATATTTTATTCTATGGAACCAATACCGAGGGTTATGTTGAAGAAAACGACTCAAACCTAAACCCATATAGTAATGAATCATATTACTACATCACTGCCGATGGAGCCCCTGGCAGGAGAGTAAGGGCCATGGTAGAACCTACGGGCGCTGTGGAGTTTACTATCAATGAATTTGACGATTATAAATTTCACGAGGAAGACGAAGAAAGCCCTACGAAGTTAGGTAGAAAGTGGTTCGGCAATCGTTTTGATATTGAAAATGAACAAAGTTTTACTTTTGAATTTCCGAATATAGTTGCAGGCAAGCCTATGCAGCTAACTATTAAGTCTGCTGCAGCCTCTGAAAGTAATACCTCTATGGCTGTGACAGTAAACAGTACGAGCCTGGACCCAATTACATTCACCAGATTGGGAATAGGAGGATTGCTGGATTTAGATGATTATTATGAGGAAGTTGCAGCAAGTAGTGAATCTGTACAGGTAGATTTAATGTACAACAATGCCGGTAATCCATCGAGCATAGCATATCTGGACTATATAGGACTTTGGGCAGTTCGCAAATTGAGCGGAGTGGATGGGCAGTTTAACTTTAGATATAAGGCTGCGGCTACACTTGCTGGAGTAGGTGAATATCAAATTAGCAATGCTTCGCAGTTTTCACAAGTTTGGGATGTCACCGATATGCAATTCATAACTTCAAAACAAAATGAAGGGAATGCTTCTACCTTTAGCTTTAAACAGACACTTGGTGAGGTTCGCGAATATGTGGCGATAAACCCAAACAATTATTTTGTTCCTATTAAAACTGCACAGCCAGTAGTTCAAAACCAAAATTTAAAAGGCACTATTTTTAAAGATGCATCAGGCAATTTTCAAGATGTTGATTACATTATAATTACTGCACCATTCCTTATTCAGCCTGCGTTGCGACTGGCTACATATCATAAAAACCTTCAAGGTTTAAATGTAAAGGTTGTTACCACAGATAAAATTTATGAAGAATTCAGTTCGGGGAGGCAGGATATCAGCGCCATCCGAAACTTTGTACGTTATGTTTACCATAATGCATCCACAGAATCAAAACGCGTAAAATATGTGGGCATTATCGGTGATGCTTCCGTCGATTATAAAAATAGACTTGCAAACAATAATAATATTGTCCCAACCTTTCAGACCCTCACGGGGGTAAGTATTGCCCAATCTTTTATGTCTGATGATTTCTTCGGAAATATGGACGAGTGTGAAGGCGCCATTGGTATGGGTAGGGACGATAACGATTTGCTGGATATTGCTATGGGAAGAATATTGGCAGATGATGTCTCACTCGCCAATGCAATGGTGGATAAAATAATCAAATACACTTCTGAAAGTTCCTATGGCAACTGGAGAACCAATTTCGTATTAATATCAGACGATATCGATAAAGATAACGATAAACAGTTGGAGCTAAAACTGGATGCACTTGGCGATGAAATTTCACAAGAGAAACCTTTCATAAACATAAAAAAAATTCATACTGATGCCTATCAGCAAGAAGCTTCCGCCGGAGGGAATAGATATCCAGAGGTGAACGAAGCCATAAAAAGCGCTTTTGACGTTGGGGCAATAATCATTGATTACTTTGGGCACGGAGGTGAAGACGGACTCGCTTCAGAATACATCTACACAAAAGAAGCAGCCCAAAACTTCACTAACAAGGACAACCTTCCTTGTATGGTAACGGTAACCTGCGAGTTTACAAAGTTTGACAATCCTTTACGCATAACGGCTGGGGAGCTCACATATCAAAACAGGCAAGGCGGCGCTATTTCTTTGGTAACTACTACTCGGGCAATCTATGTTTCTACGGGAGTTGAGTTTAACCAATTACTGGCAGATAATCTTTTTGGATACGGAAGGGATGTGCCAAATACACCTGCTGAGGGACTCCGTCTCTCTAAACTGGAAATTGATAGCGATTTAAGACGTGTGGTATTTTATATTGGCGATCCGGCCATGAACTTGGCTTTTCCTAAAAAAAGTATTCGGTTAACAAAACTAAATGGAGTGCCCATTGGCCAAGCTACAGATACATTAAAAGCCTTGAGTAAAATAAAACTTGAAGGTGAGGTTTTAAATGAATCAGGAATGCTTATGACAGATTATAATGGTATTCTTGAGGCAAAGGTGTTTGATAAAAACGTAATGCGCCAGACCTTGGATAACGATAATTTCAACTTTGTGATGGATTTTATAACCTTGGGCGAGGGAATTTTCAATGGGCAGGCCACCGTTTCCAATGGTGTGTTTGAATTTGAATTTGTAGTTCCTCGAGATATACAAATTCCGGTGGGCAAGGGCAGGGTTAGCTTGTATTCCAAAAAAGATAATACGTTTGAGGATCAGGCAGGCGTGAATTTAGATTTAGATGTGGGAGGTTTAAACGAAAATGCGCCCGAAGACAATGAAGGTCCTTTAATTAAGCTATTCATGAACGATGAAAGTTTTGTTTCTGGAGGTATTACAGACGATTCCCCAATGTTGCTTGCAAAATTGGAAGATCCCAATGGTATTAATACAGCCAGTGGAATTGGTCACGATATAGTTGCCATTTTAGATGGGGATGAATCCAATCCATTTCTTTTGAATGAGTTTTATCAAGCAGATGTTGACGATTATTCCAAAGGAAAGACTACGTATAAATTCCGGGACCTCGAAGATGGATTGCATACACTTACTCTCAAGGCGTGGGATGTTTATAATAACTCTTCTACCGCTGAAATTCAGTTTATTGTTGCGGGTAATGATAAACTTGAAATTACCCGTGTGCTCAATTATCCCAATCCGTTTGTAAATTATACCCAGTTTTGGTTCAACCATAACAGGCCAGATGAGACCTTGGACGTGCAAGTTCAAGTTTTTACAGTAACCGGAAAAGTAGTTTGGACCCAAAACGCCACCCTGCCACCATCTGGAAGCTATCTTTGCCGTGAAATTACTTGGGATGGACGTGATGATTTCGGTGACCGCATCGGAAAAGGTGTGTACGTTTACAAGATAACAGTGAGATCTTCGTTAACCAATCAGCGGGTTGAAAAATTCGAGAAA
>TARA_R110002020_G_scaffold7065_10_pt1 | contig 10697 bp, 12 predicted proteins | sample TARA_R110002020 | Tara Oceans TARA_R110002020 (sample SAMEA4396489) | marine metagenome | biome: Westerlies Biome; feature: [MES] marine water layer (ENVO:01000295) within the mesopelagic zone...; material: water (ENVO:00002006), including particulate matter (ENVO:01000060) such...
GGCTACTGCCGCAGTTATTGGTAGGAAGAAACACGGTAAGAAAGGATTTGAGAAGTTATCTCATGGCGCAGAAGGGGACGCAGTTCCCGAAGATTCAGAAGGTGACGGTGTGGAAACACCCGAAGAAGTTACCGACATTGAGGAAGAAGCAGATGTTGAGCAACCGGAAGTGGATGACGCTTACACCGAAGAAAGCGGTGAAGAAGTTGCCCCAGCAGTTGTTGAATCATCATCAGTTAGCGCAACCGCAGACGCTCCACAAGGCTCCGAGCCTCTTGCCTACGACCCAACCGCTGAAACTCCAATGGATGATGGCGGCCCAGCAGCCTCTTTCTCCGCAGACCACGAATCCGCTTTTGATAAGTTGGAAGATGAGGTAGCGGACCAATACGAAGACAAGGGCATGGATGACGAAGAAGCCGACAGAATCGGTGCCGCTACTGCCTACAAGGTAGGCGTTGAGAAGTATGGACCGAAAATCATGAAGGAAGCCGCAAGATTAGGTGTCCCTGCTCACACATTAGTGAAGCACTCCGAAGGACTCCACCCACAGACCGCCTTTGGTGGCGACCTCGCCTCATTAGAGGACTTTGATGGTGTGGAAAGTGTAGTCGTTGAGGCTCCACTCGGACACGGTGTTACACAATACTACGCCGAAGATGGCGAAGCAGTTGTGCCTGACCCATCATCCTTCCCCGAAGGCTCCGGTCATGTTATCGGTAGTCAAACACCTAATGCAAATTACACTCCACTACACGCTGAAGATGCAACCGCACCTGACTTTGACCCACTAAGCGAAACTCCCGGCCCACATTTGGATGAATCCGCACCTTCGGACTCGTTTGAAGCCGAAAGGTTTGAGGCAATGGCTGTTTATCAGTCGGGACCCGGAGATGTGAATAAGGGAATGGCAGAATTGATAGGCAAGAGTCCATACGGAATCGCCCGAGGAAACTTCCTCGCATGGGGACCAAAGTATCTCACCTTCAAGGAAGGTTCAACCCACAACAAATATCACCTATTCGTAGTATTCAAGTTAGACAACGGAATGTATATGCCCGCTAACGCTTACGGAAGAATTGGCTACGGTGCAAGAACATGGTTCGGCCCTGCTATGAGTTCCGAAGGTGGAGCAATTCGTGAAGCCAAGACCAAGATGGGTAAGAAAGAACGCAAGGGATATAACCTTGAGTTCGGCGCAGAAGAAAGTTCAGCCCCTATGGAATCACATCCTTTGGATTACGACCCACTTACAGCATCCCCATCCGATGAGGGAGGCCCTGATGCAAACTTTGGCTGGTCCGAATCAGATGCAGACGCAGGTGCCTTTTCAGCGGAGTTCATTGCTAACGCAGACACCATGTATTGTGCAGAATGTTTTGAAGCCCATTGCAGCGGACATGACGAATACGAAGCCGAAGACGGCCCATCCCCATTAGATTATGACCCACTCACGGAAGCCCCATCAGGCGAAGGTGGACCACCTGCTGGTCCTTCCGACCACTTTGAGGCTGAATCAAATCTAAATATGGCTGCTGGCGTAGGATTAGTAGTCGGTTTGATTGCTGCTTACAAGTATAGCGATAAGATTTCCGACCTATTCCGCAAACTCGGTGATGAGTGAACGGGGAATATAAATGGCAATCAGTAGTCAATCCAAGGATACGCTAACCGGCGTATTGTTTGTAATTGCTGCTGCCAGCATCTTTTCGTCTATTCAAGAGTTTGAGGACGCTTACATTTTCCCTGACCGACAATTGGCTAACATTGTCTTCCCATTTATCATGGGAATGGGTATTTTGTGGTGGAAGCATAAGGATATTGGCGACATTATTTCGCCAACTGCTGGCCACGCTATGTAAGATACACGCATAGCCATTAAGTAGTCGCATCACCAAAAGTTAGGTATGGTAACACCACCCGGCTACAATATCACCTGCGACCCCGGTGATTTATACTCTCGCAGATGTTATGTGAATACTGCTTCCGGACAAAAACAAGAAATTATCGGATATACTTCGGATGGCCAACCAATCTCTAAGGCACAGTCTTCCGCTTCATGGATAGCATGGGTGCCTACCCTAACTACCCTTGACCAATCAGGCCAAGCATACCAGCCTTATGGGGAAGCCGGTCTTCCTTATGTGGCTCCCGGTGCGGGCGGCTCAGGAACTCAAGATGTTTCCGGTTCAAACTTTGTAAATGGTGACTCAAGTTCGTCATCATCTTCGTCATCCTCAACTGAGGGGAGAAGTAAGGGTCTTGAAACTATGGAGTATGCCAAGGTTCTTGGAACAGTTGTCGCTACTGTCGGCGTTTCGGCGTTTGCCGGTGCGTGGATAATGAAGAAGTGGGGCTGATTACATGGTCGGGACAAATTGGTTAGGCTACGACATGATTTCACCCATTAGTGGGACAGATAACTTCGCTCCAAACGATATATTGCCCTCAAGTGGTGCCGACCCACAAGATTGGTATTATTTGTTTTATTCCATGCCGGGTTCAACGGCTCGCCGTATTGGTGAGGAAAGAGTTTGTAACCCTCTATGGAATGTATATGGCTGCCGAGAAGCAGTTGAACCTGACCAAGTAACTGCGGTTGTTCCAAAGGATGAATTACCTCCACAATATCAAGCCGAAGAAGAAACCGAGGATGATGAGGCCCGTATTATGACTCAGGCCGCTGCTGTGGAATCGGGGTATCGTAATCTCAATCGTGTTATGTTACCCGTGGCTGTTGTGATGGGTGTTGTCGGAATAGGAGTCTTCGGTTACGAAAAGTTTGTAAAGCGAGGATGATACCGTGACTGAAAAGACAACTAAGACTCAGAAAGCCGATGAGAAGAAGGCTATTCAGCAAAAGTTTGATGCCGATACTACGGCTCAAGAAGACGCAGCCCGTGACGCATGGGTTGGTGTTCTAATACCTGCTGTTGGTTCTGCTGCATTCTTTGGTTCTATGATGGTCAATGTAATGAGGACTTATGCTCGTTATGGTTGGCCGAAAGAAGCGTTTTCCGCTACTGATAGGCTGTTGATGGGTATTCCTGTGGTTATCGTAGGCATTGCCCTCTATGAAGGCTTACAGAAGATGGAAAATGGTGGCTGAAATGGCTTTCACTCGTTTTGAAAAGCAAACCGTTATTACCGGAATTGTTTTCGCAGTTTTCATGACTGAGGCTCTCATTCATTATTCAATGGCAGAAAGCAAGTTACAACGCAAAACTTTTTTGGATGCTTTCAAAACTTTGCCTGATAAGTCCGAGTTATGGACGATGGCTGCTATCGTAATGACCGCAAGCATTATCAGCGGGTTACTCATAAGTGAGGCCGAAAGGAAAATGGGTGCTAAATCCGTCCTTTAGGTGAACTTTCAAGTAGTCGCACTTGATATGTCTTAGTGTGACGGACGGCGAGAGCGATAAGGAAGTTCTGTGGAACGAATATCTTGCCGGAAGGCGGGAACAGTATTGGGCTTCAAGGAGGCAAACTTTAGGTTCCGAATACGATACTCAAAAGCAACGCTGGGACGCTATCATTGAAAGAGAGTGGTTAGTCTTTAGTGAAACTTTGAGGAGTGGTGACGATGTATCATTGGCCGTTCGCCAGCAGATGGGAGAGGACTTCTTTACACGCCACCTTGAGCAAGAACCGATAGATTATGACTTTGAGAAGTTTCAAGTAGGCAGACAAACATTGACTCTCTATCACATTGAGGACTTTATCATGCTGGCCAATCAAGGGATTTTCCGAGATATAACTTTCCTCATAGACAAAGGCCGCCGATGGGAAAAGAAAGTTTTGAAAGGTTTGGAAGAATACGGTTACACTATCACCGGACACCATAAGGTGGGCGAAGAAGAATATCTAATTGTGAGGTTGATTTAATGAATGACGATGAGATGAACGATTTAGTTATGGGTGAGTTCGTAACTGCCAAGCAAATGGTTGTCTTGGCTGTCGGTATTTGGGCGGTCATTCAATTCATAGCAATGGTATTAGAACCAACTTCATGGCGTAATTGGCAACTACTTGGATTCATTGCATCCACTAACTTGGCTGCCGTTATCTTGGCGATATTGGCCCAGCGGTCAGCGGACTCCATTTCTAAAACATACAAGACTGTTTTCACTCCTGATTTTTACCGTGCAGTAAAGACCATCAGTTTGATGCAAACTTATGTGGTTGCCGAGGCCGAGAAAAGAGGGCATTCCTTAGAGGAGGAAATGGAAGACATTGCTCCCAAACTTTACGGATTGTTCCGTCAGTATGTGGAGGTCAAAGGACAAGAAATCACCCCTCCGGACCCGGAAGTGGAAGCACCGCCCGAAGAATATACCGAAGATGAACTCTTTGGTAATTCTTGAGCACTTAGGCGATTCCATTAAATATCAAGAAGCCCAAGTAATATGTATATGGGGCTTAAATGGCACAATAAATGGGCTGCTACTCTCTTAGTATTGTTCTTGAGTGCTACATGGCTCACCCTTCTTGTAGTCAGGGCAGGTGGGCTAAATCCTATTGATTTGACGGCTTTGTTGATAAGTGATATTGAGGGTCTTGGACCCTTAGCGTTTATCTTGGATTTTATCGTGTTGAGTTTAATTATTGTTTGGTGGAGGAAGAAAAAGGCAAAGAAGGCGGTGTCTAATTGGGAGTCTGCCTTCCCTCCTGAATGAAGGGAATACTTTAAGTAGCAAGACGGAGAAGTAGTAGGCATAACAGGTGAAGTGAATGGCAAATCAAGACCCACAACCGGAGATTTACACTACCTCCCATACTTTTGACGCAAGCGCAGGGACCATAGCGGCCAATACCTCCAATGTAGTGTCTATCTTTACCAACCAAGCAAACAACGAGGAAGTGCGCCTATACGCTATCGCAGTTCAGATATTGGACGATACAGACGGCTCCTCCGCAACCACAGCCACAGACTTCAATGTAGCCATTGGAGTAGGGCCAAACTATGTTCCTTCTAACTCCTTTGATATTGGATGGCTGCACACTAACCTTGCGAACGGAGGACAAGTTCTTGCGTTTTCATGCCCTATCCTATGTCTGTTCCAGCAACCTCTCCAAATTACGGTAACCAACAACGCCGCAATTACCGCTCCATTGGAGCGAAAGGTCAAAATCACCCTAATTGGTGAGTTAGCAATCCAAAAGGTTGCTTGCCGTTAAAGCGTGAAGCCTTAAGTAGCGGTATCACTAACTGTAATGTATGGGTATCAGGCGACAAGCGTATGAGTGGCGTAATTTGATTACCGAGCAACTTTATGATGCCGGTTTCACTTCCACACAAGGTCACCCTATTTTGACCCCTCCAAACTTTGGAGCGTCCCCCGGAAACTTCAACAATCCGGTCTTTTCAGTTAGATTACCTTCCGATGGCGTGAGTATTTTTACCGGCGGCCGTGGTAATAATCTTGATATTCCCGCTGCCTTGAGAGCCACGCAGTTTATCGTTATAGACAGTATCAGCGGATGGGATGGTCAATCGGCTCGCACCGGTGAATCCCAATGGCAAGACGCTTTTATTCAAATCCGGGTCAATGAAACATATTACTTTCAGACTCCTGATGGTAGGGCAGCCAAAGGTTTGCCAACTTCTGCCGTCCCGTTTCCCGACCATAACTTACAGTCCGTTACAGATGGAGCGATAGAATTACAGCCCGTGCAGCCAATCTATACCTTTGAAGCATTTAGAGATGGCCTTCCAACTCCTGTCTATATCCTTCCCGGTCAAGTTTGGGACATTATTTATCGTAATCCTAAAGATGACCAAGACAATACCATTTATAACGATGCACAAGTGTCTTATTGCTATGTGAAATACCTACTTTTGGATGGCGCAGATGCCGCTATCGCCATGAAACTCCTAAAGGCGAGTTTCCCTGTGACTGTTGAGAATATCAATGGCTACCGCCGAATGCTGATTCGCCATGAGGTCTTTGAGGACTCTATGGCTCGTATGGAGAATCCAACAGGCCCAAGGAGAGTGGACTAATGGCAATCACCAAACAAGTCTATGATTGGCAACTTTGGGTTGAATGGAACGACCAACAATCGGTGACGAATCCTACCGACCCGTTTGTGGATGATAGATTACCCAATGCGGGTGAAACCTTTTCCATATTTACCGGTGGTTACGGGAACAATGTAACCGAATCTAATATGGTTCGGGATGGAAGTTTTGTAGTTATTGACCGCTTTGGGAGCACCCCCGGAATTATGATGTCCGGTGGAAACAATGTGGCTTACGATGTAGGCGGAACAGGAGTGCTTGGTTTGATTCAATGGATTCCTAACGGATTCGTCAATATATGGGTTGATACCACAGGTTATTATCAAGACCCACAAAATGTGTCCGCATTGGGTATCTCCGGTAATGCGGCTCCGTATCCCGAAACCGAGGGGATTAGACCAGCCCATTATATGCTGAATCCTTGTGTGTATATTGAACCCTTCACTACATGGGATGTGCGATTCACCATGATGAATGATATTAAGAATTACATGACTAACTTGGGTCAATTTGGTGGCGGTCCCGTCACCGTTAGAATCGTGGAGAAAGAGGGCATTACGAGTGGCGGTGTGCCGATGAAGCCCGTTAGTCCGTTAGCCCAAGTATTCGTTCAGTATTGGCTATTTAGCGGAAGTGACGCTTTAATCGCCGAGGAGTTAATGAAACTCGGAATTGCGGTCAATGTGGATAATGCGGAGTGGTTTCGCCGTCAATTAGTGAAGCAAGAGGGTCTTGAAACCGAAACATGGCAGAAATATCTCAACATCTCCAAGGCATACTTGGAAATGGAGAAGGCACGGCAAGATTATGTGGGATGAGTGAAAGTCATCCTTTAAGTAGCGGGAAGGGTAAGTGAATAGTATGGCAGGTAACGAGAAGATTCGTGATTTGAAGCGTCCTTATCGGAAGAAAGCCCTACAATCGGGCTATTCTCAAGCAGGGGAGGGTGTTGATGCTTACCCACCACCGATTTCATCCGTGAGCACGACTACTACTCAACAAACCGAGGTAGTAAGGCCCGGAATGGACCCTACCACTTACAAAAGGGATATTCGCCCTGCGGTTGAGTTCCTTGAGCGGTCTGTTGGTGTGAATTATGCCAATTACCCTTGGCATTTGGTTCCAAAGTTTAATTCAGCGAATGTTACGCTGCGTTACAAGTATGATTTCTCCACCGGTGCGGGATATAACCTTGCTTCCGGTCAATACCTTGATGTTGTAGTCCTGAATGTGGCTGATATTGAAGGTTCCAATTCATGGACCGACCTTGCCGGAACGGGCGATTTTATGCCTACTCCTACTACTTTCGTAGGTGTGGCCCCTCCACCGGCTGTCCGTTCCACTACCGGAACTGCAACTGCTCCACCTACTGCGGCTAATAACAACAAAAGTTTGGGCGGTATTCAAGGCGCAAATACAGTTACGGGAAGTTCTGCTACCGCAGCAACAAGTAGGACCTCAACTGTTGGAAATCGTGGAGATTATTACCATATCGCTTCATTCGGACATACCGAAGCCCTTGATAATGCAGGGATTTTCTATCAAATATGGGTTGATGGCAGCCTATATCAAGAGTGGAATAACTTTCAATGGTCCGCTATTACACCTAAAGCCGACCAATGGCACTACGACATTCCAATCGTGGCTACTGCACAGGTGGTATTCCGTGTTATTAACGCTTCGGACCCCGCCACATCTATTACCACAGGGACTTGCGAGGCTTGCTTTTGCGGGTGGACTGAACAGCGTGACTACACCCAAGATGTAGGACGGCAACAGAATGTGCAAACTAACTGATACTTAAAGCATTAAGTAGCAGCGTGGGTAATGAGATACTATGAGCAATCGCCAGCCTCCCGGCAGCCGCTTGACCGGCACTAATGCGGGTAAAGCCGGATTACGAGTCAATGACGGCATTGTTGATGTTTTCGGCGTTACTTGGATTACAGTTACGGCCGGAACTCTTACTGATTTAGGCGGAGGCCATGTTTCAATTACCACAGGTGGTGGAGGTGGTGGTTCTCTCACCGTTAGGGAGTCTGATGGTAGCCCCACAGTTCCCAATGTAACCGTTATCAATTTTGACCAAGCAAGTGGATTCGTAGTTACTGATGATGGCGGAGGAATCGTAACAATTAGTCTTTCCAGCCATTGGTATAGTATTTTCGTTAGCGGTCAGACTACTTTAACCCCGACAGGGCAAGAAAACATTGAGTTTGTTGCCGGAACCAATGTAACGATTACAACGGACAACACTACAACTCCAAAACAAATTGAGTGGTCTGTTAGTGGTGGAGGTGCAGGTCCGTCAGGAACAAGTGGTCCTACCGGAGTAACAGGCCCAACAGGGGCAACCGGCGCAACAGGGGCAACGGGGGCTGAAGGCCCCAGCGGAACAAGTGGCCCCACAGGTGTAACCGGCCCAACGGGAGCCGCAGGTGCTACCGGTGCAAGTGGAACATCAGGGCCGCAAGGAATTACAGGTCCCGAAGGACCGTCAGGGACGAGTGGACCGCAAGGTATTACAGGCCCAAGTGGTCTATCCGGTCCAAGTGGAATAACAGGCCCGACAGGACCCTCCGGATTAAGCGGACCACAAGGAATCACAGGACCCTCGGGATTGAGCGGTCCAAGCGGTATCACAGGGCCAACAGGCCCAAGTGGTCTAAGCGGACCCACAGGTATTACCGGCCCTTCAGGATTGCCCGGACCAACGGGAGTCACAGGAGTTACCGGACCCAGCGGGAAGTCAGGCCCAACCGGAATCACCGGCCCTTCGGGAACATCAGGACCGAGTGGAATAACAGGTCCTACCGGTGTAACCGGCGTAACCGGACCAAGCGGTAAAAGTGGTCCTTCAGGAATCACCGGACCCGATGGGCCGACAGGTCCAAGTGGTCTAAGTGGCCCTCAAGGTATTACAGGGCCAAGCGGTAAGTCAGGTCCAACAGGGATAACAGGCCCCGATGGACCCTCGGGAACAAGCGGGCCACAAGGAATAACCGGTCCCTCCGGTAAAAGTGGTCCGACAGGAATTACAGGACCCGAAGGACCGTCAGGGACGAGTGGGCCAAGTGGTATCACAGGGCCGGACGGAGTTACAGGACCCAGCGGAACAAGCGGTCCATCAGGTATTACCGGAAGTAGCGGTCCGACAGGAGTTACAGGTCCAACAGGTGTAACGGGGCCAACAGGTCCCGATGGAACATCCGGACCAACAGGAATCACAGGTGTGACCGGACCCGAAGGACCAAGTGGGACTTCAGGCGCAACAGGTATAACCGGTCCTACCGGCCCCACAGGAGTTACCGGCCCATCGGGAACATCCGGTGCTACGGGAGTTACAGGTCCAACAGGTGTGACCGGTCCAAGTGGAACTTCGGGTGCAACAGGAGTCACAGGGCCGTCCGGAACATCAGGTCCAAGTGGAATAACCGGTCCCGATGGACCCAGCGGAACCAGCGGGCCAAGTGGAATTACAGGACCAAGTGGATTATCAGGCCCAACAGGGATAACAGGTCCCGAAGGCCCATCAGGAACGAGTGGCCCACAGGGTATCACCGGTCCGAGCGGCACATCAGGCGCAACAGGAGTCACAGGTCCGGAAGGGCCGAGTGGCACAAGCGGACCAAGTGGAATTACAGGACCAAGTGGAACCTCGGGAGCAACCGGTATTACAGGACCCGATGGACCGAGCGGCACATCCGGTCCAACCGGAATAACAGGCCCAAGTGGGACGAGTGGTGCTACCGGTATTACAGGCCCCGATGGTCCGTCAGGAACAAGCGGACCAACAGGAATCACAGGTCCAAGCGGTAAGTCCGGTCCAACAGGGATAACAGGACCCGATGGACCCAGCGGAACGAGCGGACCATCAGGAATAACCGGCCCATCCGGTAAAAGTGGTCCCACAGGAATTACAGGTCCCGAAGGACCGTCAGGAACGAGTGGGCCTTCCGGAATTACGGGACCGAGTGGAAAATCCGGTCCAACAGGGATAACAGGCCCCGATGGACCCTCGGGGACAAGTGGGCCTTCCGGAATCACCGGTCCAAGTGGGACAAGTGGTGCTACGGGCATAACCGGTCCCGAAGGACCAAGTGGAACATCAGGGCCGCAAGGAATTACGGGGCCATCAGGAACAAGTGGGGCGACAGGTATAACCGGCCCCGAAGGTCCGAGTGGAACGAGTGGCCCTCAAGGTATCACGGGTCCGTCCGGACTAAGTGGCCCAACAGGGATAACAGGCCCCGATGGGCCTTCCGGCACAAGCGGGCCATCAGGAATTACCGGACCGAGCGGGAAGTCAGGCCCAACAGGAATCACCGGTCCCGAGGGGCCAAGTGGAACAAGTGGGCCTTCAGGCATCACAGGTCCGAGCGGTAAGAGTGGACCCACAGGTATAACAGGACCCGATGGACCAAGTGGCACATCCGGTCCGAGTGGAATAACAGGCCCAAGTGGGACCAGCGGAGCCACAGGAGTTACAGGTCCGGAAGGACCGAGCGGGACAAGCGGCCCGCAAGGTATAACGGGTCCAAGTGGAACAAGTGGAGCCACCGGAGTTACGGGTCCCGAAGGCCCAAGCGGAACAAGTGGACCGCAAGGTATTACAGGACCGAGTGGAAAGTCAGGTCCAACAGGGATAACAGGCCCCGATGGACCCTCGGGA
>TARA_R110002020_G_scaffold65144_2_pt1 | contig 10692 bp, 11 predicted proteins | sample TARA_R110002020 | Tara Oceans TARA_R110002020 (sample SAMEA4396489) | marine metagenome | biome: Westerlies Biome; feature: [MES] marine water layer (ENVO:01000295) within the mesopelagic zone...; material: water (ENVO:00002006), including particulate matter (ENVO:01000060) such...
AAGCCGGTCGTGTTGGCATTGGCGACATTGTCGGCCAGCGTTGTCAGGCGACGCTCAAGCGCGATCTGCGATGAAATGGCGACATAGAGCGAACCCTGCATCAGTGGCCTCCGAGTTTGAGATTGTTGATGGTCAGCATCAGCTCCGGAGAGATGCCGAAGCCGGAGGAAGAGCTCAACAGCAGGCTCGAATCGACCGAGCTGAAGGACGGATTCTCGAGCTCCCACAGCGCCGTGAAGCGTTGCATGAAGCTGTCGAGCTTTTCGGGATCCTTGAAGTCCTCGATGTCGATGCGCGCATTGATCATGTCGGCCTGGCGGTCGATGTCCGCTCCGGCGAGATCGGAGGAAAACCCGAGCGCGGTCTGCACGACCTGGTAGAGCGCGGTGTCGGCGAGGATGCCGTAGGCCGAGGTGATCTCCGGCGCGGTGCGCTGGAAATAGAGCGCCAGGCGCACGCCGGTGTTGTCGTCGCCGGCCGCCTGTTCCAGCGACAGGCGGTGATACTTGTCGACAGTGCCCTGCTGCGCCTTGGTGAAGATCGTCGCGGTCTCGCCGTGACGGGCGAAATTGTAGGTCTCGGCGAATGCCTTGTACTTGGAATCGGCGAGCTTGTTGGCGAAGGCGTCCTCGTTCTCGACGCCTTCGGTGAGCACCTTGCGCATGAATGCCTTGGCGTAGCTCATGTCCTCGAGCCCGTGGGCCTTCATCGCGTAATTGAACAGGCGCGTGTCGGCCATGAAGTCGTCGACGGACTTGATCTCGGAGATCCGCGAAAGATAATATTCGCTCTCGCGCGCAACCTCGGGCTGGCTGGCAATCCGTTCCAGCGAGCGCGGCAGATCCCGCGCAATCAGGTTGTAACTGGTGTAAGTGGTCGTCACCGGGGTACCCTTTCCGATCCGTCAGGGCGCATCGCGCAATCCCGCCAAGGCGCATTTGGCGCGACAGGGCGCAGTCGACCGCATGCTTGCCCCGGATTAGGCCATCTTGCTTGCGCGAACCTGTAGGTGGGAGACAAACCGTTAATTAGACGAAGAGATTCAGCTTCACACAAGGCTCAAGCCGTACGCAGTAGCTCAGCATGTCCAATTCGCGCGGTGGTTCATCATGAATATGGTTATCGGATTCGTCATCACGCTCGGGTGTATTCTCGGCGGATTCATGGCGATGGGCGGCCACATCGAGGTGCTCAACCAGCCGTTCGAGCTGCTGATCATCGGCGGCGCCGGGGTCGGCGGCTTCATCATGGCGAACCCGGTCAAGACCATCAAGGACACGCTCAAGGCGCTGGGCGAGGCCTTCAAGAACAAGGTCCCCAAGGAACGCGAATATCTCGACACGCTGAGCATTCTCTATTCCCTGATGCGCGACCTCAGGACCAAGAGCCGCAACGAGATTGAAAGCCACATCGACAACCCCGAGGAATCCGAGCTGTTCCAGTCCGCCCCGACTGTGCTGAAGAACAAGGAGCTCACCTCCTTCATCTGCGACTATGTGCGGCTGATCATCATCGGCAATGCCCGCCCACATGAAATCGAGGCGCTGATGGACGAGGAAATCGAGACCATCTCGACCGACAGTCTCAAGGCGTACAACGCCGTCAGCACCATGGGCGACGCCTTCCCGGCCATCGGCATCATCGCCGCCGTGCTGGGCGTCATCAAGGCCATGGCGGCGATCAATGAATCGCCCGCCATCCTGGGCGGCCTGATCGGCGCGGCGCTGGTGGGAACGATGCTCGGGATCTTCCTGTCCTACTGCCTGATCGGACCGATCGCCACCAACATCAAGATCGTGCGCACCAAGCAGAACCGGCTCTACACCATCGTCAAGCAGACCCTGCTCGCCTACATGAACGGCTCGGTGCCGCAGGTAGCGCTCGAGCACGGACGCAAGACGATCTCCTCCTACGAGCGCCCCTCGATCGATGCGGTCGAACAGGAAATGATGAACCCCGGCGGCGGCGGCGACGCGAAGGCGGCATGACACGATGAGCTCCGAAGCAGCCCACCAGGACCCGCAAGCCCCGGCGACGTTCGATCCGCAACTGCTCGATCTGATGACCGGAGCAAAAGGCAGCGCCGCCGACATCGAGGCCAAGTGCCAGGCGCTGATGCAGGCGCTCGGCCCGATGCTGGCGACCGCGTTCGAAAAGTCGACCGGCGTCGAGATCGAAGCACGTCCGGGCGCGATCCGGCAGGGCCGGCGGCGCGAACTGCTTGCGGAGCTGAGCAAAGACGCGGTCTATTGCGAAACCACCATCGCCGGCTGGTCGAAGGAGATCGCCAGCCTGTGCGGGACGAAGCTGGTCATCGGCCTGGTCGAATGCCTGCTCGGCGGCTCCGACCCCGACCAGCTCGACATCGCGGCGCGGCCGCTTTCGGGCATCGAGCTCGACATGTCGCTGGTGGTGTTCGAGCAGCTCAATGACAGCCTGCGCACCCTGGTGTCGGCCGATCCGAAAGCCAAGGCAAGCGTGGCCCGGCCGCAGCTGGAGCTGCGCGACCCGGTCGATGATCCGTTCCCGGATTTCCATGCCGCGGCGATGACGCTGGACATCGGCTTCGGCGCCCTGGTCGCGCCGCTGATCCTGATCCTGCCCCAGGCGCTTCTGCTCAAGGCAAGGATCACGGCACCCGCGCAGGGCAAGAAGGCGAGCGCCAGCGCTCTCGAGTGGACCGAGCGGCTGAGCGACCGGGTGTCCCAGTCCCAGATCAGCCTGCAGGCGGCGGTGGCCCTGGCGCCGCTTCCGCTGGGCGAGATCAGCCGTCTGCAGGCGGGCGACCTGATTGCCTTCGCCGACACGGGCGACATCGCGGTCACGCTCAGCGCCAACGGCAAGCCGCTCTATACCTGCGCGCTCGGCCGGGCCGGAGCGCGCTACATGGTCAAGGTCGAGGGTCCGGCGGGCCCCGACGAAAACTGGAAAACGGATTTCGCATGATGTGAGGTCCCCGGGCGGCGAGGCAGGCTCCGGGCAAGCTTGAAACAGGATAAGGGTTCATGGCGGGCGAAAACGCATTTGATGGTGACGCCGATCCGATGGCGCAAGATGACGGCGCGATTGACGGGGCCATCGATGACCTTCGCGGAGTATTGAAGAAAGACGCCGGCGAGAAACCGGTTGTCACGAATGAAAGCGTGGATGGTATGGGTGGCTCAGCGGCCTTTGGTTCAGATTTTGGCGCGGATTTCGCCGACGGCGACGCCGCGGACGACCTCAACGACCCATTCAACATCGGCGATGCGCCGGATGTCGGCATGCCGGACCTCGGCGGCGCGCCCTTTGGCGGCGGTTTCGCCGCGGATGTGGGCCTCGGTCATGATTTCACCGCCGAACCCGCCGGCCATGCCGGCGTCAAGACCGGCGCCAGCGGCACCACGAACCGCCTGGACCTGGTGCTGGGCATTCCGATCGACGTGCAGATCATCCTCGGCTCCAGCCGCATGGCGGTCTCCTCGCTGATGAACCTGCAGGAGGGCGCCACCATCGCGCTCGACCGCAAGATCGGCGAGCCGGTCGAGATCATGGTCAACGGCAAGCTGATCGGGCGCGGCGAAATCACGGTGCTGGATTCCGACGACACACGGTTTGCCGTGCGCATCATCGAAGTGATTGGCGAAGAACAGAAGAAGTCCAGCTGACATGGCAATATATGGCGAGTTCGACACGGGAAACGCAGAGACCACCGCACTGACGCCGTCGGAGAAGGCAGCGGCGGTCCTACTGGCCATGGGCAAGCCGGTTGCCGGCAAGCTGCTGAAGTTCTTCGAATACGAGGAACTGCAGGAAATCATCAAGAAGGCGCAGAACCTGCGCACCATCAAGCCGCAGGAACTGGTCGAGCTGGTCAACGAGTTCGAGGACCTGTTCAGCGAGGGCACCGGCCTGATGGACAACGCCAAGGCCATGGAAGGCATTCTCGAGGAAGGGCTGACGCCGGACGAGGTGGACGGTCTTCTGGGGCGGCGCACCCAGTTTGAAAGCTACGAGACATCGGTCTGGGACCGGCTGCAGGATTCCGATCCCGACCGGGTGGGCCGTTTCCTACAGAACGAGCATCCGCAGACCGCAGCCTACATCGTCTCGATGCTGCCGACGGCGTTCGCCGGGCGGACGCTGATGCGGATGCCGGAGCATGTCCGGGTCGACATCGTCCGGCGCGCGGTCGAGCTCAAGAACGTCAATCCGCGCGCCGCCGAGATCATCGAGACGCGTGTGAGGGAACTGGTCGCCGAGATGGAGGCCGAACGGGCCAGCACCGGGGCGGTGAAGGTTGCCGAGATCATGAACGAGCTGTCCAAGCCCGATGTCGAATCGCTGCTGGGCGCGCTCGAGACCGCATCCAAGACCGCGGTGGCCAAGGTGCGGCCACGCATCTTCCTGTTCGACGACATCGTGCAGATGCCGCAGCGCAGCCGCGTCACCCTGCTCAACGACATTTCCGGCGACATCATCACCACGGCGCTGCGCGGGGCGGACAACACGCTGCGCGAAGCCCTGCTCTCGGCGATCGGCGCACGCCAGCGCCGCATGATCGAATCCGATCTCGCCGCCGGCGACGCGGGCGTCAGCACCCGCGAGATCGCCGTTGCCCGGCGCACCATCGCGCAGGAGGCGATCCGGCTCGCCGGCCTCGACCAGCTGACGCTGCGCGATCCCAATGCCCCCGCCCCGGCCGCCCCTGCCGAAGCCCAGGCCGAAGCGGCGTGAGTCTGAGCTCACATGGCTGACAGCGAAGACAAAGACAGCAAAACAGAAGAACCGACAGAGAAAAAGCTCCGCGACGCGGTGGACAAGGGCAATGTTCCCTTCAGCCGCGAAGTGCCGATCTTCGCCTCGATTCTCGGCATGCTGATCTATCTGGTGTTCTTCCTGCCCGGCCGTGCCGGGCATTTTGTTGAAGCGCTCAGGGATCTGTTCGAACAGGCGGACGGATGGCGGCTGCAGAACGGCGGCGACGCGCTTGCGCTGTTCCAGGTGCTGTTCTTCGAGGCCGGAGCGATCCTGCTGCCGGCCTTCGCGCTGCTGATGGGCTTCGGCATCGCCGCATCGGTGCTGCAGAACATGCCGAGCCCGGTGCTCGACCGGATCCAGCCCAAACTCGAGCGGATCTCGCCTGCCAAGGGATTTGGCCGGATCTACGGCGCCAAGGGCATGGTGGAATTCGCCAAGTCCCTGTCCAAGATCGTCATCGTGTCGGTGATCGTCGCCACGGTGATGCTGGAGGATTTCTTCCGCTCGCTGGATTACATGTTCATGGACCCCACTTTGGTGGCGCCCGATATCTCTCGCCTTGCCGGCAAGGTGATCGTGGTGGTGCTGCTCTGCACGGCGACGCTGGCGATCCTCGACCTGTTGTGGACCCGCTACAGCTGGAACGCCGACCTCAGGATGAGCAAACAGGACATCAAGGACGAACTGAAGCAGTCCGACGGCGACCCGATCCTCAAGGCAAGGCAGCGGTCGCTGGCGCGCGACCGCGCCCGCCGCAGGATGATCGCCGAGGTGCCGCGCGCCACCCTGGTGATCGCCAATCCGACCCATTATGCGGTGGCGCTGCGCTATGTCCGCGAGGAAGGCGGCGCGCCGGTGGTCATCGCCAAGGGCCAGGACCTGATCGCGCTGAAGATCCGCGAGATCGCCGAAGCCCACGGCATCCCGGTGTTCGAGGATCCGCCGCTCGCACGCTCCATGTTTGCGCAAGTCTCGGTGGATAATTTCATTCCCGCGGTGTTCTACAAGGCTGTGGCCGAGCTGGTGCACCGGATCTACGCCGTCAAATCGAAATCCAAACCTGCGGGCGCGCTTTCATGAGACAGAACGAGTATTCGGCCGAATGGGAAAAGATCGTCGCGGACGCCATCTGCTCGGTGGCCTCGGAAATGCGCCTGATCGACGTCGCCGACCTGATCTCCATGCTGCGCTTCGAGCGCCATGCCGATCTCGCCGACCTGCTGGCTTCGGCGGCGGAGATGTTCTTCCTGCCCGGAACCATCAAGCTCGGCATCGGCGGGGACTACAATCTCGACTGGGGCGGCCCGCCGCAGGTGGTGCTTGACCTGGAGATCCGGCCGCGCGGCGTGACGATCTATGCGCGCCTGACGCTGGAGCAGGATTATGCCGGCGTCGAGATCAACCATATCGTCTTTGACGAGCCGCACGAGTCTCCGCAGGACAACGCCATTCTGCTGGCCAACAGCCTGCGCGCCGCGGCCTTCCGACCGTTCCGGCAGGCCCACCAGATCGCCCGCCCCGCGGCGTGAGGCGAATCGCAGCAGCCGCGCGCCACCACGGCAGCGCCCGCGGGCTCGACGTCAGGCCATCGTAACGGCATTCCCGGCTCGGCGCCAAAAGCGCCTGCCGTTCCGCCAAACCGGTGCGGTCAGGCGATGATGCCGAGACGGATCGCCTTGGCGATGGCCTGGATCCGGTTGACGGCATTGAGCTTGGTGGTCGCCGATCCGAGATAGGCGTTGACGGTGTGAACCGACAGATTGAGCCGCTCGCCGATCGCCTCGCTCTTCATGCCGTTGCCGACCAGCTGCAGACACTCGATTTCCCGTTCGTTGAGCTTGTCGGACTGGGAGGCCCCGCCGAACCCGAGCCTCAGCTTCTCGCGCATGACGCTCAGCGATTTCCGGTGCATGTCGATGAGCAGGTCGTTGTCGATGGCGGCCCGCACCGAAAAGAAGACCACATACCCATTGCCCATGGCGCCGAGCTGCGCGGGGAAGGCGAGATCGATCCCCTGCCTTTCGGGGGCATGAACCGTCAGCGCGGGCGAGACGTCAAGCATCTGCTTCTGATGCGGCGTGAAGATCACCGGCCGTGGCGACAGGGCGAGATGCGACAGCAGGAAAGCCGCGTGGCCCTGCATCAGCCCGTCCACGAAAGCATCGCTTCCCGGGCTCTGCATGCCGCATTCGAGCCGGCCCGGCGTCAGCAGCGTCTGCGCCTGGGCGGAGAGCACGGCGAAGGCCTCGCTGGCGCAGAGCCGTTGCATGATGACCAGCTTGGGAAACAGATCGGCCGTGGACCCGGCCCGCACGCCGGAACCGCCGTGGGAGAGATGCTGAACCCGGTCCTCGCCGGATGGAATAAGGTGAGATGTTCCGTATGCCATCATCAATGCTCCCTTCTCATATGATCCGCTGCCGGACGGCAAATGCAACCGCTTCCGATCGGGTTTTTGCTCCAGTCTTGTTCATGATACTGGTGATGTAGTTGTTCACGGTGTTGCGCGAAATTCCGATGATCAGGGCGATTTCGTCGCTGGTCTTGCCTTCGCCGATCCAGGAAAGGCATTCCACTTCGCGGTCGGTGAGATCCGACAGCGTGTCGTTGGTGGAGACCACTTCGGGAAAGCGCGAGGTGAAATAGGCCGCCGCGAGGGCGACGTCGCGCAGCCGGTCATGCGACAGGAAGGCGTCCTTGGCGAACAGCAGGGCCAGCACCATCCGGGCATGGCCCGCGTTGTACGGGATCAGGCAGACCCGCTGGGAGAACTCCTCCGGCAGACCGACCGAACGGTCGATGTCCTGAAAGGACGGCTCGAAGGTCTGGAGACACCGGCGGATTTCGCTGGTCCGGGCCTGGCTGTCGACCAGCGTCGCGCCAAAGGTGCGCACGAGATCGAAAGGCCAGTTCGAGGTCACGATGAAATCATGATGCCTGTCGAGGAACAGATCGGTGCGGGCCAGGAGATAACATCGGGCACCGGCATAGGCGCAGACAAGATCCATGCCGCCGGTAATCTGGCCGCAGCTTTGCTTGGATTCGAGATCCTGTATAAACGCACCGCGCGCAATCATTCGGTCCCCTTTCGCCGGTGTAGACGCGTTTCCGGTTCGCGCCCCCCCCAAAGAACAGCCCTGATTCCGGTATATGCCCGTCTGACCGCAAGGCCGTCCCCGAACTTCACCCCGGAACCACGCCCCCCGCCATGGTTACCCTGCATGACGAATCAGCGAATCAATCCATCATTGGCTGCAGTGTGACCCAGCCGACCCCAAAAACATATAACCATTATCTGGGGCTTTACGGATTGATTTTTAGCTGAAGCTAACTGATTCGATATGTTGGCCGCCCGGGCGGTTGCACCCGGGCGGCCAACATGCCGGCGTTGGGGAGGATGATGCGGGACCCGCGCGGGTCCCGCCGCGGATCAGGCCGCTTCGCTGGAGGCCCAGCTGCGGAGGATCTTGGCCGCCCGCTCTTCGTTGATCTCGACCATGCGGGCAAGGCGCCGTTCCGGGCCTTCCTTGACGCGGCGGTTGAAGGTGCCCGACTGCTCGAGCTCGAGATCGGAATCGCTCTCCTCGCCGAAGCCGAAATCGGCGCCGAAGCCTTCCATCGGCATGGCGCTCGCGCCACCCAGCGCCGCAGGCGAGAAATCAGGCAGTTCCAGGCCATCTTCCAGCCCGTCCTCAGCAGCGGCGCCGCCGGCGATCATCCGGTTGTTGCGCAGCAGCGGACGGAAGCCGAACAGGATCAGCAGCACGGCCACGGTGATGAAGGCGAGCGCGTTGATGATGGTGCCGAGCTGGGTCTTGAGGGTTTCGGCGAAGCCGGGCTGCGTCGCCGTGTCGGCAAGCAGTTCGTTGGCGAGGAACTCCATCATGGTGACGGTGGCGCGATCGCCGCGCTCGGTATCCACGCCCGCGGCGGTGGCCACGATCTTTTCAAGCTCGGCGATATAGGAGTCGATCTGTTCGGGCGTCGGCGTCCCGCCGAGCATGGCAGTGATCCGCTCCTTGTTGACGACAACGGCGATCGACAATCCCTCGACGTTGTAGCTGTTGCGAACCGTGGACACGGTCTTCGAGTTGATCTCGAAATTGGTCTGCTCTTCCTTGCGTTCCGCCAGCTCGCTCGACTGCGGGCCTGCGCTCTCGCCGGCGCCGGGCTGCTGGTCGGGAATGTTCTGCTGAACGGTGGCGGGCGCGTCGGTCGACGACTGGTTCGACTTCTGGTTCTCCCGCGTCACGCGGGTGGAGCGCTCGACCCGGGATTCGGGATCGTAGATGGTTTCCTGAATCTGCTGGCTGTCGGTGTTGACCTCTGCGCTGACGCTGGCGCGGAAGTTCTCGATGCCAAGGAACGGCGACAGCGCCTTTTCGATGTTGGCCTCGACCTCGTTCTGAACCAGCTGGACGATCGAGAGCGACTTGTTGAGGCTCGAATTGGAGAAATCGTCGCCGGCGGCAAGGAGCTTGCCGGTGGCGTCGAGAACGGTGACTTCATCGACATTGAGGCCCGGGACCGAGGCAGCCACCAAATGGCGGATCGAATCGGCGGTGCGCGGCGCAAGGTTGTTGCCGGTGCGCACCATCACCGAAGCGGAGGGGCGCTGGTCGCCGCGGCGGAAATTGCCGCGGTCGGCCATGACGATGTGAACCCGGGCCGCCGAAATGCCGTTGATCGACTGGACCGTGCGGGCGATCTCGCCCTCGAGTGCGCGCACCCTGGTGATTTCCTGCATGAAGCTCGTCAGGCCGAGCGATCCCACCTGGTCGAACAGCTCGTAGCCGGCGGTGTTGGACGAGGGCAGTCCGCGTTCGGCCAGCAGCATCCGCGCGCGGCCCGTCATGCCGGCAGGCACTGTCACCGAGGTTCCGTCGGTGCCGGTGGCGAAATCGATATTGGCTTCGGCCAGCACAAGGCTGATCTGGTTGACGTCCTCGCCCGTGAGGCCGATGTAGAGCGTCTCGCGGGTGGGCTTGTTGAGGAAGACCGCGGCGCCGAGGATCAGCAGGATCGACAGGATGCCGACTGCGGCGAGGCCCATCAGTTTCGCCTGACCCAGCCCGGCCAGGTTCTTCGTAAATAGGGACAGCTGGTTCAACAGATTCATTCTGTATCCGCGCTCAATAGGGACAAGCCGGCCAGGATGACCGTTGGGTGCACCCTAGGCGGTGAAACTTGCGCGAAAGTGGTCAGCGTCCGGAAGAGTCCCCTTCCCGGCGCGACGCCCTTGAAGGCGCCTAGAAGAAGTCGAGATCCCCCGAGGCTTTCTGGTAGAGCTCGGCCGAATGGGGCGCGTGGATGGAGGCCTTGAGGCGCCGCTTCATGTCTTCGAGCGTGATCAGGTTGAGCGCGGTGGTGATGTCGATGAGTTGCCCGGAATCGAGCCGCTCGCCGATGCCGTCGATGAAACTCGCCAGGCCGCGGGCTTTCTGCACGGCAAGGTCGATGCCCTGCATCACCCGCATGTGATCGGGAGAGGCGAGGAATTCGGTCGAGCGGCCGTTGGACAGAAGCGGCTCGAGCCGTTCGATCAGTTCGGCGACGTCAACGATTTCCAGGCTGATGCGCGACATCACCTCGTAGAGAGGTTCGTGCAGATCGCCGCCGGCATCAATGGACGGTTTCGTCATGGGGCGGACTCCTTAGAAAAACTCGATCGACGTGTCCGCCGGCTTCGGGGCAACAATGCGTGGCGGCGCGGTTTCGAGAGCCACCGTCTTCTGCGTCTCGGCGCCCGAGAGCGGGTACTGGCGGGCGCGCCCGCTGACCGGATAGTATTCGAGCTTGCGCCCGACATCCCCGCCGGTGTTGCTGCCGACGATGCGGATGCCTTCGTCGCTCAGGAACTGGTGCGCGAACTCGGCATTCTTCTCGCCGACATTGGAGAAGCCGGAGATCGTCTTGGCGCCGCCGATGATCTTGGCTTCCAGGCGCTCGCGC
>TARA_R110002020_G_scaffold256284_6_pt1 | contig 10691 bp, 15 predicted proteins | sample TARA_R110002020 | Tara Oceans TARA_R110002020 (sample SAMEA4396489) | marine metagenome | biome: Westerlies Biome; feature: [MES] marine water layer (ENVO:01000295) within the mesopelagic zone...; material: water (ENVO:00002006), including particulate matter (ENVO:01000060) such...
GGTGGGGCAACATGGTGGATTCTTAGCACATACTGATATTTATATAGTTAAAATAGAATGGTGATATTAATGCGAGATTTAGATGAAATTTTAGAAAAGACTCAAAAAGATAAAATAAATTGGTTAGTAGGAGAAATGTATTTGATTAAACACGAAATCAAAAGTATTAAAAACAATCATCTACAACATATGAACGAGGATATTAAAACTTTGAAATATAGAGTTTATATTATTGGCGCATTAATTGTGACATTTTTGACGGGGCAAAATATCTTAATGTAGGGATAAAATGAAAACCCCTGAATTATGTATAGAAGTAGCAGAACACACTTCTTGTATGGCTGGAGATGTACTATTGGCTGCCCTCGCGGTAGAATGTATAATATATTTGATACTGTTTGTTACTGGATTTAAGTTAATAGAACACGCAAAGGTATCGTGGAGAAAACGATATAAATCAAAATAACCGTTTAACGTTCAAATTGGATATAGACCAAAAAAAGGGACCCCGCCCCCACATAAGGGGCAGGGTCAAATTTATTTTAAAATTAAACATTATATTATAATGAGGGAACTTTCACTTTTTCAATTTACATATCGCTTGTCGATTATTTTTATAATAATAATCTTAAAATAAATGTGCTTATACTTACCATTCTACTTTTGCTTCTACATGTTCATCTTTTTCCTCATTATAGTATTTTACAATACCATTCTCTTTTCCATATACCCATAAGTCATAGGTTAATTTGGAATCTTTTAAGCAGTATTCCACTACTTCATCATATGCACCGCCTCGCCATTTTGCTACTGAATCTACACCAGACATTGACTTTGAATCTCCTAATGTACATTTAACTAAGTTATCTAAATGAATTCTTCTTCCATGATGCTTAGTCATATAGGCACTTGTATCAATACATCTATTACTTTTATCTTCAAGATACTTTCTAACAATATAAATATCCATTGAATCTCGCAATACGGGTAAATCAAATGCGTTGATGTTATGCCCTAATAAAATTCCACCCTTTTGAAAGTGGTCATCTAAATCAAACTTTAATTGTCTTAAAGGTTTAACTTCTGTTCCTGCTTTAGAAATAGAATCACTTACTTCTTCATCTACATAAGCAACTCCTTTATTTCCATCCCATGTTGTTACACAAGCCACCTTGAACAAGTGTTGGTTATTCCAACCACCAATTTCATGACTCAAATTCTTTGTTTCTATATCAAACGATAATACTTTATTCATCTTTCTTCACCTTCAATTTTACATATGTTTTTGATGTTCTTAGTTCTTCAAATAAATGACTCACACTTTGCCAATGTCGGTAGAACTTATTCCTTCCACACTGTTCCTGCTTTCTAAATGTTTCTATCATTAATTTTTTATCAACCCATCCATCAGTTCCTGATTGTCTTGTTTTAGGATTAGTTAAATTATACGCTGTTACATACATCCTCTCATTATTCTTGTCTGCTATTCTCTTAGGTCGCTTCTTCAACTTGTCTGTGAACCATCCTGTAATTGAGTCAAATGATTCATCAGTTAATTGTCTACCTTGATTAATATGGGCGGCTGTAATAACTTTACTTCTCTCGCTAATTGCACATAGAGCCGCTGCTATACAAATGTTGTTAATCATATTCATTAAGAACGTATTTAATGCTTCATAAATTTGATTGTCAAAACTAATCATATACTTTCGCATTCCTTTCCATACAGTTTTTAATCTCTTTTGTGCATCTGAAGAAAAGACCACAACCTTTCTTGGGTCGCCACCTTCTTCTTCTAATCTTTGTTCTACCCATCTATATGAACTGTATAACATTTCAGCAAATTCTTCTTGATATGGTGCAGCCCCATCATCATCTTCAATAATTTCTCCGACCATCGCAATGTAATCTTCTTCCATTTTTGATTTTAAAGATTCAGGAACTTCTCTTACATATAACCACATTCTTTGAAATACACCTTTTGTTAGGATAACTCTTTCCAATCCTTCCGGTGGTAATGTTGTTGCCCAAAGTGAACGCTGTGAATCCACCACTAAATCTCTACCCCATTCAGTTAATCTCTTTCTAATTAAATGAGATTCTGAATCAAGTCGATTCATAAATTTCTGGAACAGCATTACTGTTTCTTGCTTATGTTGTGTTTCTTTAAAAATACCTGAATGTTCAAACTCATCGAATGCAATTAAACCACTACCATACAAACTACCATAGATAGTAGTATCAATAAATTCAGGTACATCATAGTCATCGTCATTTCTTGCTTCGCCTCTATTGTAATCTGGGTTAGGTACATTAATTTTCAATGTTCCCAATAATGCTTGGTCTGTAAAACTATCAGGGTTATTCAACGTAAATTCTTTTACCCCTGCAAGTGGTGTTGTGGGGCTATCCTTAGTAGTAGGATGCTTATTGATTAACTCAAATGTTTCTGACCATACCGGTGCTAAGAAATCAAACATTGTTGTCTTACCACTTCTTGAGGTTTGAATCCAACAAAAATGAATTCGTGGGTCAAGTGATAATCTCCCAATTGGAATTCTAACCATATCTTTTAGAATTTGTCCTAATGATACATAGTATGACATTATTGCCGCATAATCATTATACAGTGAAAATTCACCCACTATCTCTTTCCACCTTATTACATTCTTAGGTAGTTCTGTTTTCTTTGAGCGTACGACCGCTAAACTATCGTCAGTCTTTATTTTAGCCAACGCATCATACATTTCCCATTCATCTATTTCTATATCTTCTGCCATTAATACTTCACCTCTTTTTCTGAGTTAAGAGCATTTAGAATATTTGCTGCTGTCTTAGGGCCTACTCCATCTAATTTACAGATTTCTTTATTTGTAGCCATAATAATTTCAGCAATACTTCCAAATCTCTTTAATAGGGCTTTTGCTTTTTCTACTGAAACACCCTTTATTTCAGATAGTACATCTACTCTTACATCGTCTGTTCTAATCTTCTTTGGTAATTCTTTGTGTATGACTAATTCTTTATCTATATGTTCTGTTGTTGCTAAAATTATATGTGCAGCCGTTCGATAACTGTCTACCCATACAGGTTTTACATCCGTATGTAGTGCGATAGAAGTTAATGCGCCCACAAATATTTTCTTTAATTTTCCTCTCCATTTCATTGAATTGTAATCTGTTCTTTTTAAGTATGCTATTGCATCATCTAATGTTCCATATATTAAAATTATATTTTTATTGTAAGTTCTATCCATGTTGTCTAATTGATTAAATATTCTATTGTTCCTAACTGATTGTAAAAAGTCTGCTGCTGATTTTGCTTCAATGCAACAATCTCCTACAATATAATCTCCTATTTCTAACCATATCTTTTCATATTCTACCTTATGATTATCACATAAATCTATTACTGCTCGTGATAATTGTGAATCTTCTCTACTATCAATTTGAATCATGACCATACCTCCAACATTTACCTACGCACAATCCTTCATTAATTAGTGTGTCACAATGAGGGGCCATGTATCTCCTCTTAACTATAAAATCCACATGACCTTTAGTTGTTAATTGATTATAGTCTAACCATACATCTTCGTTAGAAGCAATAGTGTTAATTTCATCTTGAATCTGCTGACTAATAGTATCTAATACTCCACCTGTGATTTCTCTTGGTTTAATATTAGTTGTTTCTCCTGCTTCTAGTATTGCTAATTCAGATAACATTTCATTATACCACTGGACCAGTAATACTCTTGCTCTATGATTAGGATTCTCTACCATGATTGCATTTTTTAAACATGGTAAGATAGGTAAATTTCCCGGACTCTCTACTGAATCAATTTCAATCTCAACAGTTTCCATACTTTTAACTTCGGGCCACTCTACTAATTTATTCCCATATACAATAGGCGTTTCTTCTCGTGGCTTCTTTGCTTTATTTAAGATATAGTCAAGACCATTAACTAAGTCAAGACCATCTAAAGGAATACAGTAACTGTTAGCACCAAGATGATATGTATTCTGCACTCTTCTAAGTCTACTTGTATTGATAACTAAGTCATCTAAACTCTTACTACCATTTACTACATCACGACATATATTGAAGAACGCCTTAATCTGTCTAAGTGAATGAGTTCTTTTTCCATATACAAAGATATGAAATCCGCGACCAGAAAATGCAATAGTATGTTTGTAGTCTTTATTCACTACTAACCAGCCATGCATTTTTCTACAAGCATTATACGCTTCCTCTAAATCACCATCATGTGCATCGAAGTCTAAAAAGATTCGGTCAAGAATAATTGAGTATTCAAGTCCACGGTTTTCTGAAAAGTATTCGTAATCATAGACAGATGTGAAAACATTCATCTTACCATTGTACATTTTAATGAAGTCACTATACTCTTCTTTATCTCGTACAATAATACGAGCAGGTTCTCTTGCATTACTACGCAAACTTCCTGCCCACATCTCTCTCGGAAATCTCATTATACCATCCCTAAATCTTTCTTTTCCTCTTGGTTTAATTGCTTTGAATCTTCACGAATCTTTTGCTTGAGCGTTTTTATCTTATCCTCAGTACTTTCAGGAACTGGTTCCAAGACTGTCTTAGGTTTCGTACTTTGTTTCTCATCCACGTTATCATTAAAATTCACCTTTGCTGTTTTCAGATGTTCATTAAATACTTGCTTTGCTATCACTGTTAATCTTTCCCTGACTACCATTGATATGATATGACCCATTGTAATTTCTTCAGGGTATTCATCTCGAATAAATTCAACGTTTTCAGCAAGATAATACTTTTCTTCAATAGTTATATCCATTATTACTTCCTGTACAACATTACCTATTGAACTTTCTATATCTAAAATATCACTAAGAGTCCAATTCTTCTTCATTATAATATTTTCAATTCTTTCCTTCACCAAATCACCTTATCATGTATCTTATACGGACTGTAAGGTTTCTTTTCTATAACTTTACCACAGCAAGGGCATCGTTTCTTACGAGGTACTTCTTCATAAGGACGTTTCCACTCCTTTATCATTTCAAGTTTCTTTAACCTTTCATCAATATCTTCTAATATCTTCATTATCTTTTCTAATGCTTTCTTCATTCTTCCTCACCTTCTAACTCTTCCAATAGAATATAACACAGCGCATATAAATCATCTGCCTTATCTTCAGATGGATTTTTTGCTAAACATTCTAACAAGAAATCTCCTTCTTCTTCATTCACTCTCATCGCTACTTCTCTAATTAATTTTTCATTCATGTTCTTTCACCTTTCCAAATATTAAATTTATTCTTGCGGGTATTACAATTTCTGCATTACATCTATGACAGCATCTTCCATCAGATACAGGCATAGCATTATTTGTTTCATGTACGTTATATAATTTCTGCCCACAAAAACAACATTCTTCAATCATCTTGCCTTTCTCCATTTACAACCTTTATGACCAGAAAGAATATGACCATCCTTTCCACGATTGGGAACCTTTACATATTTTGGTGACCTCATCAAATAAGATGTAACTTCTCTTTGCGTTGGTGCGTGTCGTCTATTAGATATAGAATCTGCAGTTTTGTATAATAAGTCTATTGTCTTATCTGCAATTTCTCTACTACTTCTTTCATTATCATCAAACACTTCATCAACATATTTGTGCCAATACTTTTCTTTAAAACCAGTCATTTTGAGAACCTCCTGCTGCCGCTTCACAATGGTCGTAATGTCCACAGTGAATACATTTCTTGTAATAGTAGGCTGCTGGAAATTCTCCTTCTTCATAAGCAGCAATTAATTTTTCAATTGAATTCTGCACAGCAGTTTCACTACGCTTTGATACTTTCTCTACCCAAACGTAATTGCTTGCAGGGAAATACCAACCCCAATGTGTAAAGGGAATATCAGGGTCTAATCCGAATGACCTAATTTGTTCAGGTTCTGCATTCTCATACAATAATTTATAGAAAGCCATTTCCTTTCTCATTGAAGTTTTCTTAGTATCTTTCCAAACGCCTGTCTTCAATTCCATAGGAATATAGCCACCATCTTCATAGAAGATTCTATCAATAATTCCTTGTAAATGCATTTCAGTTCCATTCTCATGTGTAAATCTACCATCTAACATGATTTCATTACCCACCGGAATAAAATTATCTAATGTTTCTTCTTCAATACACTCTAAAAATCTTTCAGTATTATATGCCGTCATAGCACGATAAATATCCTCATAATCTTCTTCAGGTGCTTCAGGATAAATACTTCTGAAATGCTTCTGCAACTTCATTGGTTCATCCTTAAATTCTAATGCGTCTTTAACATTAACCATCTTCCAAAATTCTTCTTGTGCATTATGTATGATTGTCCCTTTCAACATAGCGGGGCTTGTCTTTTGTTTAATATCATCTAAATAACCATACTTGTAATTGATTGGACAAAATTGAAATGTACCAAGTGATGACTTAGTAATTTTCAATATCGGTCCATCGCTATCAAGCGGATTCCATTTGTATGTAAATTCTCCATTTTCCTTTCTCATTCTAAATTCCTTCCTATAATTTGGGTCTTGCTCTCTCACTCTTTCACTTTTTTTAGTTCGTCAATTAATTGGCTTGCCCCCTTTCTGGTTAAATCTTCAGGTGGGGTTCCGCCCAATTTCTTAATATATGCTATTTGTTTTTCGGTAGGTTCTAAATCCTCATTCTCTTCAGACACTTTACCACTATCAGGCATATTCTTTCTTAACATAGAAGCCGTGGTTAAATCATGACAAGGTTTACATAATTCTACTACGTTACTTCTTGCAGATAGTAAATGGTCTAACCCTTCTTCACGACAACGATGTTGTGAAATAATGTGGTGCCATTCAGTATACCCTTTTGTTCCACAAATTTTACATTCTTCTTCTCTAACCCATTCTTCTTTCTGTCTATCAGATAATGTTGCCATCTCTTCTTCTAACTTAAGATATTCTGTTTCTAACTCAAGCATCTTATATTTTATTTCCGTTATTTCTTTTACTATATTCATTTTATCACCAATCGTTTAACATTGTTTGTTTTCCTGTTTGTGAAATTGCAGTTATATCCCAATCTAAACTATCATAAATTAAAGACACTTTCTTTACTACTTCTGATTCAGCCAAGCGTTTCCAAGCGATAGGAAATGCTTTGATTACTTCATCTACCTTTTTACAAGCAATGTATTCTACATCTCTCACTCTTCCCTTGTAATGATATTTAGATGGGTAGCCACGAATTTGTTTAGTATCAACTGTATAATAGTAGTAACTATCACCAACTTCAATATTACCTAATTCATTCTGGTTATAATAATATACTCCGGCTGAACCACCAGCAACTGTTTTATATTCATCTAAAGGAGTCCTTAACCTACTTCTTTTAACAACAGATTGCATATCATGTTCACCTTGAGATACTTCTTTAAATAAATTTCTTGCATATGAAGTAACTTCATCTTCTGAATCACCTGATGCTACCATTTGTAATACAGTCTTTTGAAACTTTTTCGCTAATTTAGTTTCATTACTCTTCTTCATCTCGAAACCCATAACGAAAAATTCCTCCTCATCTAAATGCTTACCATCCTTCCATGATAAATATCCACAATATCTATTCTTCTTCTTTGTAAGGAAGAACGATTGAGCCAATTTCTCAAATTCTAACTCAACACAATCATTAAATATTTCACTTCGCACATAATCATTTAATCTAATGCACAATTGTTTAGCATCACCGACACCCTTAACCTTGACAAAGATAGAATCAGTATGTCCATATTTCACTTCATACCCAAATTCAATTGCCTTAAACGCTACTGCTCGCATGGCTTCTCTTGCACTTGCTGTAATTGATTGAGCCATATACATATTTCCCCAACCATAACCATCTTTTGCTAATACACCATAGAACGCATTCACGACTCGTTTTGTAGCCATCTGTGCTGAATCCCATTTTCTATATTCTTCAGCGTTAGGCGCATCTCTACGGGCCTTTTTATAGCCATCTCTCAACTTCATCAGGTTAAGAACGGCTTTGGGTAAAATCCCTAATGAATCCTTCTCAAATGCTACATCAGTTTTGGTTTTTTCCCACTCTCTAAGGTTCTTAGGAACACTAAAATCAATCTGATAGGCGTCATCAATATCAGTCATAGTTTCCCATGAGATATTTCTTGCGGCCATCATACTTGGATAAAGAGATTTAAAGTCAAATACTGCTATGCTATCATGTAATCCAAAGGTATTTTCTTCTGTTGGACTCATAACGAAGGCCGCCTTGTATTTTTGTTTATTACCTTTAACTCCTGTTGGTGCTTTCCAATCTGCATGACGCATAAAATATGACGCACCCATTTGTGTATTATAGAATACGCAATCGAATGGACATATTAGAAGTCTTTGTAGTGCTAAATCGTTCTCACTAATGTTCATTTCGTCATCCATGCGAACCATCAATTCAACGTCCACTCTATTATACTCAATAAACACTTCAGTATCTTCTAACCATGAACGTTGAAAGAATTCCTCATCCGAGAATTTTGCTTTTGTCTTATTTTTTCCAGCATCTTCTCCAAGAAGAGCCTTTGAACAGTAGTCTAAACTTAATGATGGTAATGTTCCTCGTTGTGAATCAAGCCATAGACGTTCAAATCGTGTCATTAAACAATAAGTAATTATACCTTTAATTGGTTGAGAGGTATTTGTGTAATTTACATTATAGATTTTTTCATGTGATACACCATTTACCTCATTTAGAGGAGATAATCTACGTGGGTTTATATTATTTTTTACTAATCTTTTTAGTATGTGTGGAATATCGAACCCTAAAACGTACCATCCGATAATCATATCAGGGTCTTTTTCCTCCACAAAATTAACAAACGCTTCTAACATCTCTTCTTCATCTTCATATACTAATACATTATCGTATTCTGGAAGAGGCTCTCTTGGGAACCAAGTCATAATTGTATATTCTTCATCATAAGAATCATAGAAACATAGCATATTTACTGCATCATTATATCTTCCACCTACTTGAGTTTCAATATCAAGGTACCACTTACGTAAATTATACTCTTTAATCTCCGTCATATTATCTAATGTATATTTGCGGGCCATGGAAATATCAGCCTCATATGTTATATCCCAATGATTTCTTGCTTTATACATTTCCCCTGAAGTTTCAAATGTAACTTTTAATAATTCCACTCCATCTAAACTTGTCCATTCTCCCCATGTATAATTAGGACGGATTCTCATTGACCCATATCTCCCTGATACTTGTATAACTTCAGGCATTTCTTCTCCCTTAGCAATATAAAAGTATGGTGAATATTCTTTTCTCTCATACTGTCGAGTATTATTTTCATCTCTCCAACGTAGCCACATTTCATTATTTGCTTCTGTGATAATCATTTAAATCAATCCATGTGGTTGTGCTTCTACTAATCCTGCTTGTGATACTTGTACAAATGACGCATTCTTTTGCAATTCCTTAATGTTATTTGCACCAACATAACTCATAGCAGAACGTAGTCCATCGTTAATATCATTTACAATACGCTTTACTTTTCCCTTGTATGGGATAATTCTTGAGTTACCCTCAACGTTATTTATTTCGCCTCGTGCAATTTTAGAACGAAGAGAGGCTGAACCTTGGTATTTTTTATACAATTGTTCGTTAGGCCATTGGCCCATCTTCTGAATATGTCCGGGAGTTTCTTTAGTGCCTGCAAATAATGAACCAATCATTACTGCATCAGCACCCATAGCAATTGCTTTAGCAACATCTCCTGTTGTTCTACAACCTCCATCTGAAATAATAGAGATTGAAGTTTCTTTCCTACACTCTATAATTGCATTAACTTGTGGAATTCCTACACCTGCTCTAATTCTTGTTTCACACATAGAACCATTTCCAATGCCTACTCGTAGTGAATCTGCACCCCATGATTCTAAATCTGCTGCGGCACTTGCTGTACAAATACTTCCAGCCATTACATGAATATCTTCATCAATATCTTTGATAAGAGCAATAGTATCTTTAACCATTTTATGATGGCCATGCGCTACATCAATACAAACCAACGTTGGACTAAGATGACCGTGTATATAACCTTCTTTTAACGTCATCTTAATTCCTTCAGGGTAAGTAACACCTACGGCTAAACCATATTGATGTTCCCCTTCATGGAAATTAGCACCTTCTAACCATAGCCCATTATCAATGTTATCTTCAACACTATTAAATCTATGTAAGATTCCAATTCCGCCCAATTCATCCATTCTTCTTGCCATTACATGACCACAAACTGTGTCCATAGGAGAAGCAATTAATGGTGTCTTTAATTCTATATCACCAATCTTAGTAGATGTATCACAAAGACTTCTCGAAGTTACTTCGGAATACTTTGGTACAATACTAATATCATCAAACGTTAATTTCATTCTAAATCACCTAACACTGTTTTTGATGTAATTTTTCTATCTCCTAATGTCCAACGTAGGGCATTGATAACACCTTCTAATGCTTTATAATTTCTCATGTGCATTATCTTATCATTTTTAGGTGTATCTTTTCTTTGTAACATCATGAAATGCCAATTCTGTTTTTTCTGCGCTTTCTCAAGAACAGTATGAATTTGTTCCCATGTTCTATT
>TARA_R110002020_G_scaffold38015_4_pt1 | contig 10689 bp, 8 predicted proteins | sample TARA_R110002020 | Tara Oceans TARA_R110002020 (sample SAMEA4396489) | marine metagenome | biome: Westerlies Biome; feature: [MES] marine water layer (ENVO:01000295) within the mesopelagic zone...; material: water (ENVO:00002006), including particulate matter (ENVO:01000060) such...
TTGAGCGGGCCCGGGCGATCCTGGCCTCTGGCAGGCGCGCGCGCTGCGTGCTAGCTGGTTTTCATGACCCAGACGCTGACCATCCCCCGCCCCGATGACTGGCATCTGCATCTGCGCGACGGCGCGATGCTGAAGGCCGTGCTGCCTGAAACCGCGCGCCATTTCGGGCGGGCGATCATCATGCCGAACCTCGTGCCGCCCGTCGTCACCGGGGCCGATGCCAGCGCCTACCGCGACCGGATCCTGGCCGCGATGCCGGAGGGCGCGGATTTCACCCCGCTGATGACGCTCTACCTGACGGAAGAGACCGACCCCGAGGATGTCGCCAAAGCCGCCGCCGACGGTCTGGTTCACGCGGTCAAGCTCTACCCGGCCGGTGCCACGACGAATTCGGCCTCGGGCGTCACGGATTTCGACAAGGTCCGCCCGGTGCTGGAGAAGATGGCCGAGATCGGCCTGCCGCTCTGCCTGCACGGAGAGGTCACGGACCCCGACATCGACATTTTCGACCGCGAAGCCGTTTTCATCGACCGTGTGCTGGATCCGATCCGCAAGGCCACGCCGGGCCTGCGCGTGGTGATGGAACATGTCACCACCGCCGACGCCGTGGCCTATGTGCAAGGCGCGCCGAAGGATCTGGCGGCCACGATCACGGCGCATCACCTGGTGATCAACCGCAACCATATCCTGGTGGGTGGCATCCGTCCGCACTACTATTGCCTGCCCGTCGCCAAGCGCGAAGTGCACCGGCAGGCGCTGGTCACCGCCGCGACGTCGGGCGATGCGCGGTTCTTCCTGGGCACCGACAGTGCGCCACATATCGATGCGCTGAAGGAACATGCCTGCGGCTGCGCGGGCTGTTTTACCGCGACCAACGCGGTGTCGGTCGTGGCCGAAATCTTTGACCGCGAATCAGCTTTGGATCAGCTTGCGGCCTTTCTTTCCCTGAACGGCGCGACGCACTACAAGCTTCCGGTGAGCGTTCGCACTCTGACTCTGCGTAAAGGTGAACACTGCACGTACCCATCGAAAATCGACAGTGACGACGGTCCTGTAACGGTGTTCGATCCGGGATTCCCGTTGCACTGGAGTGTCACCACCGGAAAGTGATTAACTTATTTAGCAGGATTACCTAGCGTAAACCTATGCTTGCCGTGGGGTAGCCTTTAGGGAAGGCAAAGAACAGGTGCGTTCTTGATTGTCCCTTCCTAACAGGAGTTTGAACCCATGACGACGTTCAACGTCACTGGCTTCGCCGTCGCTTTCGACGAAAACGATATCGGTCATCCCACCCCGACCGTGGCCTCTGTCATCGTCCCCAGCAAGAAAGCGGGCTTCAGCTACTCCGTCATCGGACGGGACGACGGCGTGCCCATCGTGGCGATCAAGGACAACGCCTACCAAGTCATGATCAACGGCCAAACGATGTACGATAACGAACTTCGTTACGAGATCACCGACTTCATCGCCAAAGTCACGTGGTCGGGCGGGGTTTCGACGGTTTTGGGCATGACCCTGGAAAACGCTGTCGCAAGCTATGACGTCATCTTCCAGTTGGGCGGCGCGGCCCTGCCCGCGATGAATTCCTCGGCCGATTGGGAAAAGTTCGACGACAGCATCACCGGTGTCAGCGTGGCGAGCGGCAAGTTCGCACCGGGCAAGAATATCAAGTGGTCCGCATTCGACAACGTCTCCATGACCCAGGAAGACGATTTCTACGGGACCCCGGACAACGACCGTTTCTTCGGCAAGCAGGCCGACGACTATTTCCGGTCGAGCGCGGGCAACGATCTCTACAACGGCGGCAAAGGCTTCGACCAGGTCACGTGGGGCAACGATCCGTCGGGCGTCTTCGCCTCGCTGGCGAAAGGCTATGCGATCGACGGCTACGGCGACCGCGACACGATGAAGAGCATCGAGATGCTGCGCGGTTCAATGTTCGATGACACGCTGATCGGCGACAATGGCCGCAACCACCTGCGCGGGCTGGAAGGCGAGGATGTGCTGAACGGTCTCGGCGGCCAGGACGTCGTCCGTTACGATCGCGATGCCCGTTATGGCGGCGAAGACGGCGTGACCGTCAACCTGAAGAAGGGCTTTGCCATCGACGGATTCGGCGACCGCGACACGCTGAAGAAAATCGAAGATGCCCGGGGCACCGAGAGCCAGGACCTGATCATCGGTGACAAAGGCAAGAACGTGCTGGAAGGCTATGGCGGCAAGGACGCACTTCGCGGCCTTGGCGGGAAGGACACCCTTATCGGTGGCGCTGGCCGTGACAAGCTGGACGGCGGCAATGGCAACGACAAGCTGATCGGCGACAAAGGTGCCGACATGTTCATCTTCAAGGGCAAGAAGTTCGGCGACGATACGGTCACCGATTTCCAGACCGGCGGTAAGAAGGAAAAGATCAACCTCGACAAGATCGGGTCGATCAAGAACTTCAAGGACCTGAAGAACAACCACCTGTCCGATGACGACAACGGCGATGCCCTGATCGAAGACGGCAACGGCAACTCGATCACGCTGCTCGATGTCGCGATGTCGGACCTGTCCGCCAACGACTTCATCTTCTGATCAGGTCCGCCCCGGCATTTCTGCCGGGGCGATCATTCCGGGCTGGCGTTTCGACGCCGGCTCGCCTATCCGGTGCGAACCCTCTCGTCAGCCCGAGGAGCGCGCGCCCGATGATCCCCACATCCTTCCCCCCCGCCGAAGAAATCGCCCGCCTGACAGCCCGCATGCTGCTAGAGGTCGAGGCCGTGCATTTCAATGCGGACGAGCCGTTCACGCTGTCCTCCGGCCTGCCCAGCCCGACCTATATCGACTGCCGCAAGCTGATCTCTTTCCCGCGGGTGCGCGCGACGCTGATGGATTTCATGGCCGTCACGGTCATGCGCAACGCGGGCTTCGAGGCGTTCACCAACATCGCCGGTGGCGAGACGGCGGGCATCCCCTTCGCCGCCATGGTCGCCGACCGCATGGCGCTGCCGATGACCTATGTCCGCAAGAAGCCCAAGGGCCACGGCCGCGGTGCGCGGATCGAAGGCGTGATGGGCGACGGCGACAAGGTGCTGCTGGTGGAAGACCTGACCACCGACGGCGGGTCCAAGATCTCGTTCGTGGATGCGATCCGCGAAACCGGCGCCACCTGCGCCCACACGGCCGTCATCTTCTACTACGATATCTTCCCGGAAACCCGGACGGTGCTGGGCGATCACGGCGTGACGCTGCACAGCCTGGCCACCTGGTGGGACGTGCTGGCGGCCGCGAAGGAATCGGGTGCCTTCACGGACTCCACCCTTGCGGGTGTGGAAGAGTTCCTGAACGACCCCCGCGCCTGGCAAGCGGCGCGCAAGTAGGCGGGAAACCGCTGCGACGCTGCCAATGTACGGCCCAGTGCGATTTATCATTTCCTGTAGATGAAACCTCTATATATTGCTGGCGAGCAGCATCTGGCCACCAAATACCGACGTTACTGACTATGCATCCGAAATGCACAGGCTATCCACAGGATATACATTTTGAAATCCCGGCGGGACTCGCCTTATGTGTCCGGACCACGGGAAATGAGGGGGCGGTATGAACGAGTTCTCGACCATAAGGTCGGTTCCGGCAGCGGGATCGTCGTCGCAGACCGATGGCTCTGGCGCGCAGTCCGATGAGGATCTGTCGGCAGGATCCATGCCGCATTCCATCGAGGCCGAGCAGCAGCTTCTGGGCGCGATCCTGACCAACAACGACGTATTCGACCGGGTGGCCGCGATCATCAAGGCCGAACATTTCTACGATCCGGTCCATTCGCGCATCTACGATATCGCGTCGTCTCGCATCGCCAAGAACGCGCTGGCCTCGCCGGTGACGCTCAAGGCGTTCATGGAAGACGACCAGGGCCTGAAGGAACTGGGAGGGCCGTCCTACCTTGCGCGTCTGGCGGGCGCCGCGATTTCCACCTTTGCCGTGCGCGACTATGCGCAGATGATCTATGACCTTGCGATGCGGCGTCAGCTGATCGTTCTGGGCCGGGACATCGCGTCGAAAGCCGCGACCGTCGATGTGGCGAGCGAGCCGCGCGAACAGATCGTCGAGGCCGAACAACAGCTGTATCGCCTGTCGGAACAGGGCCAGACCGGATCGGGCTTCCAGACCTTCCTGACGGCCGTCACCGACGCGGTGAACGTGGCCGCCGCCGCCTACCAGCGGTCGGGCGGGCTGGCCGGTATCTCGACCGGGCTCACCGACATGGACAAGAAGCTGGGCGGCCTACACCGGTCCGACCTCCTGATCCTCGCGGGCCGTCCGTCGATGGGGAAGACGTCGCTTGCGACCAACATCGCCTACAACATCGCCAAGAAGTACCGGAAGCTGGAGGACGGCACCACCGATGGCGGCGTCGTGGGTTTCTATTCACTGGAGATGAGCGCCGAACAGCTCGCCGCCCGGATCCTGTCGGAAGCCGCCGAAGTACCCTCGGAACAGATCCGCCGCGGCGACATGACCGAAGGCGAATTCCGCCGGTTCGTCGAGGCCGCCAAGCAGCTGGAAGCCTGCCCGCTTTTCATCGACGACACCCCTGCCCTGCCGATCTCGCAACTCGCCGCCCGTGCGCGGCGGCTGAAGCGGACGCACGGGCTCGACGTGCTGATCGTCGACTACCTGCAACTCGTCCGCCCCGCGACCGCCAAGGACAGCCGGGTGAACGAGGTCTCGGAAATTACTCAGGGCCTGAAGGCCATCGCGAAAGAGCTGGACATCCCCGTGATCGCACTCAGCCAGCTTTCGCGGCAGGTGGAAAACCGTGAAGACAAGCGGCCCCAACTGTCTGACCTTCGTGAATCGGGATCTATCGAGCAGGATGCCGACGTCGTCATGTTCGTCTTCCGCGAGGAATACTACGCGGAACGCGAAAAGCCCTCGGACGACAGACTGGAAGAAATGGCGGCATGGCAGGAACGGATGAGCCGGTTGCACGGAAAGGCCGAGGTGGTCATCGGCAAGCAGCGTCACGGCCCCATCGGGACGATCGAGCTGAGCTTCGAAGGCCGCTTCACCCGCTTCGGCAACCTTGCCCGTCCCCACCAGGTGGATCAGGCCGGGTTCTGACGGACCGCCGCGATCAAGGATGCGGTGCGTGCCCGGCGCGCGCCGCATTGCCCCGCCCCTCGCACCCATCACTGGCGCGAACGACCATGGCCGGTATACTGATCCCGAAACGAACTCGGGATCGGAAGGTCATACCATGTTCCTTGAATCCATTCGTCACTGCCGCAGAATAGTCTCTTCGGGCGTTCTGATGGCCAGTCTGGCCGCCCCCGCCATGGCGCAGCCGCATTCCGTGCAAGGCGTTAAGGCCGACGATGTCCTGAACATCCGCGAAGATATCCACCACACTCGCGATGTCAGCGGCTCCCCCGTTGTCGGAACCATCCCGCCCGACGCCGATGATGTCATGGTGACCGGTGTCTCCGTCGACATCGGCGGCGCGACGTGGAGGGAAGTCGCCTACAACGGCACCGTCGGATGGGTGAACGCCCGCTACCTGAAGCCCACCAGCACGATGCTGCAAGCGCCCGAAGCGCTGAAATGCAGCGGGACCGAGCCGTTCTGGAGCATCACCATCGACGAGGCCGGCAGCACCTACAATTCCCCCGAACAGGAAACCCCGTTGACGCTCGACTACCTGCGCTTCGTGCCCGGTCTCGGACGCACGGACCTCTGGGGCCATTACCTTGTCAGCCCCGACGGCATCACGCCCCTGACCGTCATCGTCCGCCATACCGAGGCGTGCACGGATGGGATGTCGGACCTGAATTTCGATTACGAGGCAATTCTTCTCGGCCTCAGCCCGGATGGCGCACCGGCCTACGGGTGCTGCAGCATGACGCCCTGACATGACCTCCCTGGCACGATCCGCCGACGCCAGCGACACGACAGAGTTCACCTTTGTCGAGCGGGAAAGCTACGAGGCCGGGTTCGCGGAGGTCTACCAGAGGCTCATCGTCCCCTACCTGCGCGACCTGGAAGCCAGGCGCAAACGCGTCATCCTGCGCAGCCAGCGGATCATCCTGATCATCGCCCTCGTTGCCCTCTTCCTTGCGTGGCAGGCGTACCGGCTGGATCCGATCCTGCCGATCATGCCCATTGCCTTCGGCGCGTTCGGGGCGCTCTTCGTCTACCTCAGCCGGGGCGACAAGCTGCGCGACGAGTTGACCACCTTCATCCGGCCGGTCCTCAGCGATTTCCTGCATGATGTGTCCTTCGCCGAGAAAACCACGGCCGAGGAGTTCCGGCTGAACACGCTGGAACGGCTGTGCCTCGTGCCAAAGGCGGATCGTCGAACCCTGGGCCCCCGGATATCCGGCAGCTGGCGGGGCGTGTCCTACACGCTCACCAAGGCCCGCTTTGCCGAAGAATACCGCGATGACGACAACAAGTCCCGAACCCGGACCCTGTTCAACGGCATCCTGATCGAGGTCGAATGCTGGAACCCGATGCCCACAATCGTGTACCTGCCGGACTTCGGGGAGCTGGGGAACAAGGTGTATTCGTGGGCCACACGCAACGTGCGCCCGCCCCACCGGCTGGACCTGTCCGACGACGACCTTGAACGCACATTCGAGGTCTACACCGACGACCCCGAGCAGGCGCAAAAGGAGCTGGACACAGATTTCGGCCGGAAGATCCTGCACATGTCGGAAGACCTGCAAGGCGTCGAAGCCCACATGCCCGCAGCCTTCGAAGGGCACAGCTTCTTCATGGCGGTGCGCCTGCCCCATGGCTTCCTGAACTTCAACGTCATGGACCGACCCATGAGCGAGGTCGACGAAAAGATCCACCAGGCCTTCCGCGATCTGACCATCCCTCGCCGGATCATCGACCGCCTGCTGGACTGGCCCCACGCCGAAACCCTGACATAGGGTGTGTGGTCCCCACGCACCATGCCCGCGCCCTGCGCAGACACCCGCCACAGATTAACCAGCACGAAGTCTTGAATGGACAGGTTAACGAAACTGTGGCCAATTTTACCGATGCGTCTCCTTGGTCTCGTTTCCGCCGTTCTGATGTCGGTCGCCCCTGTCTGGGCACAGGAGGCCAAACCTGTCGACGTCGATGTCGAACTGATCCTTGCCGTCGATGTCTCCCGTTCCATGTCTCCCGCCGAACTGAAAATCCAGCGCAAGGGCTATGCCGCGGCGCTTGGAAGCAAGGAGGTCATCGGCACGGTACAGGGCGGCCTGATCGGACGGATCGCGGTGACCTACGTGGAATGGGCCGGCGACCAATCCCAGACCGTCATCGTGCCGTGGACGCTGATCGACACGCCCGAAGCCGCGCAGGAAGTGGCCCGCCATCTTTACAGCTACCTCGGCTCCGGCATGCGGCGAACGTCGATCTCGGGCGCGCTGGATTACACGTCGACGATGTTCGACCTGAACAACTTCCGCGGCATGCGCCGGATCATCGACGTGTCGGGCGACGGCCCAAACAACCAGGGCCGCCCGGTTCTGGCCGCACGCTCCGACGTGCTGGCGCAGGGCATCATCATCAACGGCCTGCCCCTGATGACGCGGGACGACCTGTTCTCGCAATGGAGCATCGAGGATCTGGACATCTACTACACCGAATGCGTGATCGGCGGCCCCGGCGCCTTCGTCATCCCCGTCACGTCATGGGACCAGTTCGCCGACGCCGTCCGCCGCAAGATCGTGCTGGAAATCGCCGGAGTGATGCCCACAGCTCCGCGCGAAACGGTGCAGAAGGCCAATGGCTACGACTGCCTTGTGGGCGAAAAGATCTGGCAGCAGAACATCCACCGCTACTTCCAGGAACCGTAGGCCCGCGCGCCCTGCCCGGGCTTTCGCAACGGCGGGCCCATACCGAGCAGATTCCCCATTGAACCCCTCCCGGGCTTCACGCTATCTGATCCGGCGCGGGTGATTAGCTCAGTTGGTAGAGCGCTTCGTTTACACCGAAGATGTCGGGAGTTCGAGTCTCTCATCACCCACCACCTCCCCGCAGTTATCCCACCATCACTGCTCCGCATTTGATCGCCTAACGTTCGGCCAGCGCCGATGTCTCGGGGGTTGCGTTCCGGCCCATGGGCGTCGCGCGGAAGGCCTGCTTGTCTTCTTCGGGCAGTGCCGTTCGGACGCGGAGGCGGACCAGTCCGAACAGGATGATCAGCGCGTGGGCGGTGGCGGTGATCCAGAACAGGCTGCTGTTGCCGAACTCGGTCATCGCGAAACCGGCGGCGGTGGGGCCGACCATGGTGCCGACCCCGAAGACCAGCAGCAGCCCGCCGCTGACCTGGATGCCGGTGCCCGGCGGTGCGTGGTCGTTCGCATGGGCCACGATGATGGGATACATCGAGAAGACGGCCGCCCCGAAGATGGACGCGGCGATCAGGTTGGCCCGCACCCCTTCCGGGATGAAGAAGACGAAGATCGCGTCGGCCGCCAGCGCCACCCCGGCGATGCCGATAAGCACCACCCGGCGGTCCATCCGGTCGGACAGCACGCCGATGGGCAATTGTGCCAGCGCGCCGGCCAGAACGGGAAGCGCCACGAAGAACGCGATGTCGCTGATCTCAAGCCCCGCGCGCGCGCCGTAGACGGCCGAAAGCGTACCGAACGCGCCGTTCGAGACGCCGACCATCAGTACCGCGAACACGGCGATGGGTGAATTGCGCCAGAGCCTCGGCAGATCAAGCTTGACGGTGGTCAGGGGCGTCGGGTTGCTGGCGGCCGACACGGCCGTGGGCAGCAGCGCCATGCAGTAGACGATGGCCGCGATCACGAAGAACAGAAAGCCTGACGGGTCGCCCATTGTCAGCGCCAACTGGCCCGCCGTTGTCGCGGCAAGGCTCACCATCGTGTAGATGCCGAAGATCTTGCCGCGGGTCTTGGGGTCGGCCTGATCGCTCAGCCAGCTTTCGACGACCATGGCGGCGCCTGCGAAACAGAAGCCCGACAACCCCCGCAAGGGGATCCAGACCCAGGGCGATATGAAGACGAGCGACAAGAGGACGGAAATTGTCGCCACCGCGCACATCGCACCGAAGACGCGGACATGACCGACCCTGGCCACCAGATGCGCGGTGCGCAGGCAGCCCAGCACGTAGCCGATGGCCCAGCCGGTCCCCAGCAGCCCCAGCGATGCGGCGGTAAAGCCTTCCAGTTCGCCGCGAATGGGCAGGATCAGGCTGTTCACGCCGCCGGCGAACAGAAGGAACGCCAGGCCCAGGAACAGGGCGGACAGCGGCACGAAAGATCTTAACGTCATGTGGTCACGCCCAGGGACAATAGGTGACCTGACCATGACGCGACGCGGGTATCAAGCGGCAAGAACGGGACCGGCGCGGGCTTTTGCGCGCACCGGTCAAGCGATGCCTAGGCTTCGGCCAGCGCCGATGTTTCCGGCGTCGCGGACCGGCCCATGGGGCCGGCGCGGAACGCCTGCTTGTCCTCGTCGGCCAGCCCAGAACGGGCGCGGAGACGGACAAGCGCGAAGAGCACGATCAGCACATGGGCCACGGCGGTCGTCCAGAACAGGCTGGTATCGCCGAATGTCGACATGGCGAAACCGGCGATCGTGGGGCCGATGATCGTGCCGATGCCGAAGATCAGCAGCAGCCCGCCGCTCACCTGGATCGCGGTGCCCGGGACGGCGTGGTCATTGGCGTGGGCGATGATGATCGGCTGCATCGCGAAGACGGCCGATCCGAACAGGGCGCCGTAGATCAGGTTGTTCAATAGCCCCTGAGGCGTGGCGAAGATGAACGTGGCATCCGCGATCAGGCCGATCATTGCCGTGGCGATCAGCACCTGACGGCGGTCGAACCGGTCCGAAAGGTAGCCCACGGGGATCTGGGTGATCGCGCCCGCCAGCACGGGCAAGGCCACGAACAACGCGACCTCGTGCACCTCCAGCCCGGCCTTCGCGGCATAGACCGGCGACAGCGTCCCGAACGCACCGTTCGAGATACCCACCATGAACACTGCGAACACCGCGATGGGAGAGTTGATCCAGAGCCCGCGCAGATCCAGCTTCACGCTGGTCAGCGGGCTGGGAATGCTCGCCGCCGAAACCGCCGTGGGCAGCAGCGCCATGCAATAGACGATGGCCGCCAGCACGAAGAAGAAGATGCCCGCCGGGTTGCCCATGGTCAGGACAAGCTGGCCCGCCGTCGTCGCGGCGAGGTTGACCATGGTGTAAAGACCGAAGATCCGGCCGCGGTTGGTGTGGTCCGCGCGTTCGTTCAGCCAGCTTTCCACCACCATCGCGGCACCGGCAAAGCAGAAGCCGGACAGGCCGCGCAGCGGGATCCAGACCCAGGGCGTGATGAACAGAAGCGACAGTAGGATCGAGATCGTGGCTACCGCGCACATCACGCCGAAGGCGCGGACATGGCCCACCTTGCCCACCAGCGCCGCGGTGCGCAGGCAGCCCAGCACATAACCCACCGCCCAGCCTGTCCCCAACAGGCCAAGGGAGGCGGCAGAGAAACCCTCGATCTCGCCCCTGATGGGCAGGATCAGGCCGTTCACGCCACCGGCGAACAACAGGAAAGCAGACCCCAGAAGCAGGGCCGAAAGGGGAAGGATGTTTTTCAACATGGCACAGTCGCCTGTGTCGTACGGGCCGCGAACGGGCCTCCCCTCCCGACGGGCGATTACAAAGAAATGGCGG
>TARA_R110002020_G_scaffold364_1_pt1 | contig 10687 bp, 13 predicted proteins | sample TARA_R110002020 | Tara Oceans TARA_R110002020 (sample SAMEA4396489) | marine metagenome | biome: Westerlies Biome; feature: [MES] marine water layer (ENVO:01000295) within the mesopelagic zone...; material: water (ENVO:00002006), including particulate matter (ENVO:01000060) such...
AAAGGTTTCAGCAGCCCCTGCTGTTTCTGTAACGATCACACTTAGGATAGTGTATGTATGACCATCTACTCCATTAATTAAAACGCTTTCTGAGTTTGTGACCCCTGCTGTTAAGGTATAACTCAATATCTCACTTGCCATTTTTTACTCCTTTTAAAGTCCAAATACCAATGCTTTTCCTGTTAATTGCCCTAAAAAGGGATCAAGTTCAAGTGCTACTTTTGCAGCAGCAGCTGTAGATGCTCCTGTTCCCCCATCAGCTATTGGTACATCAGTGCCACCAGCCCTATAAACAAGATTACCTTCAACATTAAGATCACCACCTGATGCACGAGTAATAGTAGTATCTGTATTTGCTATACTTACACCTGTAAACTGAGGAGATGACCCTGTTCCTAGCCCCAAATTTGTTGCAGCGGTAGCAGCAACGGCAACATCTGATAAATTGTTTGACGCAAGTAAATCACCAGTTCCAGAACCAGCAGTTCCTTTATCCCCTGTTCTTGAAAAAGATAAATGCACTGCATCACCATCAGAAATAGTTCCTACACTTGCAACATGAGCTACGGGGATTTTAGAATACGTGCTTGCTGAAGTAACGCTGCCTGTCACGTTAAACATATGGTAATTTTCAGGAGCAATTTTCTTTTTAACTGTAATTCTTCCTTTAATTGTACTGGCAGAATCATCAAAAGTATCTACAAAAGTATTAACATTTGCTCCATCAGCATCTACATCATCAATATAAACTATTGAAGCTGAAGCAACTGTTCCATGATTATAAAATACCTTTCCTGTTCCTTGATCGGTATCAGTTGTAGTAGATTCAAATGCAAATGCAAGACCTTCACCAGACCCTTGAGGTCCAGTAGACCCGGTACTTCCAGTATCTCCAGTTGCTCCTTTATCTCCAGTCTTTATAAAGTTAACTGTAACAGGATCACCATCTGCTAATGTTCCTGCACCAACTATATAATTGACGGGAATTTTTGTATACCCAGTTGCATCGGTAACGGCTCCGTCAATTTCAAATAAAGCATAATTTACAGCAGATGCTTTTTGTATAACGTATATATACCCTCGACTTGCAGTAGTAGTACTATCGTCCCAAGTTTGTACAAAGGTAGAAATATTAGCACTGTTAGTATCTGCATCATCTACATATATAATCGTTGCTGATGCTACGGCAGCATTAAACCAAACTTTACCAGCCCCTTGATCTGAATCTGTTGTAGTGGTTTCCATAAGCATGGACAAACCGGGAACTTGACCAGTTGCTGATGTTAATTGAGCAAGGTTAACTCCATCTGTAGAAGCAGTTCCAGAAGCAACATTAATAATTTTTTGGCTATTTACATCTAACGATGCAGACATAGTATTAGGAGAAGTACCATCTCGACTAAGGGTCTTTTCCATTGCTGTTTCTACAGCTGCAAAGTTAGCATTTATTTGGCTAATAGCTGTAGATTCATTGGTGAGAGAAGTTAAATCAGTTGCAGTTAATTTAGGCATTAGCTTACATCCACTAAAATAGTTACAGTTGCAACAGCAGTACTAGTATCTGTTCCCCCATTTCCTGCAATTTCTATTGCTTGTCCTGCTGTTACAGTTCTAGCTCCAGTTGGTGTTGCTACATCTACATCACCAGCAGCAGAACTCGATGTAGCAATTGTTATAGCTCCATTAGTAATATTAGTTCCTGCAATTTGAGGGGTAAGGACTACATCAGCAGTTGCAATTGCTTTGTGTAGAACAGTATAAATTTTTGTAATAACTCCAGCTAAAGGACAAACAACCCACCAGGATTGTGCAGTAGCTAAGTCATCAAGTTGAAGATTTAAAGTAATTTGATTTAAGTTTTTAATACTGGCTGTATTAATTTGTCCTGAAGCAACTTGTTGCCATGTGCCTGAACCTGAACCATTTGCAACATAAACTGTATTAGAGGAAGCACTATTGGCTCCTTTAGGTTCATGGATATCAGAGCCAGTTAAACTTGCATGTTGTACATTTGCCATTGATTTCCTCTAAAAATTAAAGATACCAAGGTGTGGACTTACAAGCTAATAAGCTACGCCAGTTGACCTTGGGTATCTAAAGACTAGTTACTGTTATTAGTCGTGTGAGACTTTATAACGAACAACTAGTTCAGCGACACCAGCAGTAAATACTGCTGTGCCATACCCTACCGATATTGGTAGGGGTAGCCCATCAGAAGAACTAACAACAGTATTAATTTGTGCTCCATTGCAAGCAATCCTAGCATTAGCGGCTAGAGTAGATTTGCCAATTGCAGCATCAATACCATCATCGTCTTTAGTACTATACGTACCATCTCCATCATCAACCATAGTGCCGATATCAAGAGTAGCTGAACCACCAGATGTAAAAGCAGTAGCTCCAACAGTTAAAGTTGCACTTTCAATATAAGAACCACTAGGAATGGTAACTTTTTTATCTAAAGGTGCATCTGTTGAAGGGACTTCTGTTCCTGTGATCGTCATACGTATTTCTTGAAGATCACCAAAAGTTTTTAAATCACCGCCTTTAAGTTTAGTAGCTTTAGAAGTTCCATAACGTACTTCCAAACCATCACTATTTACATGAATAGTCATATCAAATCCTCCTATTAAACTTGGTCTGTGTCTGACAAGACACAAACAAGATTTTCAGGACGGAAAAGTTTTACGCCATAACGAGCAGTAACAACATATTCATCACGTTGTTTATCTTTATTAAACTCGCTATCTACTTTAGGCATTTGTCGCCATGCACCAATAAATGGTAAAACATCAGCGGCAGCTGAGAAAAACATATTTGCTTTACCAGCAGCAGTAGTTATACCACCAATTGCTTCATTGGCATCAGCTAAGTTATTGCTAACATAAACATCAAAACCATAAATGTTTTTTACAAACCGCATGCCTGTTGCTATACCTGAAGCAACAACACCTTCCCACATTGCGTTATTAGATACATTACTTAAATTTGTAAGTGTATTAATTGTGTACTCAACAGAAGGGTCAACAATTGCAACTAAGTCTGTATCTGGAACATTAGCTTTCTTTAGTGAGTATCTTGCTTTAGCAAAATCCGCAACTGTAAAGACTTCGTTTGTTCCTGTTGCACAGAATCTATGGTCAGCCCCGTTAATGGAGTTAACATTTGCTTCTGTTTGTTCAGATTCTAAACCAAGAATTTTAGACTCAACTTGCTCCATAATAGCACGTTGTTGTTTAGGAACAAACTGAGAAACCAGTTGGTTCATATAGTACACATCTTGTTTAGCTTTTTCAGTTATGTAAATACCAGAAGCCAAATACTCTGAAATCGTAAAAGTAAATTGACCAGTATCCAAAGGTGCATAACTAATTTGATCGTTTTCAATATAGGTTTCTACTTGGGCTTGCCCGATAGAAGGAACCTTAAACGTATCGCCATCAGGGAACTCAGTCATCCAGTTCACATAGCTTTGAGCCATGAGTTCGTCTTCAAGAACATCCTTTAGTTGAGAAGACCAGACTTCACTCCGAGTAAGATGACCTACGTTACCAGTAGTCATTGCCATTTTATCTTACCTCGTATTCATTAAGCGTAAAATTTCTCTGACCCAAGCTCTTCCCTAGAAGCAAGTATTTGATTCTGAATTTCAGGAGTCCAATACTTACGTGGGTTTTCTTTTCTAATTGCATCGTAGTACTTTTTAGTACCAACTTGAGCCATTTGTGTTTGTGTAACATTTTCTAAACTTTCAGTATTAATTGAAGAAGTTGTTACACTTGATTTTTTTTGAATATCAGACTCAGTTAATCCGACAGTATTAAAGAAAGCAGATGGGCTTGTCTTAGCTACATCCTCAAGAAAACCAGGATTAACTCCTAACTCTTGAGACTTGTTTACTAGCCAATTACCAGCCTTATCTCCAAACATTCCTACTAACTTATTGTCTACAGCTTTTAGATTTTCTTGTTTGGTTTCTTCACTACGAGTTGACTCCAAGGTCTTTTTTACCAACTCTTCTACTTTGTCTTCGCTTAATGAAGGAGTGGTATTCTCCTTCTCTTGCTGGACGGAATTTCTAGATTCTTCTTGAATTTTAGCTAGAACTTCTTCTGAGGTCAGACGTTTATCTAGCTCTTCCCGTAACCCACTTAGTTCAGATTTAAGCTGATCAATAAAATTATCAGCTTCTAATTTACCTTTTGCTAAATCTTCAGCAGTTTTAAATTTACGTTCATCTCCAACTAAGGTATTAAAAACACCTTGTTGTTCAACTTCTTGTGGTGTTTCAGTTTCGGGTACAGTGGTAGTTTGGTCAAATGCAGACATAGACTTTAGGTCCTTCTCTATGTTATTTCTATGTTAATTATAACAAATTATTTTTTAATTGTCAATGGTAAAAGTTCTTGTATATCTTTTATTGCTCTATTGTATCCATTTTGATCTGCTTGGAAATATGCCCAAGATGGATTTACGTAATCTATTTCTTTTTGTTTAACTATTTTATTTTCTAAAATTGTGTTTAATTTATCCCATAAAGAGTTTGCATTTAAAATATATTGTTTAAAGCTCTCCTTCTCCTTCTGGTCCTTCAGGTGGGATAGCCATAGGGTCGATAGGTTGTTCTTCATTTGGTACTCCAGACAATTCATTTGCAAACGCTTGGTTTGCGTCTACATCTCTTTGTGCAGAATTAATTAAATTTTGAGTTTCTTGCTGTTCAAAAATACGTACATTTTCTTTATAGATACCATACTTTTCTAAATCAAGTACCTCTTCAATTAACTGTGCCATTTTTTTACCAGACAAATGAATATTAATAGAAGGGTCTTGTCCAATAGCTGACCCTGCAAGTTGAGTTAAATTTTGAAGTAAATTAGCTTTAGCTGCAAAATGTCTAGCTCCTACAGGGTATACTCTACCATTAGCAGTTAAGTCGTCCTTTGTAATATTTTCAAATATTTGTACACCTAATGCATCATCAATAGATTTAACAACATCTTTAGAGTTTAAGTTACGTCTTGCAACTGATAGCATATCGTTAAGTAATGGCTCTACAAACATTTGTTCAAAGTAATTAATTTTATTTTGAAAGATTCTCCCAGAAGCATTTTGTAATGACTGAACTTCAAAAGCTGTTTTTTCACCGGGGGTACGCATACCCATAGCTTGTTTAGGTGCTCCAGCCATTTCTTCCATACGACTTTCTATTACCGCAATTTGTGTATCTGCATTAAGAGCAGTAGGATCAGGACGAATAAAATCAACATTACCATCATCCCCCACATAAATTCTTTCATTAGGGCCGTAGTCAAAGTCTTCTACATACCCTTGGACTTTCATAACAGGGTGAGCAATTAAATCAAATACATCAGCTTTTAAATTTTCTAGGTGATCAATACGATATTGCATTCCTACAAGATTATCAAGTGGACCCATTGCATACAAATTATCAGGACGTAATCTCCAACCAACATGGCGTACAATTGATTTACGCCAAGTAGGGTTCGGTATTTTACGTAAAATATGTTTACGATCTACAACTGTTATAATATGATCTTTATATAATTTGTCTTCGTTTTGATCGTAGATGTCTCCTATAAATTCTAGGAGTTCCACATAACCAGACTGATAATAATGATGGATAGAGCTAAAGCCGTCAATTTGATATGCCTCGGACTTTGCTGTATCTTGTTCACTAGCTGTCTGTACTTTTTGTCTATTGTTGACCACCAATTTAAAAACATCTTCTAAGTATCCCTTTTCTGGATTTTCATCTAATTCAACTTTAAGTTCCCCTAAAGTTTTAATTGATCTAACTATCTTTGGTGAAGAATCAAAGTTATTTGCTAAAGGATTAAATACTAAATCATAAGGACTAATTCTTACAACCTTTGGTCCTACAAAACCTGGAAACTCTTCGTTTGTTTCTTCATCTATTCTGCTTTCATCATAATAATCGACAGTTGCAAATGCATTACCATAATCAATAAAGTCATAGGCAAGTTGTGAAAGTACATTACGAAAATTACCTTGACGGGTTTTATTCTTTAAGTAAGATTCAATAATTCTACGTTTATCACCATCTGCACTTTCACGATCATCAGCTTCATAATTTAACCAATTGTCATTAGGAAACAAAGCAGCCATATAGTTAGCGTGAAGGTTATCTCTAATCTGTGTAAGTTTTGGGGTAGTAGTGCTATTCTTCCAAGGAAGTTTACTATTACTTGTATCTCTTGTACTTGTTGCAAAAAGATAATTGCGTAGTTCTTTTTTTTCATCTACCCAAGCATTGCGTAACATATTCCATTCTACAAATTGATCTGCAATAGCTTCTGCAAATTTGTCTACGCCATCAATAATATCTACAATGTCTAAAGTTTTTCCTGCCATAATAGCTCCAAAAAATTATCCGTAAGAGACTCCACCAAATCGAGAATTAAAAATAGGAACAACATTTCCTTTATGTTTATTCCTCATTCCTTGTGCTGGTGGTATTGCAATTTCTATAACAGCAGCTAAAGCATCTTTAACGTCATCATGTGGTGGTTTATCAGACATTAATTCATCTTCTAAAATCTGACAGTTACCACCATAGTAATGCCAAATAGATAAGTTATCATATCGAGGTTCTAGTATAGCTCGTATTCTTTCTTCTTTTGAACCTTGATGCCGAGTAGGTGAATGTTCATCAATACTAAGAGATAATCCATTTGGTTTAATATATGAGTATTTTAATTCCTGTACAATTGCTTTTTGTGCTGCAGTTACTTCAGCACGTAGTTTTCTAAAATCCCATTTTGTATGAGCTTCTAAAATTTCATTATAGTAATCAATAATTTTTTCAGTTTTAAATCTAATAATATCTAAAACATAATAGTTATTATAACTATCAACACCAATAACTACAATAGCTGTGCTATCTGCACGTTTACTTAAACTATATGCAAAGTCAATTGATGCAAATACATTTAAACGCTCTGACTTATGATACCATAACCCACCGCTACGTGTCAAGAATTTTTTATCGTAGTATTGGAATTTATCAGATGATATACCTGAACCTTCAGGATTGTTAGGGTTATTATAGTACTGTGCATAAAATTGTGTTCTGTCTAAATACTTTCCTCGTTTTTGAGCTAAGATAGTTCTATCAAAACCAAACCACTTACCATCTCCACGTTGTTGTCTAGGCCAACAAAACTCACCTGTACCATCTCCTAAATCTTCTACCTGACGTTCAAATTTTTCATATAAAGATTCGTAATTTAAAACTTCTCCTTTAGGATTATAAATCTCACATTCCATTTCTGTTAAGTCATTGTACAAATCTTTAGGATGGTATCGAGTACCTACAACCCATTCTTCAGCTTCTGTTCCTTCAATCGAAGATAATAAAGAGTATTGCGACTTGACTTTGTTTCTCCCTTCATTCGTATATGCGTTTTCGTATACCACCACATCATCCATAACGGCAACATCACAGTGTAACCCAGTAATACTAGTAGTAAGGCCAGCAGTAAAAATAGATGGGTCACGCACTCCCTCTTTTTTTCTTAATGGGTGGTCTAAAGATATTTCTGAGTTAGTCCATTTTTCACGTTTAGCTTCTTCTTTGTGAACCATCTCAGGCCAATAACGTCTATATATTTTTGATGTAAGAATGTCCTTTATAAATTTTAATTGTTTTTCAGCTAGGTTAGCTGTAGAAGATATAAATAAAATACGATGATCAGGATTGTTAGTAAGATACCAAGCAGCTTTATAAGCTATCATTCTTGATTTTTGGTGATCTCTAGGAAGTAAAGTTAATTGGTATTGTTTTTTTTCTTGTCTTGTCCACCATTGACAAAGTTCTTCATGGACTTGACCTAAAACAGTTTGAGGAGCTACAAGACGAATAAATGAAACTAAACTATTTTCTGCTGCTAATTTAATTTCTTCTTTAGAAGGTTGCATTATTTTTTCTTCCAACTAATCCTACCTGGACCTTTTTTCTTTTTGGCTGCTGCGTTGCACTGAGCTTTAGTAGGTCTACAAGCAGGGTAAGGACGTTTTGATTTTTTAGCTGATTTACGTCCACAAGGTTTTCCTGTTTTACAATCAATCCAGCCTTTACCTTTGTTACGAGAAAACCATTTTTTTAAGCCTTCACTTTTTCTTTTTGCTGCCATTTTTTTTGCCTTTAGGTTTAGTATGGCCCCAACCTTTCTTTTTTAAAGCTAAGTGTTCAGCATAAGTTTTAGTCATTTTCTCTTGACCAGATTTAGAATACATCATATGAGGTTTAAAATTTTTTTTCATTACTTTTTCCCTTTACTTTTATTGCCCCAGTTTTTTGCTCCAACCTTTCGACAACGCACTAAAGCACCAGAAGCGTAAGCAGAAGGCCACTTTGTATAACGTGATTTTACTTTGTGATAACAAGCATCTTTTTTAGTTTTCTTTTTTTTAGCTGCCATCTGTCTTTAAACCTTGGATAACATGTAAACCAAGTCTTGCTGCATCTTCACCAATTTCAGAATCTAGTTTAGCTGCAATCTTTAGTTCTCTTTGTATTTCTTCTTTACTTGGACGGCCTCGTTTATTATCTGCTTTTTTCCATTGTCCTTCAGCTAAAAACTTAGCAGCATTAAATTTAGATTTGCCACTTAAAGCTTCTTGTGTTACAAGTCTAATACCTTTAGAACGCAAAGAAACTTCTAGTTCTATAGGCCAATCTTCAATGTATGCTTTAATTGCAGCAGATGACTTAATTTTTATCCAGTGTTGCCAAGAACCAAATGCTTGTATAGCAAACTCATACTCAGTTGGGTCTTCACATTCCATGTAAAGTTTTTTTAAACTTGGTAAGATACCTTGAGAGTCTTCATCTTTTAAACTCCATAAAGGTTCTAAGTCTTTAATATAAAACTCACGGAATAAAGATTGAGTTCTATATCTTCCTTGAGCGTCCTTTAAAACTTTTTTGTGCTCTGGATAAATCATACTTTAATTCCTTTAATTTTTGATGAAGTTATAATACTATAATAAACAGTTTTATTTTTATCTTCAATAGTTACAAGTTGTGTTTCTCTACCTTTTGAATCTTTATAAATTTCTAATACATCCTTAATTGTTACTGTACCTCCAAGATAAAAAGCACATTTTTTATCAGCAACTAGTTTTTTAAAAATTAATAATGCTAAGTTTTGATTATATTTGTCTGCTTCAACTAAAGTATTAATAGAAACTTTTTTAAAACAAATCATTCGTATATCTGCTTCTTTAGCATTTAGAGATGCTGTACAAAAAACAAGGAATAAACCTAAGATAAACACTAAGCCTACCTTAAATAAAATAGAATTAAATTCTTTCATGATTACTAATTATAACATAGAGAAAATAAGAAGTCAATAAAACTTAAAAACAAGGCTGCTGCGAAACTCTAAGTTATTGAATTACTTATATTATTTACAATATGTATATTAATATAAGTACTTATAAAGTAATTATAATTATAATTATTATAACTTACTATAATTATATTAATATATAATAAGCGGATTTGTGTAGCTTGTCAAGTAGTATTATTGCCTATAGCGGAATTTCTGTTAGTAATTTTTTTTGTATGTGAAAAAAGCACGCTGACAACGCAACCCCCCTTACCACATATTCACTAATTATATAATATAAAAATATATATTATCTTTTTTGCATATGATAATGGTTCGCACCTACACATATTCATAAATTATATAATATAAATTTATATATTATCTTTTTTGAATGTGAAAATAGAATTGAATCGGGTTATTGTGATATGTTTAGCCTGTCATATCATAGAGCTAGTCTATTGATATTGTTAAGTTATCCCATGCACAAACCATGCCAACTATTACAGATAGATTACCCATGCATTAACTATGCCAATTCATTCATATCTACCTATGAAATCTACTCATACTAGGTATGAACAAATCCCTGGAGTCTGAATGGTTCATGGTAATATGAAAAAATAACATACCTGACAGGGGTTTACTTATACTCCAAAGTATGCGCATATACCCATATGGAAATCGGTAACGAAAATCTAATTAAGAATGGTTCTCAATTAGGTTAGTTACCCAAGGTAACCGAAGGATAAAAAAAATGACAAAGATAAATGAAGAACAATTTTTTACAGTTTGTGAAGAATTAGTAACACTTATTGAATCCGATGAGACTAATAAGGGTTTAAGATCCGGTAAAATGAATGCTTGGTTCTCTGGTGTTAAAATGTATGATTCTCCAACCGATGCAAAATTAGCTCTTTGTGCAAAAAAAGGTTTGAGCTATAAAGAATATGACCCTATTTTAGAAAAGGTAGTTAAAAGTGAAGGTAAAAAAATGCTACCAAAGATGAAAACGTATTTTTCTCAATGTGTTAAAGCTTATCTATTACTAGGTAATGAAGAATACCAAAAATTAGATTGGAAGGAGCTTAAAAAAGTAATTGAGAAAGTGGAGACTCCTTATCAAAAAGAGGTTAAACAACTCCAAAAAGCAATTACTACACACTGTAAAACTGAAAACCAAGGTAATTTAGAGAAGTTAAGAGCGTTTGTTAAGACTTTAAAATAAGCTTAAACAAACTTTAAAACCTAGCAGAAGGTTCTGTCTGACTATCGGCAGGCCCTTTTGCTTGCCTGTTTTCTGGTGCTGG
>TARA_R110002020_G_scaffold375531_2_pt1 | contig 10686 bp, 11 predicted proteins | sample TARA_R110002020 | Tara Oceans TARA_R110002020 (sample SAMEA4396489) | marine metagenome | biome: Westerlies Biome; feature: [MES] marine water layer (ENVO:01000295) within the mesopelagic zone...; material: water (ENVO:00002006), including particulate matter (ENVO:01000060) such...
ATGGACTTTGCTGAAAAAAAGTGGGGTAAGATTTTCCCTGAACAAGATTTTGCGGACGCAGCGTGTATAGCTTTATGGGCTAAGGAGATAGAATTAGATGACAATGCATAACCAACAACGTTCAACCTTTTACCTAAATCGTGGGGGCAAAACACTAAAAACCACCAAGGAATATAAATCTACCCTTCCTGAAGGTATGACAGAGGAAAATTTGAGAGAAGCTTACGGGAAAGTGGTGTGGTGTAAATTTACTGCCTGTAAATACAATAGTCAAATAGAAGGCGTACAACGAACTACTAGCGATATTACTAACAACCCTTCTTTTAAGCCTATAAGTGAACAGTCACATATTTGGGATGGTATTTGTGTACGAAATGAAATAGCCTTAGACTTTAAAATTATCACATCTAATAATGTAAAACATAAAATACCCGCATGTTATGTAGCTTCTTCGGATTCCAGAAATAAAATGGATTGGGCTAAGTTGCTACAATCTGACGGCACCCCTTATGGCGGAAGTTTAGAGTCTCAGAATCCTGAACACGCCGCATTCTCTACTGGGGGATGGGGGAGTTGGGACTCTCCTGACGATCAGGGATCGTATGATGGGGACCGACCAGAGGCTCCTCTCGATGCTGGCGGGAGTGGGCTGTTCAATGCCTAGACAAGCACCTTTAGAAGTACGTACCCATGCATTCAAATTGTATTCTCAAGGAATGACAGTTTCCAAAATTGTAACTGGGTTAGGAAAGAAGTTTCCAAATGAACCAGTATCTGCCCCAACTGTATATAGTTGGAAGCGGAGATACAATTGGGCAGAACGTAAGGATAACGTAGAGGAAAAGGCTTTGGCTAAAGTAGAGGAGTCTCAAGCTTCCCAGCTAGCTAAAGATGATGTAGAGCAAAGAAGAATATATGATCGAGTTACTAAAAAGGCTATTGACGAGTTAGAAAATCTAACTTTTCAACGCCCCGGAGATGCTGTAAAAGCTGTTGATATAGGTATTCAAGGTTCCAGAGGAATAGCCAGAGGGCTAGTAAACATTTCGTTTGTAGAGGAAGTATTAGATATCTTAGCTGAAGAAATACACGACGAAGACACTCGTATGCGACTGTCTATTCGGTTGGGGGCGTTGATGCAAAAGACTCCGGATGACAACTAAGAAGAAAGACGTAACCTCTTACGAAGATGCGTTCGCTCTCTTATCCAGAGGACTGAAAACTACATCTACCATTAAGGTTGGTGGTATGTGGGATTTTGTAAGAGATATATGGTCTCTTAGTTTTGACCAGCCCAGATTATTTGATGCGTGGCATGTAGGTAAAATGTGTGATGATGTAGAACGGGCTGTAGAGGAAAACCTAAACTACGTGAGTATTGTACCCAGAACCCACTTTAAGTCTACTATTATCGGTCACGCCTTCCCTATTTGGAGAGCATTGAAGATGGGCAGGGATGTTAACTTCCTGTATCTATCTTATAGTGACACAATGGCTAAGTACCATGTCGGAGAACTTATAAAGGAAGTAGACCGTAACCCTGTCCTAAACCAGTGGATGACTAATAAAAATGCTAGTTCAGATTATACTTTTAGATATTCTATTAATAATGATTACATGGTGGAAATTATTCGTGGAGGAGTGTTTTCTTTTAAACGTGGGCTGCACGTAAACGGTGGAATGATAGCAGACGACATCCTTAGAGACCCAGATTCAGGCTTGAACTTAGCTAACTTATCAAAAGTAGAAAACCAGTTCCTTACTGAAGCTATTTTTATACCTAACCCCGGAGTCCCTACAGTTGTTGTAGGAACTCCGCAGACCCCCTCCGACCTGCTATCAGTACTGGAAAACGATGAACGCTTCTTTGAGCGACGTATGCCCGCCCTAGACCCAGAACCTGACCGCAGGGTGTTGTTCCCTGAACGTTATACGGAAGCAGACTTGCTGCAAATTCAACGGGCCAAGCCCAAAGCGTTTGACTCAGAATTTTTGCTCAAACCGGCATTTAGTGATGAGGCATACTTTGATGCCTCAGACATACTGTCTTGTGAAGATGGTAATTTAGAAAACCATAACCCCGGAGAGCTTTTTTATAAGAAGCCGGGGTCTAGGCTATACGCTGGGTGTGACGTGGGCAAAAAGCGTAACCCTAGCCATATTGTAATTTTTCAGGAATACAATGGGGTTATAACTCAAGTACACCAATCATGGCTTGATAATTGGGAATTTACCGCCCAAGTAAAATACTTGAATTCTTTAGTGGAAAATTTCGATTTAGACTACGCCTTTTATGATAACACTCGTGGGGAGCTAGAAGATAGAGGTCTTAACAATAAGTGGTATCCCATGCACTTCTCTCTAAAGTCTAAAAATGAAATGGCACAAATATTCGAGGAATACGTACATTCTGGTAATTTACGTCTGTTACGTGATGAGCGTCAACGTTCCCAGATACTTTCAGTAAATAATGAGTTAAAGGCACCTGATACTGTAGAAGGGCACGGGGACGCCTTTTTCTCTGTTGCAATGGCTCTACGGGCAGTGTATGATAGTACATCTATGGGGTTTACCAACATAGGAAATGTTCTGGATTGGATGGAGGATATAGATGGTTCCAAGCAGCCCACTACCCACTCTTTAGATGTAGCAGTAAATGACAAAGAAACTGACCTTTTCAAGGTGGTAGAACAGAAAGAGAACGAGTATAATGAAGGTATCCCTAAAGATGAAATACGATTAAAAGGCCCTAATCCTGCGTGTCAGGAAGACCTATGTATCCCAAAGATGTGGGTACGAAATAATCGTCTGTGTTTACAATGTGGTTCACGAAAAGAAGAATGAAAGCGGAGGCTCAAATACATGGCTGATCTTACCCCCCAAGCCGAAACAATTGCAAAAAAACGATATTATTTAAAAGATAAAACGGGGGAGACAGTTGAGAATTCCATTGACATGTTCAAACGTGTTGCGAAAACCGTAGGCTTGGTAGAACAAATGTATGACAAGTCGAAAGCTGAAGCCCAACGCATTACCGATCAGTTTTTTGAAATGATGGATGATCTAAAATTTATCCCCAACTCCCCCACTATAATGAATGCTGGAACTCATCAAGGGACTCTTTCCGCTTGTTTTGTACTTCCAATGGAAGACACCATGGAAGGAATTATGAAAGGTGCGACTGACGCAGCCATGGTTCAAAAATTTGGTGGGGGTACAGGGTTTTCCTTATCTAAGCTACGCCCAAAGGGAGCTAACATTGCGTCAACACATGGGAGGGCTTGTGGTCCGATTGAAGTGTTAAAAACGTTGAGCCGTGTATCATCAATGATCACTCAGGGAGGAAAAAGAGATGGAGCAAACATGGCTGTTTTGGATGTTCACCACCCGGATATTCTTGAGTTTATATCCTGTAAATCAGTGGAAGGTAACATACATAACTTTAATATTTCTGTTGGAGTGGATAACGCTTTCATGCAAGCCGTTGCAGCGGGAGTCCATTATCCGTTAACTGACCCGCATACCCAGACAGTTGTAGGGGAACATGATGCCCGTACTGTCTTTAATAAGATTATTGAAGGAGCGTGGAAAAACGGAGAACCGGGAATGGTATTTTTAGACCGTATAAATCGTGATAATAAAGTTAGCGATCAATATGGCGATATGATAGCAACTAACCCTTGTGGAGAGCAGCCCTTGTTGGGAAATGAGTCTTGTAATTTAGGGTCTATTAACTTAGCACAATTCTATATTCCTACAGATAGTACAAGTTGGCAGGACTTATTAGATTGGAATGAACTATCTTCTGTAGTCAAGTTGTCCACCAGATTCCTAGATAATATTATTGACGCAAATTATTACGCTACCACCGAAATAGAACAGATGACTAAATCAACTAGAAAGATTGGTTTAGGAGTTATGGGTTTTGCTGACTTACTTATTAAATTGAAAATAGGATACAACACAAAGAGCGGTCGGGAAGTGGGAGCGACTGTTATGAAATACATCCAAAGAATAGCAGATGACACTTCCGTAGAATTAGCACAGGAACGTGGAGTTTTTCCTGCGTGGGATCGCAGCGATTATGCCAAAGAAAATGGTCCTAAATATCGTAATGCTTGCCGCCTTACCGTAGCCCCCACAGGGACGATTTCTATGCTTGCGGATACATCTAGTGGTATAGAACCTACCTTTGCCTTGGTTTGGCGTAAACAAAACGTACTTGAGGGGCAGGAATTCTTTTACGCAAACAAATATTTTAAAAGCACCGCTAAAGATTCAGGTTTTTATTCTGAAGACTTAATGGAATATGTGGCTGATGGCGGCTCCATTCAGGACAGAGATGATGTCCCGCAGTGGGCGAAAGATGTTTTTGTAACTTCTGCCGACATCCCCGGTGAGGCGCATGTGAGTATGCAAGCAGCTTTCCAAGAATACTGTGATTCTGGCATATCTAAAACAATCAATTTCCCCAACGATGCAACAGTTGAAAATATAGCAACGGTTTATCTGGAAGCATGGAGAACTGAATGTAAAGGTATTACAGTGTATAGGTCTGGTTCTCGCGATAAGGAGGTTCTAGTGTCCAAGGTTAACGAGGAAGCTAAGATAGAAAGTATGGATTTTTCTCAGTTAGCCATGATACCTTCCATGGCTTCAGGCGGGGATAATGAATTTAAACTTCAAGCTTTATATTCTGATTCCCCTTCTGATTTAAAGTGGTTAGGTTTATCTGGTTCAGAAGAAAATTGTTGCGACGATCCCTTTATTGTAGAAGAATCAGGATGCTCTACTTGCAAAAGTTGCGGGTGGTCTAAGTGTCATATTGCTTAAAATCATCGCATTAGCAGTATAATAAGAAAGAATAAAGACTAGGAGGCTCTCGTGAGTGATCAAGATATAGTGGACAGACTAAGCAAAACATACGACCTTCAGTATGTAGCCAAAAGAGATGCATCAGGTACGTGGAGAGTTTTAGATTCATGGGATGAATCCCTAAATACAATAGAAGATAGTGAAGACATTCCAGATAGTCATGCCGCTGTAACTTTACTTACAGAGGGGCAGTATTTAGCAGTGATACGAGAGGCAACCAAAGGGGGCTACTTACAAAGTGCCGCTATTGCCGAAATTCAAGCTTTAGAAGCTAAGGTTGAAGAACTTGGAGCCGACAAAATTGTTTTAGAAAGAGAAAATGAAAGTTTAAGTGAGCAGCTTCTAGACCTAGACACTGCACAAGCCGAGGGAGAACCCCTACTAAATATTCAACAACCTGCTCCACCTAGTGAGGTATCAGAGAGCTTTCTTATAAAGCAGATGATTATTTCGAAACTAGCTGGTATGGGGCAATCGGAAAACATGATAGGACTTAATGACTAATGCGTTTAGATGAGTTTGTCGGCCCCAGTAGTCCCTTTATACAAAAAAGGGATTCGGCTTCCTCTGTGTTAGATTCGTTAGCAAACTTTAACGAAAATCTTATCATGAAAGGTTCTGATGATAGGGAAAAGGGGAGAAGCCCTGAGTTCGGGGTCGATTACATTGCCAACTCTTACATACGTAACCAACTGGCATATAGACGCCAGCTAATTTCTGACTTACAGAATATTTCATATACAGTTGAAGAAATACGTGCTCCTATCAGCCATATCATTAACGAGGTATTCAGGCAAGGGTTGTCCTTCTCGGCTACCACAGATAACCCCGACTCAAATCAACTAACTAGAATGAAAAAAGTAATGAGCCACGCCAACCAATTTGGTCAGACGCTGGAAGAAGTACTTAGGCTATTTGAATTTGATGTTAATACAATTGATGACGCCTTTCTTTATTTAGTAAAAGAATATGTAGCGGATGAAAAGAATAAAGTTTCTTCGAAAGTAGTAGAAATCCGAAGAATGAACCCCGCATTGATAGAATTTGACCTAGACGAGATGGGTCTTCCTAGTAACACACATTTCATTTGCCCTATTCATCGTGAAGCTGTTACTGAATCTCCCGGTAACTGCAAGATTCCCGAACACGTAGAGGACGGAGATGAGGGGAACCCCTGTGGGATAGAACTTCGGGGAGCCATGTACAGGTTCCTTCATCGCACACAAGTAATTTATTTCCTAGAAAATGAAATTATTCATACGTCAAAGTTTACCCCAACTGAGACATACGGCATGTCCCCCATCCTTACTATTTTTGAAAAGGCTTTGACTTTAATAGGTATGGATAAAAACCTATACCGTTACTTCTTTGAGCGTAAGATGCCCGCATCCATGTTGATGGTCCAGACTGATGACCCAGAAGCGTTGAAGCGTGAACGAGCTATTATTCAAGCAGAAACACGTAAAGACCCCAACTATGTTCCTATGATTGCGGTAAGTGCCAGAAACCAGCGTGGTAGAGTTGATATGGTACGACTATTCCACACCTTACAGGAAATGGATTACCTACCAATTAAGGACGAAATCAGGGAACGAATCGCCGCTATATGGGGAGTCACTCCCGTATGGCAAGGAAACCCTGATTCATTTGGGGGCATGTCAACTCAAACCTCCCAACTTGTAGTAATGGGTAGAACTGTAGAGTCTGATCAACGGCGGATTAAAGATAAGGTGTTCCCTAGATTATTAGAGGCTTTCGGGATTACAGATTTCGAGTTAGTGCTACCTAACCCAGAAGAAAAGGCAGAAGCCACACGGATTAGTTTCTCCCAACAGCGTGTGAATAACGCTAAGATTTTATTAGATATGGGCTACACATTGAAACTAAAAAATGAAAACGTAGATATGGATGATATTATGTTTGTTGTAACAGGCGAACCAGTTCCACTAGCCCAGATTGAAGGTGAAAGTCAAGTTCTGGGGGTAGAATCTATGCACCAACAGGTAGAGCAGCAAGCAGCGCAAGCGCAGCAACAAACTGATCAGATGGCTCAACAACAAGCTGGCGGGGAAGAGGTACCCCCGGAGATGAACCCTATGCAATTAGAATTATCAGATGATCCTGTGGATGCTGTAAAAGTTCCACGGTTTGGTAAAGTACCCACAGCAATGGATAAAACTCCGTTAATGGAACGTGATGTAGATGAATATAGCGAAGCCAGAGATAAAAAGACTATTGATAGGATTCATGGTTTGGCTAAATCTTTAGGTTCGGGCAAGACGTGGATTCAAGATTTAATGGATAAGGGGTTTACTCCTATTATTAAAGGCCCCAGCCCTGATGGAAGTAGGTTATGGTTTGAATCAGACGGAACAGAATATGTGGCTAACCTTACGGCTAATGGGGTAGGTTTTATTGAGAAAGCTACATTTAGTACATCTTCAATACATAAGCCTGAAAATAGGCGATCTACTACAGTAGCAGAACGTGAAAAGAAAGGCCCCTACTCTTATGAAAATGAGGATGAACAATAATGCCTGATGCTATGGAATTCAATTCTAAAGATACTAGACATCGTGGAGAGATTCCTGATACCAGTATAAATCCTAAAGATGAAGATCATAAGAAATACTTAAGGACAACTCCTGAAGAACGTAAAGGACACGCATATATTAAACGAGAAATTGCTAGGGATGGAACTACCACGTATTACTATGGAGATGGTGTTAAAGCTATACACCACCCAGACAGGAAGGTAGCGGGACCAGATTATCATAATAGAGCTAAAGAGCATCATCAGGAAATGTCACGCCGAGCTTTAAAGGCTGGTAAATTACGACGTGCTAGGGCGCACGGCAGGGCGTCGTCAGGACACGATTTTGCTGTTTCAGCACAAGGTGGAACGCCCGCAGTAAAAGAGCTTCAAAAATTCTTAAAGGAATTCGCCGGTGGAACGGTGGCAGTAGCTTCTGATCCGGGGGTCTTTACTACGACATATAGTGGTTCAAAAGGCAAAAAGGATAAGAAAAAACCTAAAAGTGGTCCTCAGAAGTTGGATACTTTCCTGCAACGAAAATCACTCTCCAAAATGAGTGAAGGAAGTAGGGGGGTAGTTGAGAGCTTTACAATTGATCTTATAAAATCTGTATCAACTAGTCTTATGGACAACAGAAAGGGTAGGGTAGAAGCTAAAACCTTTAAAGGGGAGCCTCGTTCCTCAACTGTAGGAGGGTATATTCCCCCAGCCGATACAACTGAGGATCAGAAAAATAATACAGCCTATCGTGCAGGGATAGAAACAGATGTTAAAAAAGAAGTGACAATTTTTGATTTGATACAAGCTGAGGTAGAAGATTCAGAAGCTACAATTGAACTTGATGCGATGTTGAATAAATATTTAGAGGAGAAAGAAAGCGGTAATGCCGATCCAACCTAAAAGCGACGTTCGTTTGGAGAAAGCCTTGACAAGCATAAGTAGCATGTTACAATTAGGACAAGGTGGGCTAGGGGCCTACGCTACGCACACATTGGGTGCTCCCGCTTCCGGTCAACATTTAGACAGTCCACGAGGGAATAAGTCTAAAAAGACCAAGAGAGAAGAAGATGGCGCTCCCGAATAAGGAGTAAGATTTGACTAGTTTATTTGACCTCAAAGACGAACGCATGATGAAGGTTCGCAAGAGAATTGTTGAGATGCGTGAGCAGGAAAAAGGTTGGACTGAAATCCGAGACGAGGTGCTCAAAGACTTCGGGGTCGGTGTTCATCGTAGCACTATCCAACGATGGCATGACAGCACTGGTTACTTACAGAAATCAGCAGACATTGACCCTTCCACCGCTAAAGATGTTTCAGAAGATGTAGTACAAGACCTTAAAACATATAAGCTAAAAGCAGAACGGGACAACTACAAGGCTAAATACGAAACCTTAATGGGGAAGCAAGCTTCCTCAGAGGTGTTCACACAAGTATTTCACGACGCTATTAAGTTAGCTGTTTCACTCCCCCCAGTTGAGGCAAGTGTGTATAATCCCCCGCCATCTGGTGTACACAGGGGCGAAACCCCTCAGTCCGTGGTGGCCCCACTCACCGACACACACGTAGGTGACCGTGTGGATATTAATCAAACATACGGACTTTCCCAGTATGACATTGAATTGTTCAACAAACGTCTATATGGCTGGACGTATCAGGTCATCAACCTATCTAATCTACGTCGTAATATTGCCCCGATCAAAGAACTCGTCATACCTATGCTCGGTGACATGATTTCAGGTGACATTCATGAAGAATTAGCCCGTACCAATGTAGAGAACTGTATGATGCAGATGATGAACGGCGCATACCTGATCGCTCAGTCCATACGAGAGTTATCCTCACACTTCCCTCAAATACGAGTACCCGCTGTAGTAGGTAACCACGGTCGTATGACTCGTAAGATTCCGTCTAAAGAGAAGTACATGGACTGGGATTACATGATGTACCAATGGGTTGCCGCCTTCTGTAGGGACTTGACTAATGTTTCGTTCGAGATTCCTAAGAGTTTCATGCACATCTTTGAAGTGGCTAACCAACGTGTTCTTATCATGCATGGGGATTCTGTTGCTGGTGGTGGTGGACTCAACTCTATTACAAGTGCTATCACAAAACTCCGATCAGTAGTTCAGTACGGCGATAGATTAGTAGAGGGAGACACTAGGTTCACAGGCTTTGACGCTGTAATGATCGGGCATTTCCACCGCATTGATGAGTACGACATTGGAACTGGTCCTCTCCTTATCAATGGCACACTCAAAGGTGGGGACGAGTATACAACTAGCAGACTCCACGTAGCCACTGCACCCAAGCATCTTATTAGCTACTGGCATCCAGACATTGGATACCTTGGTAAAGAGATCATCTACCTCGACAAATATGACGATCAAGATGTAGGATTCCATGACGTAATTCCAGAAATTTGGGCAAGCTAGTATAATGTTATATGACAAACTTCTCTAGTACTTATTATTAAAAGGATTCTGCATGGGAGACTTTTCGGAAGACCTCGTTTCTTTTATAGAAGGAGATGGGTTCCAACAATTCAAAGAGAGGATGGCAGATCAATTTCGTCAGGACGCACCCTCTAAGTCAGGGAAGTCTAAGGCGGCTATAATGGCTTCCCAAGAAGGAGTTGTTTTACCTTCTGCTTTGTGGCGTGTAGATAAGGGGCGTACTGTCACTGATCCTAGTGGAGTTAAACTTCCCACAGCTAGTTCAGGTGCTGGGTTTATAGATGAGGTTTTAGGTAATGATCTTACCATATGGGCTGAAATTATAACTACATGGTGCGACAGTAGAAGTGATGTTTCTGATATAACAAGCGGATAGCGGGTATTACATCTAGACTAGAAAAGAGAATTACATGGGTGAAGAACAAGAGCAACTAGCAACATTGAATGATATCTTAGAAGTGATTGAACGACGCCATAAAACTATGGTACGAAGGGTTCTTGAACAAGTAGAAGCAGCATTGCCTGATGGTAGGCAACAAAAGATGTTTAAGAAGCATGTTCAGATACCTCTGTATGATTTTAAAGAAGATTTACTAGAAATTCTTCGTGCTGTTGGGGCAAGATAACCAATATATAATTAATATTGCATAATTTTGTTAAAAAATTTATACTTTAAGTATAATAAGTTGAATGAAATATTCAAAATAACTAAATATTAACGCTAAAGTCGCTTTCAAGCGGCTTTTTTGTTGGTAACTATTATGTGGAGGATACATTACATGTCGGATTTTGAAGACCGTATTGAGAAGTACTTTGAAGGTA
>TARA_R110002020_G_scaffold184769_4_pt1 | contig 10674 bp, 22 predicted proteins | sample TARA_R110002020 | Tara Oceans TARA_R110002020 (sample SAMEA4396489) | marine metagenome | biome: Westerlies Biome; feature: [MES] marine water layer (ENVO:01000295) within the mesopelagic zone...; material: water (ENVO:00002006), including particulate matter (ENVO:01000060) such...
AGAGTGGAGAATCAGATGGGCCATTTGCTACCTATGAAGAAGCGAAGGCTCACTATGATTCACATGATGAGGAGTGGCGTGAAGCACATTACATTGAGGAAGTGAGAGAATGATTGACACAGACAAATACGAAGGACTGGGCGAAGTGATTGACAGAATAATAAACTCCGATGAAATAGGTGTTGATGATTTGCTCGCTGACAGTATGGCAGTCAAAGACGGTATCAATGAACTGTTCGCAAAAGTCAAGAAGTTGCGTGAGCAAAACGAATTGATGGTGGAATACTTTCGCTACATGCGTGATGGTGGATTAACTGACGCTGATTGGATAACAGTAAATGAATGGATAGGAGATGATGAAGAATGATTAACACAGACAAATACGAAGTAGCATACGGTAAGTGGTCGGTAGGACACGAAGGGCAACACGATTTGCCCGAAGGTGATATTCCTATCAATGTGAATGGGGGCTTAATGGCTATCGCATATTCTCAAGCAGACGCACGACTCATAGCAGACGCACCACTTCTCCTTAAGGAAGTCAAGAATCAGAACTATCAACTACATTTGTATCAATCAGCCCTGCGGCAGATGCAAGAGGACACACTCAAGGTAGTGAGTGATTGGTTCGACAGTGATGAGAACGAGTGGCGTAGGTTAGAACAGGCATTAGGCTTACCTCTTACTCCGCTTTCATGGGAAGGTGAAGAATAATGACCTTTCCCCGTGAGATATGGGTTGCTGAAACCGAAAGTGGTTTCACACACTTAGATTTGAGAGAAGTCTGTGCTATCACAGAACATACCATAGCCGATATAGATGGGCGTTGTCTCGATACAGTAAGTATTCACATGAAATCAGGTACTATATTCACTTTGGCAAGTGATTCATCATCTGCTTCTCTAATAGACCTGTGGCTAGAGGTGATGAACCAATGAGTAGTGAAGAAGACAGATGTGATTTTTGTGACAAACCAGCTAAATACACAGAAAGCATATGGGGTTGTTATTTTTGGTGTGCCGATTGCGAAGAAGAAGCGGCATGGCAGATTTACATGGACTCAGTAGTAGAGGTGGGTGAATGAAGACTCAACAAATCATAAGGATAACATCAATAGATGAGCCAATATCAAAAATAAAGCTCCTTGGTAAGGTAGAGGCTCAATGCAATATATTCACGGAATACCATCCATGGAATTCAGCGCCCTTACATACAGTTAGAATTCATACTGGCGATAAACCATTTGCGGTAATTATCTATAAACCTTATTTGACAAATATTAAGCTAGAATATTTTCTTGAGCTTGATGGTTTCAAGAAGGGTCACGGCCATTATATTGATAGTCAAGACGAAATATTCTCTAGGTTTTATTTCGATAGCGAACACTTGGCGGAACATTACCCTAATATTGTAGGGATTGATAAAGGGTTGTTCCGAAACGCAAAACAGGAGTTGAACGAATGAGAAAGTACAACCCCCCACCAAACATGAAGCAGTACGGAAAGTGTTGGTGCGATGACGGTACGCTTTACGAAGTAGAGAATCTTGAGATTGAGCTTTGTCTGTGTGCCCAATGCGGGTACGTCGGTGTTGTAAATAAAGAAGGTGACGACTCTGTTAAACACCTAAAGGATAATTACGAGTCTACGCGCTTGACCAATGTTGATAATTGTAAAGAGAGAGTAGATACACTAGAGAAGCTAATCAGCGACGGCTTCAATTGGCTAGGGGTGGCGGCCCCTAGAACGCAAGCGTCCACTAAGTCTTATAGGGACTTGGTAAAGCGTTTTGCGGCAGTTAGACAACGAGTGAAAGCCAAGAAAAACTCACCATAGAGAAAGGTTTAATAACTTACGCATTGACAGAATTACGGAGGGGGAGAAACGGACCAACTTTCATCGGTGTTTCTTTTCAGGTTGCGCCTCCCCCTCCAACAAACAGAGATGATAACATGAGCAGAAGACATATAATGACTAGAAGGGAGATAGGTTCTATACTCTCAAAGGGAGAAACACTAACTGCTTCACAGATAATGTTCAGGCTAAACGAGAAGGGTGTAGTTAGAGTCAATTCTAGCATCAACCAAGTAACTATGTTATTGAGGGGAGCTAGAGGAATTAACTTCATCAAGATACAGGGGATGGAGGACGCTAAGAAATATGGCGCTCTAAAGTCTGATGGTACTCCCCAGTATGGAAGGAGACTATACAAGATGGATAGCATTAAACAATATACCGATTGGGTAGAAAGGAGGACTAAGAATGGAAGATGAAGAAGGAATACAAGGCAGAGCTAGAGAAAGTGCAGAGATAAGATACGATAGGGCTAGGATAATAAAAATACATGAGTGTCCCCATCCGGATGAGAGTTTGTCTTTAGTAGAGGCGGAAGCCCTAGACGAAGAAATTTTTATGGTAGTAAAATGCGAGGAATGTGGAGGACACAACGATTATCACTTTGATTGGACGGCCGTGCGATTGCATGTCCCAACCCCTAATCATACTCTTATAGTAAAGCTGACCGATTCAATACGACAAAGCGATGGGTGGGAATAATGAAATACTATGGGCCGTTCAACGCATCAACAATCAAGGTACTGAGAGCAGACCCTCACCCACTAAGGATACTCTTAGAGGTAGATGAATTCTTCACACTAGATGCGATGAGGTGGAATACTGTAAAGAGTATTTTGAATCTGTGTAGTAACGAGGGGGGCTACGGTCTAACTAAATCAGAATTGATACACATGTCTTCTATGATTCCTATGAAGGAATTGATAGAGGATTACTTGGCAGAGGCCATTGATAATTCTGTTAGTTTTGTTTTCGGTGTAGAGGATTCTGCTTACCACACCGACGGAGAGATAGTCACAGTAGGCAAGGCGGCCGGTAATGAAACATACAAGGCGTTCAGGAAGGAGATACAGGAATTCATATTCCCGCACTGGCCTACTGCTTCTATCTCATTCTTGACAACAACCGTCACTACTGAGAATGACTCTCATTTATTAGCGCGTTACCCCACGGTACAAATTAGTAATGAAGAAAACCATAGTTTGCAGATAGTGATTCTAGGTAAGAGAGTTATGGTTAGGGGTAGATATGTATTACCCAATGGGTTGATGGTTCAACCACTACCTTACACTATAATAAATAGAGAGCCAAGTAAAATAAGTAAGGAGTTATTATCCGAAACTATTTCTAATTACATTTCTGCGTTAGCCATGCACTGGTTCATACGAAAACCACACACCAACACAAAGTTTAGAGGTACGTCACCAAAGCTTTCTCTCCACGAACAAAACAGAATAGAGCATGAATTGTTTTTATCTTTCTGTGGGCCTCGTGAGAAAATAAATTGAGAGCGGTGTAGCGTTTTTGGTAATTAATTTATTTATTCAATAGTGTGTTTAGGTAAGCTCTTTACTAATCCTTCTACATACCTTTGAATAAATTAAAGAAATAACAGAATGGCTAGTAGTGTAGCGTTTTATTACTTCTGAGAGAAATGAAAACAAAATAATAATTAAATACGGATGAAGAATGGTGATGATATGGCGAAGGGTAAGAAGCGATTGAAGGCGTGGCTATGGCATCGTCTTATGGAGGACGGTCCCCAGTCGGCTACGAGGATGACTGATATACTAAACAACGAACAGAGGATGGTGAGAACAGGTACATATGTATCGAAACCAAAGACTGGTAGAGCTAGTAAGTATGCGCCCGGAACCATAGTGGAATATTACAGGGATGCTGAATCCAAGACATACAAGATAGGAGAGAACAGGTATTACTACTCTTGTAGAGCATTGAAGAAGGGCGACGATGCCAATGTCAATACCATAGCTTCTTTGTTGGCGGGCGCTACTGGTAACGGTGGTACGTTCTTCCGAAAGGTAACGCATGGGCGCAACCCCACCTACGAGGCTATCCCATTACGTGAATTGATTCCTATATTGAGAGCGACTAACAAACCACTAACTAAGTTTCCAAAATTTATTAGACAACATGTTAAGGAGAGTGAAATAGAATGGTAAAAGAAATACAACAAATGACAGACACGGATATCGTATGGGTGAATGGGAAGCCCGAAGAAGAACCGACGCACCTAGTAGTGTTCAATCAGAACGAGGTTGGCTTCTGCCCATTCATAACGGGCATGGGGCTCATAGGCAAGGAAGAACCAATAGCTAAGATATACTCTAGGCTACACTCAGCCCCGGCTCTCAATCACATACCGGAACCGTTGTTCCCGGAGTGGAGATTGTACCAACGAAGGAATGACGAGGGAGAGAGATTCTTCATACTGAGACTTACCCACTTCGCAGATATAGAGCCCTCTCTTGAAGATACCGCCAACAAAGGAGTATGGATTTATTCTTACCCTGTTGTGAGAGATGTGGTAATGGCGCTTGACCAATTGGGAGTAGACACACTAAGTTATCTAGCAACAGATACAATGTCTCTGTACTCTACATCTAACACCACTGAGAGTATCAACGAAGGGGAGATAGCGGTGTTTGATTATGTCTTTAGGGAGGAATCAGCCATGACCACAGGAGGTAGGATAATCGGTAAGGACATCATACTTACAACCCCTGCGTGGTTGTTCCCGGAGATATTCACGTCTTTCTCTACTAAGGATGAGATAGGTGCATGGATTGTGATAGCGGCATCGTCCTACAATCTGATAGATAAATCGTCTATCGAAACTATGAAGGAGTATTGTGATGACGTGTTGGGCCTATCGTGTGACGAAGAAAGACTAGATACTGTTATGTCTGCCCTATTTGACTTCTCACATCATCTTGATGATACAAACCCAATAGATATTTTCATGAGTGGATTTGAGAATTCATCACACGGAGGAATGTTCGGATGAATATATTTGATGAGGTTTCAGATTTCGCAAAGGCTAACCACTACGTTGATGTGGACGACAAGCTAGGCGTATTCATATGCTCCATAGGGGCTCACATATTCAACACCCTAAACAAGTGTAGTAGATGTGACTTCGACCCCAACAGTCCGTATGTAGATGCCGAGAAGGACTTTACAATACCTAACTGTCCTATGAGGCATACCAACATGCCGTTCTATACACCGATGTCTCAGCTTCCCGATACTAGAATACACATCATGTTGAGAGGCAAGAAGGGTAGTGGTAAATCTATTCTGATACTAATGTTCTTGGCCGAGAGAACCGGTTTGATATTCAGTGACAACGCTGATGTCGGTCAAGGATTCAACACTATGATGGGAGCTAACTCTATCACAGAAGCAGGTATGTTCGGTAGTGTAGATGAGGAAGGTAACATCATGGGTAGGCCAATAGCTAGAGAGATGTGTGGTGGGTTCCTAGGCTTTGAGGAATTCTCATCTATGAGTGACGCCGCCAAGAAAGACCACAGTATGGATATGAAGAATCAGCTACTCACTTCCCTAGATAACGGTAGGGTACAGAAAGCCATGAAAGCTGGTTGGGTGAATTACACCACTCGCTATACAATATGGGCTGGTACGCAACCGGCTAGGTTTGAGTTAGACTCCGGCCTAGACCGTAGGTTCTTCATAATAGATATAGAGATGACCCCGGACAAGGAGAGGCAGTACAAGGAAGCACAACACAAACAATCCAATATGGGTACTGATGAGAGAGTCAAGCTAGCTAACAAAACAATAGAGATAAGGAATTGGATTCGTACTAGGATGGAGGATGCAGTAGCTCATCCCCCACACGGAGTAATATTTACGGATGAGGTAGCTGAATGGATAGAGAGGCCCGACGTGCGTTCTTACGAAGCCGACCTATTCCGTAGAATATGTATAGGATATCATATGATGAAAGGCGAATGGAGAGGGGGAGAGCCACTGGTGATTACAGTGGACGAGAGACTTCGCACCATACTGGATGACTCACTAGCTATGAGGCGTAGAGTCATGGATGCTGATTTAGAATTGATACGCACCACCTTTTGGCTACGTGACCTACCGAAGTCACAAGTAGTCAAGGAGGTGTCACGTATGATTTCTGGTGGGGATTATCAGATGGCGAAGGCATGGATAGAGGACAACCTAATACCCCAACGATGGTATGAAGAACATGAGTCGCAAAAATCAGGTAGAGGTAGGAAAGGAGTAGTATGTAGATTCGGCTATCCAGAGCAAGAGGTGAGTGAATGAGTGAATATAAGAAACTAAGAGGCATCAACAAAAGACGCAACCATAAGAGTAGGGTACTAAGGGCGGCCATACTGTACCTAGAGGAAAATGGTCCCTCTACGACTCAGAGGATTCTGAATAACATGACTTACAGAGAGGCCATATACCCAAACAGGAGAACAGGAGGCACACTAAAGAAAGGTCGTAGCGTTCTAGTCAAGACTACCAAGTCTTGTCCTAGTAGCAACCAGTTAGCCGCCAAGCTTACTAGGCATAGTGCGGTCAAAGTAGTACATAAGAAAAGAGGGGAGCCTACTGTATGGGGACTTGTTGATAATCATGAGAGATTCTTAGAGGATAGTTATAGGTTTGGTGCTTGAATGACATACAGGAAGCGTAACGGTATATTGGTTACAAAGGCCAAGAGAGCATTCATGATTAAGGCGGCTCTTAGGCATATGTACACGTATGGTGAGTCTAGTACGACCCAGTTATCTACTATGAGTAAAATGAGAAGTGGTAAGCTAGTCAAGGATACTAGGTTCAGTATGAGTAATAGGAAGCTAGGAGCATTGTTGAGAAAGGATTGGAGGGTAATTTCTAAAGGACACGATAGCGTTTCACAGACTACCTTGTGGGACTTGACGGACGAGGGAATCCTGTGGTGCGAAGAAGACCAAGATGGGGTGCGTTGCATTGAGGACTAGGAGAGAGATAGAACAGAGGATGGGCCGAGAGGTTGATGCCTTCGTTATAGATGTACTAAAATGGGTACTAGCTAACGATTGCGCTTTCTGTTCTATGAATGAAGCTGATAGGCGTGCCCTTGAGGTAGAATTAAAGTCTGAGGAAGTTAGTACCCATTACGCTGACGAGCGACACGGTTGGAACGAGGGTACTGCCATGACACACCTTACCGAGCATATCGAATACAGTGTGTCTGAGGCTTCTCATATAGAGGAAGCTAGGAAGCAATCAATAGATACTTTAGACACGGCCGAGAGCATTGTAAATAGGATAATGGGGTACCTAGATGAGCTAGATGAGTTAAAATCTATCGAGGGTATATCCTCCGAGTTTGTTTCCGACGCTACTAGGTTGATTGGGCAAGCTAATGCTTCTCTAAAATTAGTAGGTCAATTAAAGAAGGAGATTGGTGTGGACTCTCAGCTCTTGTTGGCAGAAGCTAGGATGGATAGTATGAGTAGAATTCTAGTAGAGTCATTGAGGAACCACCCTGATTTGTTAGACGATGTTGAATTGAGAATGTCTTCCTTGAAAACTCCCACATACATAGAAACGGAGTTTGAGGTGATAGAGTGAAGTCGTGGAGAAGCGGCCCCAAGCGTGGTTTGTTTGCTCGTACCATACCTTCAAGGGATATACCAATACTGATACGAGCTATGATAGATGACGGCCTAACCGCATACATAATGTCTGATGGCGTTCATTGGTCTTTCTGTGAATATAGCCTGTCCTCTAAATCAGTGATGGATGCGTGGGGACTAACCAAATCGCAGTACCGTAGAGTAAGAGATTACATTTTAGTTAATGACCCATTCATGGAGGAATTACAATCGGGGTTGTGATATATTCAAAAGACAGTGACGCATTCAAGAGCGGCCACTACGTTGAGATGTTTGGTGTAATGTGTTCTCCACCAATCTGTGAGAACACAACATACATCTACCACACTGATTCTTTTACTGAGAAGAATATACTAGAGTGGCTACCGGAGATAAGGCATCGCTTAGTTATCATCACGGACAAGTACCCCAAGATAACTAAGAAGACTGAGGACAGTGTTATAGTAGATGATAGCCTAAAGAAAACTAAGAAGTACAATCATGTTCGTGCTTGCTCTGCGATGCTTTCTTGGTCTGATAGAGATAGAGTCCTTTCGGAGATAGAGAACACCCCCATACCACTAGCTCTTTCATTTGCTAGAGCCAATGTACCACAACAGATTGATTTTTGGAGGGTGATGGCAGGGACGTTGATTTTAGATGATGAATATGCTAGAGCTTGCATGGCTTTCGGTATCAATCCGGAAGTTAGGCAGGTCAAGTACCCGAAGAAAACTCCATCGTCTCAAGAGGTACCGTACCCATTCACAGTCAAGGATAAATACTGGCGGATAATCGTAGATACAGACAAGGCAGTAGCTAATAGAGTAAGAGAAACAAACGAAACACTACCGCCGAAGATGAAAAAGAAAAAGGAGTTGGTCAATGAATGGATTTAGAGGGGTTGTTGTGTTGTTTTGGTATTTTGTTCTTGTTAAATTTCTTTAGTTTGTGGTTTCATAATTTGATGAATCAAAGTATTGAGGTACAAATGATTAATAATAACTCATCTGCGGGGGATTCAGATACTGAGAGTTTCGCCAATGCAATTATATGGATGAACCAAGGGGACTAGAAACCCTCATATACACTTACGTCCGTTATATCAATATGAGTGCGAACAACCGGCGAATAAGGAGGATAGTAGTGAGCTTACTTTTTGAGCATGGGGCTATGACTAAAGAAGCTATGGCCGCTTTGCTCGCTAAGGAAAAGTCGGTTAGGAATATACCTTCTGCTCACAGTCTATCTTCTATATTATGTAAGAACACACAGATAATAGCGGTAGGTACCCAATATGTCGAAAACGCAGTCGGGGCAAAAACAAAACATCTGGTGTATGATGTAGATAGAGAGATAATAATTAATAAAGAAGATATACCCTACACCCGAAGCCCCACAGTAATGACACCAAGCGAAAAAAGGAAGGCTAGTAAATGTCCGGAGTGTGGAAGGGTGCGAGTATTGAGGAAGAACGAGGATATCTGCTTGTCTTGCATAAGGAAACAAAACTCACCAGAGCGAAAAGATTAAAGACCGTCGGGTCTAATTTAGTTTATGGCGAAGGCAGCGATAGAAAAGATACCCCTAGTAGAGTACGAGATTCTGAAGTATGTATTGAGGGAAATACCCCTAGACTTTCTAAGGGAGCAGATGTGCCCCAAGGGGGACGAGGTTTCCCAAACACGCTTCCGCAAAGGGGCCGAGAATGTTTCGGTACTGATATCAAATTTAGTGGAGAGAAGAAGACATCTACTTCCTCTCAACCACAGTGAATACAAGGAGAAGGGAGAATGAGATTACCTAAAGAAATACACGTAGACGGCGGTAGTGGTAGGCTTTGTGGTAGTACCACATGGCTCAATTGGCCTGAACATGCTATGACAGACATGTTTGCTCGCTCACTACCATTGTGCGAGAAGTGTGCCAAGCTTAATGTGTCGTGGGTTGTAGACACTACAAGCCAAGAGGATGAAGTAACGAATGTCTATACGACACTGATTGATTACTTACCACATGGACGAAGACTTAGATGATTGGGTTTGGAGAATGATGGATATGCTAGGACAGATAACAGGTAATCCCGCCGCCAATAAACTAAATGATATACTCTCGCCGGAGAATTTAGCCGTCGCTCTTTTGGGGCGCCGCTCTTTGGCTTTGTATTCTTCGTTGGATGAGTCTGCAGAATCTGAAATAGAAATGGGATTCTGTATGGAGTGGCCTCCTGAATATATCAGAGGTATGATGATGGGTATCACTCTAGCACTTGAGGCAGATACTAGAGGTAAGGACATGATAACTCTAAAGGGCACACATGTTGAGATGGCGAACATGTACACGGCACTAGAAAATCTATTGATAGAAGGATTAGTAGGTGATTTTGAATGAGGGGGAGAAACAATGAATTGGGCGGAAAAATACAGACCGGATAAATTAGATGATATAGTAGGGCAGTCCAACGTGCATTCACGTCTTTACGCTGACAGTGATGCGGGTAAAGTAAATAGATTGTGTGGATTGCACTGGTTGTTTTACAGTCCTGAGCCCGGTACAGGTAAGACTAGCACGGCTATGGTCTTAGCCAAGGAAGCCGGTTGGCCTATACATATCTTCAATGCTAGTAGTAAGAAAACAAGAGGCATAGAGTTTGTAGAGGAACAATTACTACCCATGTCTCGCAACGGAGTCAAGGAGCAGATATTCTTACTAGACGAGGCAGACCAATTGACACCAGCGGCGCAATCAGCACTCAAGGGAGTTATAGAAAACTCACAGGGTACTTTCATATTGACTTGTAATGACAAGAGTAAGATTAGTGATTACATTCTATCTAGGTGTGAGACATTGGTGTTCAATCCAATAACGGATGATGATGCTATTCTAAGGCTGGCGCACATATGCGCTATGGAGGGGATTCACATAACAGAGACACAGTTACGGAGGATATGTAGGAATCACAAGGGCGATTTGAGAGGCAGTATCAATGCTCTCCAAGCCTACGCCTCAATCTTCATGACGGATGAAGGCAGGGCTGATACTTGGCTCAACGGCCTAGAAGGAAACGAATTCCACTCAGAAGCATATCTTAGTCTATGCTTCAAGGAGAGAGATTTTGAGGGGGCAAGTGAAATGATAATGCAATCACAAAACACTCTCAGAAATAC
>TARA_R110002020_G_scaffold157312_3_pt1 | contig 10673 bp, 19 predicted proteins | sample TARA_R110002020 | Tara Oceans TARA_R110002020 (sample SAMEA4396489) | marine metagenome | biome: Westerlies Biome; feature: [MES] marine water layer (ENVO:01000295) within the mesopelagic zone...; material: water (ENVO:00002006), including particulate matter (ENVO:01000060) such...
TGGAGCGGAGGAAACATAGACTTCCTAATAACCATCCTGATTATCATAGGAAGGTGTGATTATGAAGGCTCCTGTGTTACACATCATGAGTGGTGACAAATGGCTTTGCGGGCTTAGAGAAGATGGGAGTAATTGGCCTGAAAAATATATGGATGATGAAGTAGCAAGGTTTCTTGAATTTTGTGAAGGTTGTGAGGTCGAATATATTAAAAAATATGATAAAGAAGCATTTATAGACAAAAGAAATCATATGCGAAGAGATATGAGTAATGAAAACAGTATGTGTGGCTGTGGAAACCATCCTGAACAAACATTAAATAAACGGAAAGTGATTCCAATGGATGTGCCCACTACGAAACAAGTTGCGGTAATGACTCTTCGGATGTATCTTGATACTTAAGTTATACGCAAACTTTAAATAGGTATTGAGACTAGGGTGAAATGGAGGAATGTTATGTCTGTCAATGATGTGTATAATTTTAAATGTAAAGAATGTAAATGTAAAGTGTATGAGGTAGCCTCAAGCACAGGTGAAATGGTCTGTAGGGATTGCGGTTTAGTCGGCTCAAATCTAGTTTTAGATGAAGGGCCTGATTGGAGAACTTTTGCTGATACTCCTGATGGGGATAGGCAAGATAGGACAGGAATGCCCTCAACTGAATTATTGCACGATAAGGGATTAACCACTGATATAGGGTGGCAGAATAGGGACTATGCAGGTTCATCCATGTCTTCAGATATGTCTAAATTATTTAGGAGACTACGAAGGCAACATCAAAGGACTAGGATTAGTAGTTCTACTGAAAGAAATCTTGCAGTTGCCCTTGGTGAATTACAAAGATTAGCATCAAGAATGGCCTTACCGCAGAATGTAAGAGAAGAGGCGGCTTTCATTTACCGAAAAGCAGTAGAGAAAAAATTAGTCCGAGGTAGAAGTATCGAAGGAGTGGTGGCGGCCTCGTTATATGCGGCGTGTAGGATTCAAGGGATTCCTAGGACTCTCGATGAAGTAGGTCAATTTTCACGAACTGGTAGAAAGGAGATAGGTAGGACATTTAGGGCTGTGTCAAAAGACTTGATGCTCAGAGTCCCACCTGCGTCACCTGAAAATTATGTTCCAAGGTTTTGTTCTATATTAGGTTTACCTACCACGGTAGAATGTAAGGCCCTAACTATCCTTTCACAGGCTCAGAGTATTGATTTGACAGCAGGGCGAGGGCCGACAGGAATAGCCGCCGCCAGTGTATATCTTGCGAGTATGTTACAGGGCCACCAACGGACTCAGAGAGAAGTTTCCGATGCGGCCGGTGTGACTGAGGTGACGATTAGGAATCGGTATAAGGAAATATGTCAAGCATTAGAAATAGACCCTCATTCTCAACAAAAATGAGGTGATTTTATGAGTTTAAAAATTAAAATAAATGATAAATCCTATTCTGCTAAAGAGTGGAAGGATAAAGAAACTGAAGGTAAGAAATCCCATAGATTATATGTTATGGGCCCTGATGGAGAAATAGGTCACTTTGATTTAAAAAATGGAGTCTTCAATAATTCTCAAAAAACTATTGAAAGTTTTGGCATTATAGATGAACAGGGTATCATAGAGATAACAAATAACAAAGGGACAACTATCAATTTAGGAGTTTCCGCAGAGTCTACACTAGGACAAGATAGTGATGCTGTTAATCGGTTACATGAGGCCACTGAAAGGTTTGGTAAATTAGATGTGACCACTTCTAAAGTTGAAATTAATGTAGGGCCTACAGTTGAATTAAAAATACATGGGCGAAGCCACTGGGCCAAGGCTAATTTAACAATTGCTGTTGAAGAGAGCAATGACCTTGAAGAATTATATTCAATAGTTTCAGATATGGCTAATGCAATGTTAGATATAGAAATCCAAAAATTATCTAAGAGGTAAGAGTTAAGTAGTAAAAAACGCCAACAACTAGCATGGTTGAATTATCACTGATTAATAATTCACCTGCATATACTTGGGAAGAGGCGAAGAAAAAAGGGATTAAATCAGTTTTGAGATATAAAAATAGAGTATGTAAAGTATGCAATGGTCCCTTCGATATAGAACAAACAGGTATTTTTTATAAGTGTGGTTGTCATGGAAAAAATTGAAAATGTTAAATTAGGAATGAATCCTAAAGATATGGTAGTAGTAGTTAATGCTGATGTTACGATGAAAAATGAAGATGATAAGGATGATTTGTATATCACCATGTTTAATATTATGGAACAGCCGTTGAGGCTAGGGGTATTTACAGTTGGAGACCTATGGGGTTTAGTGAGGAAAAATACAGGTATGAATGACGAGCAAATTGAGAATATTGCCCAAACAAGTCCTGAAAAATATCTAGGTTATGCATTAGGTAGTCCTGAAAAACTCGGTGAGGTTGGGAAGGAGAATGTTAGAATCGTATTGGATTCAGAAGGGAGTGCCAAGAAAGCCCGATTAATACTATCTAGCATGATTGAAAAGAAATATTATTTGCAGAAATCTAAGTATGATATCGAAGGAAAATTGTATGAAAAGGAACAGAAGGTAGATACGGAAGAATTGATACCTCAATTGAAGATGATGATGGAAATAGTCAAGAGATGGGAAAACTTCGATGCAGTCAAATTCAGAGAAGATATACAGAGTGGGAAAATTAAACTATAAATAGGTCAAGGCATAAGGGTTTAATATGAGTAAGAAACTAACGATGGAATCTCTTTTGGATATTCAAACTGTGTATTGTGAAACTCACGCAGAACCTGTATTGTGGTGCGGATTAGGTGTAGCGATGGCCGCTAACTACCTTCAATATATCCTACCTGAAGATGTGTTCTTGGGTGAAGACAGTGAAGAATAATCAAAATAATTAATTCCACTTATATTCGGCACAAGGTCCATTTTTATTAACTCTGTGCATATTTGGATGTATCTTTAGATAAGTTCCTATTTCTCTTGAAGTAGGCTTTATCCGACCCCATTCCACCCACAAAGTATCTTTAATCTGTGCCGCAGTCCATGTAGCAGTAGTATACTTTACCAATTTTTCTACTAAGTTCGCATGGCTTAATCTTAATCCTTTTCGCTTCTTCATATTATCTAGGACAGAGTAGTTACTTATTAATGCTTCGGTTGGAGTTTAAATAGGTAATAACAACCAACGAGTGTTATGCAAACCGTTGAAGAAACACCAAACAAGATAGAAAGGGATTCAATTACGACTTTTGATGGAGTGAATCATCCAAGAGATGAGATTCTACCGAAGATGTTAGATGATGATTTCTATTATGGTTATCTTGGGAAAAATGCACTGAGTAGTTCATCTTTAAAGAAAATTTTGACATCACCTAAAGAATATGTTAAGAGTTTAGAGGAAAGAGGTCCTGAATCTGCCGCTCTAATTGATGGCAGATTATTCCATATGAATCTTTTAGAGCCTGAGAAGTTTAAGGAACTAAACATAGTAGAGGTGGCATCCAAAAACACTAAAATATACAAACAAGCGAAAGAAGAATTGGGTGAAGTGTATACAAGAAAGGAAATTGATAAAGCGATAAGCCTCTGTGAAATATTAAAGAAAAATAAGGTCGCTATGGAATATCTAAAGGATGCTCAATTTGAAATCCCTGAGATGGGTATGATAAATGGGATTCCATTTAGAGGGAAGGCAGATATCGTCAAAGGTGATAAAATTATAGACATCAAAACAACTGCCGATATCCAAAACTTTTATTTTTCAGCAAGGAAATTCGGGTATGATTTACAAGCGGCACTTTATTTAAAACTCTTTGAAGATGCTAAGGAATTTATATTCGTATGCATTGACAAGGCCACTCATGACATTGGAATCTATGAATGCTCAGATGAATTTCTAGGCGGAGGGTTGAGAAAACTTGAGCAAGGAATCAGTAATTACAAATTCTTCTTTGAAGAGGAAACCGACCTTGAGCAATATGTCATCAGAGATACATTGTGATTTCTGAATACTTTTCTTCATCGTGCAGGTCGAATTTCGGAATCTTTCCTAACTATTTTACCAATATTAGATAAAGTTCCCTCTTTACAATAGTATGCACTTTTAGCATTCCGTTTAGCCTCTCGAAGCAATTTATCGGCACTAGGTCTCCAAATATTATGGAAATATTTACCATATACCCATTGTCCTCTAGATTTCCTATAAGATACAACAAGATACATCCCATGCATCCCTATCCAATCTAATCCACTCTTCCTATCTAGCGGAACAAACTTCCCGATAGGCCCTAATACCAAAATTAATTCATCTCTTTTTCGAGTATTACCCCTATATCTCGCAATGCCATTCTTTTGTAGTTTCCTATAAGATTGCCTTTGCCTAGCAGTAACCATGTTTTCAAATCCCCTGTCCTATTATTTAAAGTTTAATGTCAAAAGGATTTTCATCAACCCAATTCAATAAACTCGGCATATTTGAGACATAGGAAGTAATGTCTTGCCATTGAGCATCAAATTCTACCACAAACCCCGTTGGGCCTCCTTCGCCCCATACCCTATCACTCCAGTTCCATCTTGCCGAATACGGTTGATTTACTACTGTATTGGAGAATATTGAAGCCTTGATATATCTTGAACTGGGGGAATCAGGCATATATTTAAACGCCTCAACCATATAATGAATTGTTGATGAGTAATTAGTTATATCTGTAATATATACTATAAAATATCGGTATCCTAAATGTTTATTCTTTACATGGGGCTGTCCGTGAACTCTATTTGGCTCTACTTTAGGATACCCCTCACACTTTATAATATAATAATGCCCCACTTCTACACCCTCAAACGGAAGGCCTCCTCTATTTTCCAAGGTTAAATTAGCAGGGTCTACTTGGGACATCAAATAGGGGAAAGATTCATATATTTCTCTTTCGTCTGAATTCATTTATTCACCCCCAAAGGGTTTATTTTACCCCAATTGATAAATGAGGCATGAGGTATCAATGGGGCAAATACCCCCTCAGTATCTTCCGCATGAACGAATGCATTATTTATGAACCAATCTCCTTGACTATCTTTCCATACTTTTATATACACACCTCTCGGTAATCCACTATAATCGGAGGTTTCTGTAACATAATACAATCCACTGGGGGTCCGATACTTGACATTTTTTTCGGGCATTCCATCCTTTTTGCTCAAATACATTATATACCACTCTCCTTTTTCCATATCTTTGAGGTTTACTGTATTTCTTGACGACCATATAGGAAAATCATTTTTTCTTTCTATACTTGGTAATCTCATTAAATATTCTTGGAGTAACCTCCCATAGTCTTCTTTCTCAGTAGGATATAAACCATCACTCCATTGTTTCTGCTTCCATTCATACTTACCCACATAACCAATCTGCCTACCTAGCCAAGGAACTTGTTTATCTTGATTACTTCTCGGGGTATCTTTGACTGAACTCATTATTTCATCTCCAATGGATTCTTATCCCAATTAATTAATGGCCACCATGTATCCACAAAGAATGCCCAAGGTATAGTCTCATAATATCTGTTAAACAAACCCATTAGTTGCTGTCCTCTCGTAAACGACTCAGGACTAGGGGCTCTATCAAAAACATTTTTACCATTTTCACCCTTGAACCAAGGCTTAACCAGTCCTGTTTTCCTTGAAATATCAATGTTATTTTCACTCACCCATTGACTCATATCCGTTATAAATTCCTCTAGCCTTGTCGAAAAGTGACCCTCCAATCTCGTTCCTGCACCTACTCCCTGTTGAGCGATTAACCCTAATCCAGTGTGAGTCCCACCGAGTTGCTCAATTAATTTCTTTTTCCAAGTTTTTACATCCCCTCTATCTGCTTGTTCAGGTATTCTTTGCCACATTAGTAATAGTTTTGTTAATGGGTTGGTAGCATAATCAAATTCATCGACATCAAGCGACATTTCTGTAATGAATTCAATTGGTGCTTGACTAATATAATCGTCAACAAATCCATCATCTAATAAAAGAGGGTGCCAATTAACTGTCATACTTTACCCTCCAATGGCATATTCCCCATCCAATTTATAAAGTCAATCTGCGAGTTCCATACATGATAATATCCATACTGTAGGTTATGAGCAATACACCATATACCCTTATTCCTCGCCAGTTTCCCATCGTCCTGCCATCCCTTAGCCAACCCTCCTGCATAAATTGACCTAATAGTGCCAATTAGGTCCCAATCCCCCCGTGGTAAATTGGGATTTAAATCAAAGTAAAGGAGGAGGGGGTATGGTTTTTCCATAGCAATTACTATATAACCGCCTTCCTTCGCCCGTGCTTTTGCACTCAACTGATATATTGCAGTTATCATTTTTCCTGCATGGATACCATAGGGGAAGGATACACACTTATCACTTCCTAAATTCCAACACTTCGTCTTGGTTCTTATCTTAATTTCCTCAATTGCACCCTCAGTCAATCTTATTACCGGAACTAATCGGCTCTTACTTTTTGATTTCGACTCCAAATGCCATTTAATCTCTGCCACTAAACCTGATAGTTGCAGGATTTCATTTATTTCATTTATCATTTCTATTGTGGCTTTATAATCTCTCTCTTTATACCTACCAACTAAAGAAATGGAACCCTCTAATCTACTTGGACCACTTCTTGGAGTAGGGGAAGGGCCACCTGATACAGTGAAATAACTTCCATCATACATAACTTTCATTTGATACCCTCCAGTGGTGATACATCAATCCAATTTATAAATTGACCTATTGGAAATACTATTGCATATTTATCTCGCCCCGTCCATTCAGCCTCCACTTGTCCAATATTTCCATCCATTGCCCAATGGTATTGTTCCCCTTTGTATTGTTTTATATCCGCTATTTCATATTCATGTCTCAACCTAGACATCATCCTCAATGATATTTTGATAAGCACTTCATCAAGAATAACATATACCTGTCTGACATATGTGTTTCCAAACCTTTGTATTATCAGACTCCGAGGAAATTTATTGAAGTTAATGTAATGTCTCCCCCTATCATTAATAATGTAATCATCTCGCCATATTAAATTAGTAGGCATTACAAATTTACAATTACCTATTAACCATCTTATAAAATCACCATTCAACCCATGTTTTATATCCCCTATACCATGTGCCTGTTGGGTAGGATGATTCATTAGATAGTCTAAATCCCAATCAACCTTCCGATGTGAATTTCCCCTATTTATAATATAAGGACTCATTAGTGACCAAAATACCTCTTTGTTATTCATACCTTCACCTCGAATGGGTCTTCATCCATCCAATTGATGAAGTTATTGATTTGTGTCCCACATATGAATGTTGTAGCATCTATTAGGTATGGGACTCCGAATCGGTTCCATGTTGTGTCTTTAAATCCTTCCCAATCAGTGATATCACCGTCAACGAGGGACTCGATAATCAAATCAGTGTTAAAATACAGTTGAACATCATCTCCAACATACACAACCCATCCACCACCTATGAGGAAACCTCTAAAGTCTTTATGCACCGAAGTTCCACCTCTTTCATATTTCAAAAATTTATTATCTTTGCCATATTGTTCTATATCGTCTCGGTTCACCATTAATTGGTTTTTGAATTTCCCAAATTTTTTCCGAGGTTCTGACATATTCAAGAACCCCGGTTTCTGAAGAGTCCATTCCTGCCACAATTGAATAACTTGATGTTTGGTTAGTCGTTTACAATTATTCTTCGACCAACTCATTTTTCCACCTCGAATGGTGTTTGAAACTGCCAATTTATAAAATCGAATTGGGATAAATCTAAGGTTTCTCCGATATAAGCACCCACCTCATCACCTGACATTGGCATCACCCGTTGCCATGTATTAAACCAATAGTTAATGCCCATCTTATACGGATTAAATACGAAGAATTCCCATACAGGAAGTTCAGGTCTCCCAATCAATGCTTTCATCTCCTCCGTATCTACAATTTTCTGAGCATAATGTAGCGTAGGCAGTAGTTTCCGAGATTCCCAACCCCTAAGGGTTCCCGTGAACCCTATATACCAACCCTCTTTCCCATATTTAGTTACAAATCCATCGAACTCGGCCAAAGAATCCTGACTATACCGGCCCAAAAAATCAGTATAATTTAATCTAAGTTGTTTACTCTGCTCCATAGTTATTCTTTCAGTTAGTTTGAAATTACCAACCCCCGAAGGCGCACCTTCCCCCACACTCTGCCAACTACTTACCAGTAGAGGGAATTTTAATATATCATAACCGACAATCTTGACAAATCTTTCTAGATTCATAATTTAAAAACCTCCAATGGATTATCCATCCAATTAATAAAACCGTATGTATTCTGTAACTTAGTCCAATACATTTCTCCATTTTGTCTCCACTTTGATGTCCGACCTAGGAAGTAAACACTTTTCGATGTGGCGTCATTATCGCTCTGCCAGTGTTCAGGACCATTTATTCTTATTTTACACCTTAGGGCATAAAGTGAGTCACTGGAACTACCCCTCTTTCGGTGTGGACTTATTAATGCATATGAAAAATTAAATAAATTAATTTTAGTTATAGGGTCAATTTTTCTACCGTTCAATCTCACAATCCATAATTGCGAGTCTCTCCCCGCATTTGCTATGTAAAATACAACTACTGCACCATCCTCGAATGTATCCCAAGGGATAGGAGTTCTTTTATTTTTCCAAAAATCTAGAGTCTCCATCCCTTTAAACTTAAAGTAATAACTGGTTTTGGAGTAACTCGTCACTCCATGAAAATTTCCATTTCCAATTATTTTCAGTAGAGATGATATTTGAGGTGTGGCAGATTCTTGTATATATTCATATATTTCATTCGTTCCTCGACTTATCCGGTAGGAGTCCCTATTACCCGCAGATTCTCCTAGAACTATCTCAATTGCGGAACTAAGACCATTAGACTCAAACCATTGTGAATATAATTTGTCGTCTAAAAATTCAAAAATCATATGCAATGCCTCCTTCCATTTAATAGTATATCCCTTTTACTACCAAACGACTACTTAAAGTATTATATAGGTAAACGAAGTATCCTTTTTCATGGTTAGGATTGCGATATGTGGAAAGATGGCATCAGGTAAGACAACGATGGCAGAATGGTTAGAGATAAATCACGATTATGTTAAATTTAGTTTGGCAGGGGCTGTGAAAGATTTCGGAAATTTCTTATTCGACATACCTAACGGACAAAAGGACCGAATCGCATATCAAAAGGTAGGGGATGGAGCAAGACGATATTTATGTGAAGATGTTTGGATTAATACATTATTTAGAAAGGTAGAGGAACATTGCGGAACGCCTTATGCCACCCACAATATTGTGGTTGATGATGTGAGGTATGAAAATGAAGTTCATAAATTGAAGAGAGATGGGTGGGTGTTGATTAAGATTAATATTGATGATGAGTTACAATTACAGCGATTAAAGAAAACCTATCCTAAGGATTGGAAGACTCATGCAGAAGCAAGAACTCATCCTTCGGAGGCTGAAGTAGATGGAATTGATGAATCTCTATTTGATTTTATCATAGAGGCCCAAGGTGGTAGGACCGAAGAAATTATTGAATCTATTTTTGAAGATGCAGTCTTAGAGTTGGCTGAAGATGAGAAATTCAGTATTAATATTACTAATCTCTCTACTATTAGGAATTATAATAAGTCCTAAGGTCATCCACAATAGAAATGTGTTCTGCACTCTTCTGAATAGGATTCTTATTAATTTGGCTTAATGCCCATATGATACCGAGGATACCTAATACGCCTCCTAGGTTGCCTATCATTATTCGCCCTTCACTATTAAAATACCTTGAACCATTAGCCCCTCCTTCTAAATCAACAATGCCCATGTATCCCATCCTTCCTAATGCCTCTTGGAATGCAAACCAATCGACTCCTGACTCATTTTGTAATTTCACTGAACCATCCGGTTGTTTAACTTGGCTGTTTTGCCCTGATTCCACAGTTAGTGACTCTGCATTAACCTGTGGATTAGATGCCTTCATGGCCTTCATAATAATATCCTTATTAGGGAATACAAGTATCCTGACCCGATTGTGGAATACTTCCTGCCCTGTTCGATTATCCATTTGTTTATGTGGGTATACTAGAAATTGAACAATATACTCATTATTATCTCTACTCTTTACAAATTCTCTACAAATATCTGTTGAGGAAAAATACTGCCTACCAGTGTATATTTTTCCGTCCTTGAGAGGGTGTCCATGTATCGTCCATTTTCTATCTGCGACATTAAGATTTTTCAAAAGTTTATCTTGAGATGCCTTTTCCTGAGGAGATACCTCTATCCTACTTTGACCGCCATATGATACACCACCCAATTCATAGGTGCCATCTACATCGTAAACATAAGTCATCCATTCTTTATGTTCATTAGTCTCATCTGAGTAAGATTTCATTGCCTCGATAGCATCTTCTGAGAATTTAGTCCATTCTTCCTGCCAAGGCTTCATACTATTCTGTATCACTTTCGACTACTTAAAGGCTTACTACCAATCCAATTGATAAATGGAGATGAGGAGGGGAGTTGTTCCATATAAGTCTGACCAAGTATCCTAGAATGTGAACCCGGCTTCATCCCTAAACTCGTTGCAAGGAATTTATTCAAGAAAAA
>TARA_R110002020_G_scaffold96186_12_pt1 | contig 10671 bp, 8 predicted proteins | sample TARA_R110002020 | Tara Oceans TARA_R110002020 (sample SAMEA4396489) | marine metagenome | biome: Westerlies Biome; feature: [MES] marine water layer (ENVO:01000295) within the mesopelagic zone...; material: water (ENVO:00002006), including particulate matter (ENVO:01000060) such...
GTCGGTCAGCTTCTTCATCCAGCCGACGACCTCGTCCTTGTAGGCGAGCACGTTGTTGAACACCGGCGGACTGTCCCTCGACACCGCCGCCGAGCCCGCGGTCATGGTCATCGCCACGCCGGCCTTCGCGCGCTCGACATGATAGGCCCGGTAACGGTCCTTGGGCATGCCGTCCTCAGGATAGGCCGGCTCATGGCTGGTGGTCATGATCCGGTTCTTCAGCGTCAGATGCTTGAGCTGATAAGGCTGCAGCAGCGGATCATTGACTTGCACCATCGGTGACGGCTCCTCGGAATTGCGGGGCCGGAGCGGTCACTTCCGTCTCCGGACGATCATCGGTTCATTCACAGCTCATCTGAGAGACGCGCCAGTCATTGGCGAGCGAGGCGATATCGGAAACGAGCCAGCCATTGCCGGAGTTCTTAAGCGTCCATTCGACCTGCGTGGGCTGCCCGAAATTGACGAAACTCGCCGTCACCGTTGCGGTGTCGCCCGAAATCACTTCGTCGAGCTTCAGGGTCGAGGCAAGTTCCACCTCGTCAAAATCCTGGCCGTCCACCGCGAAACTGAAGCTGACGCAATTGGTTTCATCGCGCTCCCAGGCGGCGTCGGCGGCAGTGAGGTAGTCCAGCGCCGGACCCGTGTAACGGTGGCGATGGCCGGGGGCGAATTCGCCGCCAAGGTTGTCGTAGAAATCCTTCACCGCATCGGCCGCTTCCCCGGCGAGGACGGGCGTTGCAGCGGTGGTCAAGAACAGGGACAAAACAGCAAGGGACTTCAGCATCGCACGACTCCGGATGGATCAATCCCTCTCAATACCACGCGTCGGCCATCTGCGCCTTGGTCCGCTCGACGAATTCCACAAGCGCCTCGTCGATCGCCACATCCATAGGCGGAGCCTGGTAGTCGGCGAGCGTCTGTTTCCATCGCTTGTTGGCGCGCGTGGCGGCATCGGTGCGTCCGGCGATGTCCCATTTCTCGAAGGGCTCGTTGTCGGCGATCTCCGAATCCCAGAACGCGGTCTGGTAATTCTCCATGGTGTGGGCGCAGCCGAGGAAATGCTTGCCGACGCCCACTTCGCGGAAGGCGTCGAGGGCCAACGTGTTGTCATCGACCACGACGCCGGCAAGATAGGAATGCAGCGCGCCGCAGAAATCGGCGTCCATGACGAACTTCTCGTAGGACATCGACAAAAGCCCATCGAGGAAGCCCGCGGAATGCAGAATGAAATTCGCACCGCAATGCACCGCCGAGAGCATCGACATGGTGCCCTCGTTCATCGCCTGCGCGTCAGGCAGCTTCGAATTGGAGAAATTGCCGGCGCATCGGAGCGGCAGGTTGAGCCGGCGCGCCAGTTGCCCGATCACCATCGAGCCGATGGCGGGCTCCGGCGTGCCGAAGGTGGGCGAGCCGGATCTCAGCGACATCGAGGAGAGGAAATTGCCGAAAATCACCGGCGCGCCCTTGCGCTCGAGCTGGGTCAGCGCGCAGCCGGCCATGGTTTCGCCAAGCGCCTGGGCGATGGCGCCGGCATTGGTGACCGGCCCCATGGCGCCGCCCAGGATGAAGGGCACGATGACGGCCGCCTGGTTGGCGCGGGCGTAGGCGCGCAGCGCATTGGTCATCGTGCCGTCCCAGACCAGCGGCGAGTTGACGTTGACATTGCCCAGGATCACGCAGTTCCGGTCGACGAAATCGCGGCCGAAGACGATGCGGGCCATCTCGATATTATCCTCGGCGCGGCTTTCCGCCGTCACCGAACCCATGAAGCAGCGGTCGGAATATTTGAGGTGCGAATAGACCATGTCGAGATGGCGCTTGTTGACTGGCACGTCAACCGGTTCGCAGATGGTGCCGCCGGAATGGTGCAGCCAGGGGCTCGACTGGGCGAGCTTGATGAAGTTGCGGAAGTCCTCGATCGTGCCGTAGCGGCGGCCCTTGTCGAGATCCATGACGAAGGGAGACCCGTAGGCGGGCGCGAAGACGACGCTCTTGCCGCCGATCTCGACGCTGTTGGCCGGATTGCGCGCATGCTGGGTGAAGCTCGACGGCGCGGATTTCAGGATTTCCCTGAGCATGCCCGGCTCGAATTTCACCAACAGGTCGTCGACCTGGGCGCCCGCGGCCTTCCACAGCGAGAGCGCCACCGGATCGTCACGGAACTCGATGCCGACTTCGGCCAGGATCCGATCCGCAGCGGTTTCGATCTTGAGCAGGTTTTCCTCGCCCAGGATGTCATAGGTCGGAATGTTGCGGATGATGTAGGGCGCCGTGCGATGCGGCGGCGCCGAGCCCTGGCCGGACCTGCGGCCGTCGCGGCCGCCGGCCCTCTCCCGCCTGCGCGGGGCTGCGGCTGCGGGGTCGATGATGTCGGCAACGTCCATGGCACATCCTCCGGACCGGCTCCCGGCCGGCAGTTCGTGGGACCAGTCTAGGAGCGGAAAAACGCTGTGTAACGCTGGAAAATTTCATGGCTTTGGATAAGGTGGCCTTATGGATAACCTTCGCCATCTTTTGCCCTCGGCCGGCAATCTCATCGTCTTCGAAGCCGCCGGGCGACATCTGAGCTTCACCCGCGCCGCCCACGAGCTGGGCATGACCCAGGCCGCGGTCAGCTACGCCATCCGCGCGCTGGAACGACAGCTCGACACGGTCCTGTTCCATCGCGCCCACCGCGCGGTGTCGCTCAGCGAAGCCGGACGGCGGTTCCATGCCGACGTGACGCTGGGCTTGAGCCATATCCGCAAATCGGCGGAGGATATCCGCGCCCGCGGCCGCGCCAACAGCGTGACGCTGGCCGCTTCGACCGCATTCGCGTCACTCTGGATGCTGCCGCGGCTGCACCGGCTTCGAGATGAGTTGCCCGATATCGACCTGAGGATCCAGACCTCGGACCGCGACCTCGACATCCGCAACGAACCGATCGAACTCAGCGTCCGCGGCGGCCGGGCGGAGGACTGGCCCGACTACGACAGCGCACTGATCGCGCATGAGGTGATCGAGGCGGTGGCCAGTGCCGCCTATCTCGAAAAGCACGGCATGCCCGAGACCGTCGCCCATCTCACCCAGCACCGGCTTATCCATCTCGAGGAGCCGTTCCGCACCGCCTGCGACTGGCAGCAATGGTTCCTGAGCGCAGGCGTCAACGGGGTGACGGCCAATCGCGGGCTGGCGATCAACGACTATGTTCTAGTCATCCAGGCGGTGATGGAAGGGCAAGGCATCGCGCTCAGTTGGCGGCATCTGACCGGGCGGCTGATCGAGACCGGGTTGCTGCGCAAGGTGACCGGGCACCGGCTCGAAACGGGCGCGGCGTTTCATGTCATCTGGCCGAGGGCGCGGCCGCTGTCGCCTCAGACCGAGCAGGTCCTCGCCTGGCTGACCAAGGAAGGCCGCGAGATCAGCGGATGACGCCGAAGGCCCTGGTTCCGCCCTTGAGCGCGTGGGTTCCGGCCAGTTCCTGGGCCTCGATCAGGGTGAAGGTCGCGGCGGCGTCGACAGCCTTGCCGTAGAGCCAGCCCTGCCCGGATTTGCATCCCAGCGCCTTGAGCTTGTCAGCCTGCTCCTGGGTTTCGATGCCTTCGGCGATGACCTTGAGATTGAGGCCTTCGCACATGGTCAGGATGGCGCGCACGATGTGCTCTGCCGATTTGTCGACGTTGATCTCGCTGACAAAGCTGCGGTCGATCTTGACCTTGTTGAAGGCAAAGTCGCGCAACCGGCCCAAGCTCGACTGGCCGGTGCCGAAATCGTCGAGCGAGACCCTGATGCCGACACTGTGGAGCTCATTGACCACCTTGGCCGCGACCTCGGGATCGCTCATCATCGCGGTCTCGGTGATTTCCAGCTCAAGCCGGCGCGGGTCGAGGCCGACGCGGTTGATCACGGCCAGGACATTGAAGGCGGTGGCGGGATCGATCAGCTGCGCGGAGGACAGGTTGAACGACAGGAACAGGTCCGCGGGCCAGTGCTTGGCAGTCTCGGCGGCCTTCTTGAGCAGCGTCTCGGTGAGGCTATCGATGAAGCCGCGCTCCTCGGCCAGTGGAATGAACACGCTCGGCGAGATGAAGCCCAGCTCGCGGTCGGTCCAGCGCGCCAGCGCTTCGAAGCCCTGGATCGAGCCGTCGGCGAGATTGACGATCGGCTGGAAGTGGACAGCCACTTCGTCAGCGATGATCGCCCGGCGCAGCGCCTGTTCGATCTGGGTTCCGCGCCGCATCTCCTCGGCGATCTCCTCGGAATAGACGGTGATCTGGCCCCGGCCGCGGCGCTTGGAGCGGTAGAGTGCGGTGTCGGCGCTCTTGAGGAGCTCGGCGAACTGCTCGCCGGCGAAGGGGTAGACGGCAAAGCCGAAGGAGGCCGACAGGCGCACATTGCGGTCGCCAAGGTCATAGGGCGCAGACAGCACGTCCTTGAACATGCGGCCGATCTTCTCGGCGCCCTTTTTCTCGAACACCAAAGGCAGGATGAAGGCGAACTCGTCGCTTTCGATGCGGGCGACAAAGCCGCCGTCGGGCAGGCAGGCGCGCAGCCGGTGCGCCACCTGGCACAGGATCTCGTCGCCGGCGGCGTGGCCGAAGAGATCGTTGATCGGCTTGAAGCCATCGATATTGGCGATGCCGATGGTGAACGGCGCAGGATCATCGGCCCGCTCGGAGGCGAGCTTGCGGATCTTGTCCATGAGCCGGCGACGGTTGCCCAGACCCGTCAAGGGGTCCGTATAGGCCACCGCTTTCGGATTGGGGGACAAAGCGTCCAGGTTTTCATCATCAGGTGTCATAAAAATCAAAGGGTCCGCACGCAGGAATACAGGTCCAAACATGGGGGAGATATCTTAAGATTGTCCTATAACGGCACCCGCGAGAAACCATCGGTGCGTTTCAAGCAACCCTGAGGTTAACCGATCGCCAGCAATCTTCCCGGGCGATCGATCCATTTCCGGATAATGGTTTCGAGCTTTTCGGGGCTCACCGGTTTTGACAGATAGTCGTCCATTCCCGCCGCGAAACAGCGTTCCCTGTCGCCGCTCATGGCATGGGCGGTGACGGCGATGATGGGGACATGGGCGAGGTCGCCGGCGGAGGCCTGTTCGGCGTCGCGAATGGCCTGGGCTGCCTGCAGCCCGTTCATGACCGGCATGGAGACGTCCATCAGGATCAGGTCCGGCACCGACGACCGCCACGCCGCGACGGCCTCCTGTCCATTGGAGACGATGCGGAAATCCACGCCGATACCCTCGAGGATCTGTTCGAATACGATCTGGTTGACGTCGTTGTCCTCCGCCACCAGCACCCGGATCCTGTCATGCCTGGAGCTGGCGCCCTGGTCCGCCGCGCCGGCGGCGGTCGGCAGAATGGCTGGCGCTGCCGGCGACAGTGCGGCATCGCCTTCCATCCGGTCGGCCGGATGCGGTTCCCGGCGGACCGGTTCCTGCGCCGGCGCCCGCCCGGCCTGGGCTGGCGACGGACCGTTCGACGCCAGACGCGCCTCGATGGCCTGTTTGAGCGCGGGATAGCGGCCGGAGGCCGCGGGGCCTGCCAGGTCTACTGCCATCTCGGGCGTGATTTCGATGCTGCTCACCGTGAGGTTCATGGATTTGAGCGTGTCGAGGAAGGCCACGGCCTCGTCCGCGCTGGCGATGGCGACGGCGTCCAGTCCGGCCTTGGTCAGTTCGGCGACGCGGGCCGTCGAACGGCCATGGTCCCGGTCAAGGATCAGGACGCGGCCTGACGGCGCGGATGACACCGAGGCGGCCTCCGCCGGATCCGCGTCATAGCGTGAGGTCACTTCGGGATTGTAGTCGATGAGGTCGGTGATGGCGCTGACATCGTCGAAGGAGACGGTCACGTAATAATTTCCGGGCATTCCCGACCGGCGCGCGTGAGTGATGACGTGTATCACCGATCCGTCGGCGCGGAAAATATCCTCCATCACGTCGAACGGTTCCCCGGTTTCCAGCACGCGCCGTTCGACTTGCTCGAAGCGCGCGGCCAGATCGGGCTCCACCAGTTCGCGCGCGGTCCTGCCGAGCACCTGCTTCCTGTGCAGGCCCGGTATCCGGCAAAAGGCGTCGTTGACGATGACGTAGCGAAGCGCGGAATCCTTGACGATGACCGGGGTGACCAGATTGTCGAGAATATGTTGCGCGAGTTCGGCCTGCTGCCTGATCCGCGACAATTCCGCGTCCCGGCGTTTCTGCTCGGACACATCCTGGATCGTCGCGATCAGGATGCCGTCGGGGAGTCTCCGCTTGCACTGCCGGATCCAGCGTCCGTCGGCGAGCTGTTCGACGCTCTCGTAGCGTTCGCGCCAGTGAATGGCGATCCGTTCGGCGACCCAATCCTCGCGCGAGATGGAGCGCGCCTGGCCGTTCAGGGAGCCCAGCACCCGCGCGCCGGCGTCATAGGTGGCGTTGAGCAAATCGCGCAGCCGCGCGCCGGGCACGAGGATGTCCGGCGAAATGTTGAAATAGCTCAGGAACTGGGAACTGGCCGAGATCAGCGTATCATTGCGATCATAGATCATGATGGCGATATCGAGGGCCGAGGCCAGCCCCTCGATGGTTTTGGCTTCGCAACAATTCCTGTGTGTCTCGGTTTCGCTCAAAGTCATTTCATTTCAAATCCGATTCCGGAACAAATGGCCGGTCCTCCGGTTGGCGCGCCTGCACCCGGCCTGCAATATCTTCACCAATCCCGGCGGGCCGCCGAAAAGTGGGGCCGCAGCATAAACAGTCGGAAGGCGTCGACCGACTATCCCACAGGAGTGTTAAGCCACGATTAACCAAGGCCCGGCGGGTGAGGCGCGCCAGCACGGCGCATTGCCACGGCTGCGCCAAGGGGCGGACCGTCGGGGGCGGATTTATCCACCTCATAGCGCAGCAAATCATTGCACTCGGATCCGAATCCGCCAACATGGCGATATGCGCATCCACCAACTGCCCGAGACCCTGATCAACCAGATTGCCGCCGGTGAAGTCATCGAGCGGCCGGCGAGCGTCGTCAAGGAACTGGTCGAGAACGCCATCGACGCCGGCGCGCGGCGGATCGAGATCGCCACCGCGGTCGGCGGCAAGGCGCTGGTCCGGGTGATCGACGACGGCGCCGGCATGGACGCCGATGACCTGGCGCTCGCCGTGCGCCGCCACTGCACCTCCAAGCTCGACCAGCGGCTCGACGACATCAGGACGCTCGGGTTTCGCGGCGAGGCCCTGCCCTCGATCGGCTCGGTGGCGCGGCTGACGCTCAGGTCTCGCCCGAAGGACGCCCCGCACGCCAACGAAGTGTCGCTGTCGGGCGGCGTGGCGACGCCGCTCAGGCCGGCGGCCGCCAACCAGGGGACCACGGTCGAGGTGCGCGACCTGTTCTTCGCCACGCCGGCGCGGCTGAAGTTCCTCAAGTCCGACCGGGCCGAAACCGCGGCGATCACCGAGGTGGTGCGGCGCATCGCCATCGCGTTTCCGTCGGTCCGGTTCACGCTGTCGGGGCCGGATCGCTCCACCCTCGACCTGCCGTCGACCGGCGAGGACCGGCTGGCGCGCATCGCCCAGGTGCTGGGCGACGAATTCGCCGCCAACACGATCGCCCTCGATGCGATGCGGGAGGATGTGGGGCTTGCCGGCCATGTCGGGTTGCCGACCTGGAACAAGGCCAATTCGCTGGCGCAATACGCGTTCGTCAACGGCCGTCCGGTGCAGGACAAGCAGATCCTCTCGGCCATCCGCGCCGCCTATTCCGACACCCTGCCGCGCGGGCGCTATCCGGTGGCGGTCTTGTGGATCACGCTCGATCCTGCGCTGGTCGACGTCAATGTGCACCCGGCGAAAGCCGATGTCCGGTTCAGGGATCCGGGACTGGTCCGGGGCCTGATCATCGGCGCCATCCGCCAGGCGCTGACGGCGGGCGGCGACCGCGCCTCGCCCTCGGCCAGCATCGGCCTGGCCGGCGCCTTCAGGCAGCCCCAGGCGTCCGTTGACACCATCCCCATGGGCCTTTCCCAGCGGGGACCTTTCGGCGCGGCCCTGTCGCCCGGACAGCGCGGCGCCTGGCAGGCGGCGCAGTCACCCTCCCGGCCCCTCGATTTTTCCGGATCCGGCTTTTCCGAATCCGTCCAGCCGGAGATCACCGGCGCGGCGATGCCCTCGGCGCGGATGGGGGCGACGGAGGCCGACCCGTCCGATGAAGTCCATCCCCTCGGCGCCGCGCGGACGCAGATCCATGAGAACTACATCGTCGCCCAGACCCGCGACGGGCTGGTGATCGTCGACCAGCACGCGGCCCATGAGCGGCTGGTGTTCGAGAGGCTGAAAACGGCGCTGCGCGGCGGGCGGGTGGCGTCGCAGATCCTGCTGCTGCCCGAGATCATCGACCTGCCGGAAGAGGATTGCGAGCGGCTCGCCGAACGGGCAGCTGACCTGGCGGAGTTCGGCCTGGTGCTCGAGCGGTTCGGCCCGGGCGCGATCGCGGTCAGGGAAACGCCGTCCATGCTGGGCGAGACCGACGTGACCGGCCTTGTGCGCGATCTCGCCGACGAGATTGCCGAGTGGGACAGCGCCGCAGGCCTCACCGACCGGCTGGAGGCCGTGGCCTCGACCATGGCCTGCCACGGTTCGGTGCGGTCGGGACGGCGGATGGTGCCCGAGGAAATGAACGCCCTGCTGCGCGAAATGGAGCGCACGCCGGGCTCGGGGCAATGCAATCACGGCCGCCCCACCTATATCGAACTCAAACTCACCGACATCGAGAAGCTGTTTTCGCGGCGCTGACGCGAAGACAGCCGATCGTGTCCCGGCCGCCGGCCTCCGCCAAATCTTGCATTTTGGGCGGCGAGGCGGCATACAACACTCTTGCAAACGGGAGCAGATCGACATGAATCGCTTTGAGGGCCCCGGCGCGCGACCGGCAAAGATCCGCTACCTGGACGGGGATTTCCAGATCCTGATGCCGGGAAACCATGTGGTCTGCGCAATCACCGGCGAGATCATTCCGATCGAGGAACTCAAATACTGGAGCGTGGCGCGGCAGGAGCCCTATGTCGACATCAAGGCTTCGGTGACCGCCGACCAGCGCGCCGGCATCCTGCCGGGCAAGGATGCCTGAGCGACCGGCCGACCGCCGTGGACGGCCACTTCACTCCCGCGATCACCATTGAAAAAGCCCGCCGAAGCGGGCCTCTCTTGATCAGGGGCAGCCGGCGCCGCGGCTGCGGGAACTGACCGGATTGGTCAGCTCGACCGGCAGCGGCCGGTCTTGGTCGTTTCCTTGTCGCCATCATCATAGGCGATGCCGATCTTCTCTCCAGCAAGCGATGCGATCCTGCCGGGATACCATTCACCAGCGCCCTGGAAATTGCATTCGACCTTCATGCCGATCATCCAGTCATAGGGCCGGATGGCCCTCATGCCCAGGGTCTCGCGGTCGCCGTCGTCGTAACGGATGGTCACGGTTCCATTTCCGATGCTTTCGACAATGCCCGGAAACCAGTAGGCGCCGCCCTGGTATTTGCCGAGCACCCAGTCTCCCACCGTCTGCGCACCGGCGGATGTCACCAACGCGGCAAGAATGCCGGCCGTCACCAAAAGAACCTTCGATTTCATGAGATGAAAACCCGTGGGAGCAAGCCTCCCCTGCCTGCACCGTATGGTTATGGCTCATCACGATATCGCAGTCGGCAGTGGCCGACAATGCATTAACTTACAGTGTGTTGGCAGCATTTGCGACAATCTGGCAGGCGCTTTCCTATCGGCCTTTCCGGCGTGGTGCGCGCAGGCGATCGCTCGGAAGTCTCCGGCTTCAGGCGGCGGTCTGGCGCCGCTTGAAGGCGGCGACCGCCGCGGCGATGATCGCTCCGGGAACATGGGGACTGTCGAAGGCCAGTTCGATCTCCAGGACCGCGGCCTTTTCCGCCAGTTCCAAAGCGCGGCCGTGGCCCGACAGCAGGCGGACATGGTCCTTCGAGGTGGTGACCAGATCGAGCCCGTAGAGCTCGGACTGCGCCAGCAGATCCTCGACCTCGTCACTGGTGAAATGGTGATGATCGGGAAAGCCGCGGCGTTGCGCCAGCCGGACGCCGGCGTCCTCCAGCGTCGCGAAGAACTTCTCCGGATCGCCTATGGCGGCGAAGGCGAGGCAGTTGCGGTCCCTGAGCCGGGCGGCGTTGCTGGGCAGGACGCGCGCCAGATGGATCGGCTTGGCCGCGCGTGCCGCCAGCCTTATCATCGGGTCGGCGCCGTCGCCGTCGCCCACCACGATCAAGGCATCGGCGTGCCGCACCTGGTCGATCACCGGCGCCCGCACGGGACCAGCGGGAAACACGCAGCCATTGCCGATGCCGCGGCGCGCGTCGACCACCAGCAGGGCCTGATCGAACACCAGCCGCGCGCTCTGGAAACCGTCATCCATGATGATGAGATCGGCGCCCTCGCGCAGCAGCAGTTCCGCGCCCTCGACCCGGTTGGCCGACACCACGGTCAGCGCGCGCGCCGCCAGCAGCATGGGCTCGTCGCCCACCAGGCGTGCGGTGTCTTTCAACGGATCGACGACGGTCGCATGGCGCATGCCGCCGCCATAGCCGCGCGAGAGATAGCCTGGCTTGTATCCCAGCGCGAGCGCGGCCGCGCCGAGCGCGAGCGCGGTCGGGGTCTTGCCGGAGCCGCCGACGGTGAAATTGCCG